>Ga0335078_10000541_pt1 | contig 58422 bp, 34 predicted proteins | sample Lox_Sample_32_FD_206711 | JGI IMG/M metagenome (GOLD analysis project Ga0335078, IMG submission 206711) | Soil microbial communities from Loxahatchee National Wildlife Refuge, Florida, United States - Lox_Sample_3.2 | ecosystem: Environmental > Terrestrial > Soil > Wetlands | place: USA... | reverse complement strand
AGAGGATGTCAAGAAGACCATCCTGATTGAGATCTACAAGCCTGATGCCGCTGCTGCCGTAGTCTTCATTGGTGCTGCCCCAAACCAGGTGCGACTTGAAGTTGCCATGTCCGTCATTTTCAAAGGCGTAGATTTCCTCCCATTCCTGGCTGACGAGGCTGACGAAATCCATGTGGCCATCCTTGTTGATATCCGCGGGAATGGTGTGGATCACTCCGGAGAGGCTCTGCAGGATGTGGGAGCGGAATTGCCAGTTGCCGAGGTTCTCCATCCAGCGGGTTTCGCCGTCATCGTAGCCGAACTCGCCCACCACCAGGTCCAGCCGGCCATCCTCATTGAAATCGGCGGCCCGAACGTCCGTGACCCTCGCAATGTGATCGATGATGGTGTGCGGGGTGAAGTTCATCTTGCCGTCGTTCTCCAAAATCACTACGGAGCCGATCTTGTCGTTGCTGGGGAAAAGCTGACCCATGCAGGCCACCAGCACGTCCAGGTCGCCGTCTCCGTCGATATCGACGGCGCTCACGTGGGCCGGGGCCGGCAGCACGGGGCTGATCCATTGTTCCGTGAAGACTCCGGCCGGATATTGCCGGATCCAGCCGACGCGGTTGGCCAGCATATCCGCGACCAGGATATCCGGGAGGCCATCCTTGTCGAGATCCACGATCTGGAGGCTGCCGATGCGCGGTGGTTCGGTCGACGGAAATCCAACCGGCTTGGGGGTTAGAAAATCGATCTGGTTGCCATGTCTGGCTCCCGCGGTTGTCTCCCCGGTATCGATTCGCGCGCCTTTGAAGATGTGTTCGAACATCTGCCCCAGGGAGAGGCCCGAGTTGTGCGCCTGGTAGAGCAAAACCAGCAGTGGGACGCCCAGCATGACGGCGAGAATCCTCAGGCCTGGCAGCGACGCGGAACGCCTCTTCCCGGGCGACGTCGGTCGGGGGCCTGGTTTTCTGGGTCCGGTCGGCGAGTTCATGTTCAGCCGGCAAAAAAGTAAATCATACCCGCGGCGGCGCTCCACAGGAACGTCCCTAGCGGCAGCGCTCCCAGCATCGCCCGCCGCTTCGAGGCTCCGGCGAGCCAGCACCGATACAGTGTTTCGAGCGAGAAGGCGGCGCCCACCAGCACGCACGCTACCTGCAGCCACGGAATTCCCGCGGCCCAGATGATGTGCCAGCGGCTGCCGGCCATGCCGAGCAGATCCCAACCCCAGTTGAATGGATCCGACAGGCTCTGCAACGCGAAGGTCATCATGGAAAGCACCGTCGCCAGCGCAAACGCTATCCAGCAGCCCAGGCCGATGGGGATCAGCGCCGCGGTGGTTGTCCGAAACTGAATCTTCGCGTCCGCCGCCGGTTTGCCGATCGCCGCCCCTATCCTTGTCAGCACGTACCACGCGAGCGGCAGCCCTCCCAGGCACGCCACCCACACCGCCACAGCGTACACCGTAAACGTATCCCAGCGCCGCTTGTCGACGATATCGATCCAATTCCGTATCTTGTCCCAGGCGCCCAGGTTGATGAAGCTGTACAGGCAGGCCAGGAAGAACATCACCATCGCCTGCCATGCCTCGCCGTAACTCGTGATTTGCCGGTCCCAGCCCTGATTGCGCCAGAAGAGACCCACGTTGTCGTATGCGCAGGTCTTCACGCACTCCATGCAGACGCCGCAGTCGTTGTTGCGGTCGATCTCGCTTACGCAGAGTCCATATGGACATCCCCAGCCCTTGGCGCTCCCGGTGAGGCAAAAGTGCTCCGTACACTTGGTGGTGCATGCCTGCTCGGAAATGGCGCGCACCATCACCCGGCCGGTGGTCGAGTAGAGGCTGATATAGCTGTTGATGGGACAAAGATGCCGGCAAAAGAGCCGCTGCTCCGGGAAGAACGACGTCAGGATGGACATCACGATCAGGCCGATCAACATCCAGCTGGTGGCCGCCGGCACCGCTACCAGGGTGGTGCTGAAGGTCCCCAACAGCAGGAAGAGCAGGACGCGCGGCCAGGCGTTGCTCAGCCAATGAGGCCAAACCAGCCGCTTCCGCATCCGCGAGAGCCAACTCCGCTGCATCCATTCGCCCATGATGGGCAGCGGACACACCGTGCACCACGTGCGGCCGCCGATCGGCACCGCTACGATGATCAACCCGGAGAGCCACAGCACCCACACGATCATGGGACCGGCGTTGCGCCCGGAAACCTTGGTGCCCAGCAGTCCCGCCAGAATGATGAACCAGAACACGCCCAGCATGGGGAGGGTCAGGTTCAGTTGAAACCACGGACCTTTGGCAGCGCGCCGCAGCCGGGGAAAGAGTGCGAACAGGTTCCAGCGGCGCCCTGGACCGCGGGCTGTCCCGTGGCCCGCCAGCAGCAATCCCGCCAGCGGAATCGCGGCCAGCAGACCCAGCCCTCCGTATAACAGGAAATTGGGTGCGACGATCAATTCCCCCCGCTCGGTTCCGTGCAGGGGTCCATTGTAAGTATGATTGCGGAATTGCGATTTGGAAGTCAGCAGGCCGCGCCAACCGGGCCGCCCCGCCACCAGCTCTACCGTTTCCGTCAGGATAGGCGGGTCATCCGGCCGCGACAGGCGCTGTACCGAGACCAGCCTGATGCCGGGCGTGATCGAGACGTGAACATCGTAATCCTGAAAGTAGAAACTCTGCCCGGTATCGCGCGTGGAAAACGTGAGTCGCAGGCGGTCCCCACGATTCGCGTGAATCCGCGCGGGACTGAAACCGTATCGATAGGCTTCGATGTGGATGTTTCGCGTCTGGGGAGCGCGCGCAGGCACGGTCGCGAGCCAGGCCGGGATTATGGCGCCGGCAATCAGAATCGAGAGTGCCGCCAGCCGCCTGGCGGTTGGCCTGGCGGTGGCATGGCCCGATTGCCGCTGCGTGCGGGGTAAAACTTCCGCGGGGGTTCCAAGGATCGGAAACAAGTCGACTGCCGGCCTCGGATGGTTCTGTTTCTCGATGGACATAGCCGATATTCCCGCTACTCCCAGCTAATCCTTTCGGCCCCAAGCGACGCCAGTTTCCATCACGCTTACTATATCTGCATTGGCCTTGCGCATCAAACGCGCAGGCCAGTCCGGGACTCAGGATGATTCATGCGGCAATACACCGAGAGACCAAAGAAAAAGGCAGGCCACGTATTATCGGCCTGCCGCAAGGAGGGAGTTTTTGTACAAAAACAATTTCGTTCGGCCCCGCAACGTCTCGTGAAACCTGGGACGCCGGGCCATTGTAGTCGACCCGGCGTCTCACTACGAGCGATCCGGCTTAGTCCATTTAGAACGTCACCCGAACCATCAACTGCAGAATTCGGGAGTATCCAAATGCGCCGGGACCTGACTGGTTCAGGCTGCCGAAACCGCCAATTTGCGTGCAACTGGTGCCGCTGCAACCCTGCGCGGGATTATTGACTGCCAGCGCAGTTGCGGTGTACCCAGCCGGCGGACCGGTGATGATGCCGCTGCTATTGGCGGGAAACGCCGTGAAGGCCAACCCGCTGTTGACACCAGTGAATATGGTGTGGTTGAAAACGTTGAATGCGTCAGCGCGGAACTGGAAGTGGACCTTTCCGTCCTTGATGACCGCAAACTCTTTTTCAAGCGCCATATCAAAATTCAATCCACCCGGGCCGTGGAGGTAGTTGATGCCGGATTCGAGTCCAATGCTCCCTACCTGGGCTGGAATGAAACACGAGGGGTTGAGATAGCTGGTCCAATTGCCGGACCCGGTGTACGGGTTGCAGCCCGCCACGATCTCCGGCCGCCACCCTTCCGTATAGGATCCGGTGACGATCGGATTGGAGGAATTCTGCACACTGACGGAGGGTGTAAAAACCGCCCCTGTCTGAGCGATAGTGACGCCGGAAAGCTGCCAGCCGTTGGTGATCAGGCGCGTCCATGCGTTGCCCAAACTCTCCGGCACCGGAAGGCGGTACACGTAGTTGACCGAAAGCACCTGACGCCGGTCGAAAGAAGTGGGCGAGTAGTTCGCCAGCCGGTTGTACTGATCGGGACGGACGAATGAATTGTCGTTCGTGCCGCCAGACAGCGCGGTTCCCAAAGCCTTGCTCCAGGTATAAGAGACGCCCAGGAACAGGCCTTTTGCAGCGCGGCGCTGCAACTGCACCTGGAGCGCGTTGTAGTTTGCGGTAGCCGCGCTCTCGTACAGGTTGATATTGCTGTAGCCGTAGATCTGGGACATGAAGTTCTGCGGGAGCGCGTTGCTTCCGAGAGGCCTTCCCGTTCCGAGAGCCGGTGAGCATCCAATGCATCCCGTGCCCGCGGTAGGATCGGTGGCCGCGGCCGTCCAGGTTGTCCCGAACGGGCTCCAGTTCAGATTGCGGTTGTCCTGCTGATGCCGGGACTGGGATCCGACGTAAGCGACATCCAGGATGGTATTCATCGGAAGACGCTTTTGCACGCTGAATTGATACGAGTACGTAGTCGGAATCTTACCGGTCGGGTCGACTTCCACCGCCGTCGGCGGAGAAAGCACCGCGGTAGCGGGATTGAGCTGTTGGGCATAACCGTATTGTTGCGTGACACTGTAGGCTTCCGGCGGGTTGGTCACCGTGTCGAACGTGCGGTTGCCCTGGATTCGGTCATAGTAGATGCCACCGCCGGTGCGGATTACGAAATCCTGTTTTCCGGTTATGTCCCAGGCTATTCCGAAGCGGGGACCCCATTGTAAACCACGGTCCTTGGTCAAATACTTACTGACACACGTGCCGGCCTGGCATATCCCGTCGGCGGTATTTCCGCTCCCCGGGATCATCAGCCCGATGAAGTTCACGGGGAGATACACCTTCGCTACCGGATCGTAAGCGCTTCGCGTGTTGTTCGCCGGGTTGACCGCGGGAATGTACAGCCGGGGAGCTTGCGCCGGATTATACTGCGAAAGTTCAAAGCTGGATGCCTGCAAGCCAGCGTCATACTGTGGCTGATACCATGCCGCGCGCAGGCCGTAATCGAGTGTCACGCGGGGAGTGATCTTCCAGGTATCCTGGACATATTGTTCGATGTTCCAGTAGCGGTACAGGCCGTTAATATGATGTTGCGCCTGGTTGAAGGAATTGTACACGCCGAGCAGGGCATTGGCGAATCCGTAACCGGTATCGAGCGGATTAGCCCCCGTCGGACCGCCGGAATCCCCGAAGTTGTAGCTGCCGTTGAAAGCCCCGAACGAAGTCTGGTTCTTTCGGCTGCGCTGCATGTAGTAGCCGGCCTTGATAATGTGACTCCGCCAGACCTTCGTCATACTGTCGGTGAGATCGATGGTCGTGTTGTAGTTGATGAACGGCGCATCGGAACTCCCGAAGGTGGGCGAGTTAGCCAGGTTATTGCCGCCAAAACCCACCTGCGGCAGATAGCCCTGGCTGGCGCTGGGATACAACACCGGCAGGGGATTGGAACCCAGGAGCGACTGGCTCAAACCGTTGTTCGGAGCGAAGATATTGATGCTGTTGTTGGTGTAGCCCAAGTTGAATTCGTTGGTCAGGGTCGGGGTGATCATGTAGGTCATTCCGCCTGCCAAGCTGTTACCCGGAATGGGCTCGGAAATCGGTGTGATCGGCGGGTTGATGCCTAACACCCACGTCCCGTAAGGAATTCCCGCGTTGGATATGTCTTTGATGTAGTGGCCAAACACGCGGATCTTTTCGGTTAGGTTATAGTCCAGCCGCAGCAAATCCTCGCGGCGGGGGGACGAACCCGGCAACTGGGTCTGGTAATTGTAAGTGGCGCCCCCGGGAAGGTTGCTATTCGTGGCGAGCGCTTGGTTGGGCAGTGGATAGATGTTCAGCAGCGCCTGGCCGGGCGCCCAGATCCGGTTCTGTGGGATGACGTTCCCGGGAAAGGGCTGACCAGTGGTCGGGTCATAGATCGTGACCGGCTTGTGGTTGGCGGAACTGACGCTCTGGCTGAAATCGCCCTTTCGCTCGAGCGCCGTCGGCACCGTCACGTTATGGGCAGTGTTCGGCACCAGTTGCTCCTGCCATTCCTCGCTCCAGAAGAAATACAACTTGTTGCGAATGTTCCATTTCGGTATGGGAACGGGGCCGCCGATGGTATAACCGGGATCGTTATAGCGAAACAGGGGTTTGGGAGTCACACTCAACCCAAACTGCGACCGGATATTGTTCAGGAAGGTGTTCGCGTTCAGGCCTTCGTTGCGATGGTACAAATACCCGCTGCCGTGAAACTGAGACGTGCCGCTCTTGGTCACCAGCTGGATTTGCGCCCCGGCGCTGCGGCCGTACTCGGCCTGATAGCTTCCGGTGAGCACTTTGAACTCCGCGATCGAGTCGTTGCTGACGCTGGCATTCATGCCGCCATTGTTGCCGGTGTCGACATCGCCGATTCCGTTGAGGGTGACCTGGTTTTGCGAGGGGCGCGTGCCGTTCGCCGTAAAGTTGTTCGCTCCGTTGGCTGCGTTGCCGACCGCATACGTAGCTCCGACGGTAAACTGGATTCCGGGAATCAGCTTGGCCAGATCCAGCGGACTGCGTCCGTCCACGTTGATGTTCGAAATCTGCGTGCCCGTCACGGCGGAGCCGCGTTCGACGCTTTCCGTCTGCAGCGTGATCTCCGTAGCGCTGATTTCTATTGTTTCAGTAACAGCCCCGAGTTGGACGACCAAGTCGCCCAGGGCGATTTTGTCACTGGCGTCCAACGGAATGTCTGGGCGCGTTAGTTTTTTGAATCCTTTCGCTTCTACGGAGACGATATAGTTGCCCGGCGCCAATCCGGCGATCGAGAAATCTCCCGCGCTGGTTGTGTTCGTTGCGACCGTCAGCTTCTTGGTTGGCTCGGTAGCGGTAACCCTGGCGTCCGGAACCGCGGCGCCCTGTTGATCGACTACGCGTCCGTTCAATGATCCTGTAAAGCTTTGGGCGTATGCCGAAACCGCTAGCACGAACTGAATGAGCAATATCGTCGTGGATAACTTCCGCATTCGTGTATCCCCTTTCGCTTCCCACCTTTGGCTACACTGCCGTCTTTAACTGGGCAGCACAGTTCAATCAAGTGTACGCTTTATACAACCCGCAGCTAGGTTTGGTACGGTGTCAGGCGTTTCAACACTAGTGGAATCTATATGTTGCGCTGGCGTTTCCAGCCCCCTGAAGCTACTGATTAGCCGTTAGCCCTAACTGTTAAGACCCCGCTGGTACCGCCAGAAAAGAAGGTGCCGGTTCCACGGGATTAGCAGGCTCTATTATCCTTTGATAACTTCCACCTCCTCTGAGGATTTAGTCTCGAATCTCCGGCCACCCATCGAGGCCCTGCGATCCCGCGGCGATATTCCATGCCGTAGACGACGTCTATTATTGCCAACCTGCGGCCCACCCGTCTTCCAGCAAGGGACTCCCCGACGTCCCGCATTTGTTCGACCCGCGAACGTTTGGTCTGAATATTCTGTAACAGGAATGCGATTCCTTGTCAAGAACAGAAATCAGAGAAACAGAATCCGAGCAGGAACCAGGACAGATGGCGCCATGACGTCCGGCCGCGGCGGCATCCCCGAGGACTTTTCAAATGGAACCCGATAATCGCCTCCCTTTCTCGACCCTCTAATTAGAAATCGCGCGGAACGCAGACGGTCCGCCCGTCCACTTTGCCGTAGCCTCCCGTGGCGTCGAACTGGCTGCTCTGATATCGAGCCTTCGTCTGGATCTTCTTCTCCAGGCAGCCTTTCCGCGCCTGGCCGGCGGCATGGTCGGACCTTGCCTCCGCTCGAAAGAAGCCCCTGGTTTCGAAGAAATCCGTCTACCTGATGGACAAACTCGCGGCCTGGAGTCCAGGTTCAGCGTAGAGCTTCGAGCTGGGCTCCCCGTTCAGTTAAGTGCTCGCCTTCGAGTGCGTCCACCCCCGCCCTGAGCCGGTTCAGGTGCTAGCGTATGGCTATGGATGTCGAACTCAGGCACCTTCAGGCTTTCGTTGCCGTCGCGCGGCACAGCAGCTTTACGCGGGCAGCAAAAGCCGTGCACATCTCCCAGCCCACGTTTACGGTACAGATTCGGCGCCTCGAAACGTCGCTGGGGGTGCGGTTGGTGGACCGCAATACCAGGTCCGTGCAATTGACGCCCATCGGCCGGGAACTTGCGCCGGTTCTCGAGCGGATTCTCCGCGATCTCGATTCCGCGCTCCTCAACACGCGGGCGCTGTCCAGCCGGGCAAGCGGTTGCGTGGCAATCGCCGCCCTGCCCACACTCTCCGCAACCGTGCTCCCTGGAATCATGGCAGCGTTCTGTAAGGAAAATCCGGGGATCGCCATCGATTTGCGGGACGCCGTGGGCATCAGGGTGGCCGCCATGGTTCGGGCAGGCGAGGTCGATTTCGGGTTTGGAAGCCTTCCAGTAAGCGAGCCCGACGTGGAATTCACATCCCTGTTCAACGACCGGCTGAGCGCGATTTTTCCGCGGCATTCGCCCCTCGGGCAGAAGCGGTCGATCTTTCTGAAGGACCTGACGAATTCGCCCCTGATTCTGATGGGGCGGGATAGCAGCGTGCGCGCGGTTGTGGACCGGGCGTTGGCCGCTATCGGGCACCTCGAGCCGCCGGCGTACGAAGCCTCTTACATTTCCACGGCGTTGGGAATGGTCGAGGCGGGGTTGGGCGTTACGATTCTGCCGGCTTCGGTGCTGCGCATGGATCGCGGCCACGGGCTGATCAGCCGGCCGATTCAGAGTCCTAAGATCGACCGCGAAGTCGGCCTGATCCAGTTGAGGGGCAGGTCGCCTTCGCCCGCCGCCGCCGCATTCCTGCTGGCGCTCCGGGAGCGGTGCGCGGAGTTATTTGCCCGCCGAAAGTGAATTCCGGTTATTTCAAAACTCTATAAGTCATATTCGATAATTTGAATTGCTCACAGGCGATCCGGGCACTACCATTGAGGGCTGACGTGCCTGCGGATGCCCGCCATCGACGCCTGGATCGGAGCCTGATGCAGGCTCTGTGCTGGTTCGCCTTGCTCGCGGCATCCCCTGCCGAAGGACGTGTCGTTCGTCTGATCGTGGAGCATCGCGAGCCCGTGGCATTCGCGGGCGAGCCGGTTGCGCCTGTTGGGCAATACGAGCGCCTGGCGGGACGCTTCTATGGCGAACTCGATCCGAAAAACCCGCTCAATGCCGTAATCAACGACATTCTCCTCGCTCCGCGGAATGCGCGCGGCCACGTCGAGTATTCAGCCACATTCACGTTGCTTCGTCCGGTGGATTCCTCGCGCGTCAGCGGCGTGCTGTGGTACGAAGTTCCGAACCGTGGAAGTTCACCGCTGAACAACGCGCCTTCACGGGATGCCATGACCGCCGGGCACATCCTGGTGAGCAGCGGCTGGCAAGGCGATCTGGCGCCGCGCGCCGGGTCGGAGACGATCGCTGTACCGGTAGCTCGCAACGCGGACGGTTCGCCGATTACGGGGCCCGTCCTCTACCGGATCAGCAACGTGCGTGGCCAGACCGCTTCTCTCGAAAGCGGATACGCCGGATTGAGGTATCAGCGGCCCGCCACGCTGGACACCGCGATGGCTTTGCTGACGAGGCAGACGTCCGATGACGGCCAGGTCATTCCCATTTTCTCTTCCGAGTGGGCCTTTGCCAATTGTGAAAAGACCGCCTTTCCCGGCGAGCCCGACCCTGCGCGAATCTGCTTAAAGAACGGCTTCGATCCCGAACAGCTATACCAGGTGGTCTACACAGCCAAGGACCCTCTCGTGCTCGGCATCGGCCTGGCTGCGACGCGCGACATCGTCTCGTTCCTCCGCTATTCCGATAGGGGTGACGACGGCGCGCCCAGCCCGGTCGCCGGATTGGTGAAACGCGCGATTGGATTCGGGACGTCGCAATCCGGCAACTTCATCAAGACTTTCATTCGCCTGGGCTTCAATCAGGACGAGTCGAAGCGCATCGTTTGGGACGGCGCCAACCCCAATATCGCCGCAAGGCAGAACCCGCTGAATTTCCGGTTTGCGATTCCCGGCGGCGCGGCCGGCCTGTTCGAGCCCGGGAGCGAAGGCGTATTGTGGTGGGGTCCCTATCAGGATAAAGCCCGCGGCCGTCCGGTTGCGAGTCTGCTCGACCGTTGCCGCGCGACCAGCACCTGTCCCAAGATCATGGAGACGTTTGGGGCATCCGAATTTTGGGGGCTGCGGATGTCGCCCGGCATGGTCGGGACCGACGCCAAGACGGACATCCCCTTGCCGCCGAACGTTCGCAGATACTACTTCCCCGGCGTGACGCATGGCGGAGGCCGGGGCGGGTTCCAGGTAATCGAGCCCGGCGCTTCCGGCCGCGGCTGCGCCTTGCCCGACAATCCAAACTCCACCGCGGAATCCATGCGCGCCCTGCGGCGCGCACTCACGGACTGGGTGGTCAGTAACACAGCTCCGCCCGAAAGCCGGTATCCGACTCTTGCCCGCGGGGAATTGGTCGCCCCGGTGCGAAGCGCGATGAACTTCCCGGCGATTCCCGGTTCCCCGCTCCCCGACAACCTGATGAACGCCCTGCCGGATTACGATTTCGGCCCCGGCTTCCGGTACAACGATCTGTCGGGCGATATCTCCATTCAGCCTCCGGTCGTGCGAAGCATCATCCCGATGCTCGTTCCCGGAACAGACGCCGACGGCAACGAGATTGGCGGCATCCCATCGGTTCTGCACCAGGCGCCGCTCGGGTCGTATCTGGGTTGGAACGTCACGGCATCCGGCTATTCCAGAGGGCGCGCGTGCGGGTTTTCAGGCTTCATTCCGTTCGCGAAAACCGCTCAGCAGCGGCTGGCGTCAGGCGACCCGCGGCGTTCCCTGGAAGAACGTTACGGGACGCACGAAGGGTATGTCGAGAAAGTGCGGGAGGCTGCGAAACGACTGGTGCGGGAACGGTTTTTATTGCAGGAAGACGCCGACCGCCTGATCCGGGAGGCCGAAGCCAGTGGGGTGCTGCGATAAGCAGAATCGGCCGGTCTGGCGGAAGCCACCATGCCGTGCAACTTGAACTCGATTGAGGCGCCTACCCTATGAACGTGAGTGACTCCAGTGGCAGACCGAAGCCGCGCGCGCTCGAAGGCGTTCGCGTACTCGACTTCTCGCACGCTCTGGCCGGCCCTTATTGCACTCTGCTTCTCAGTGACTACGGCGCGGAAGTCTACAAACTCGAACCCCGCCACGGCGACATGGGCCGCGGCTGGGGACCGCCATTCTCCGGCGGCGAGGCTCACTTCTTTCTTGGCCTGAACCGCGGCAAACGCGGCATCTCGATCGATTTGAAGCACCCGGAAGGGATCGGGCTTTGCCTGAGGCTGATCGACCGAATGGACGTGCTGATCGAGAACTTCCGCCCCGGCGCCATGGACCGTCTGGGATTGGGATACGAACGCATCCACAAACACAACCCGCGACTGATCTACTGTTCCATCTCCGGTTACGGCCAGAATGGACCTTCACGCGACGAAGCGGCGATGGATCTTGTGGTGCAGAGCTCGAGCGGACTGCTCAGTATCACCGGTACCGAGCATGGCGAGTCGGTTCGTTGCGGCTATGGAGTGACCGATGTCACAGCGGGACTGTTCTCGGTCATTGGGATTCTGCTGGCTCTGCGGGCACGGGAAAGCACGGGGCTCGGTCAATACGTCGACGTCTCCATGCTCGATAGCATGATCTCCACGATGAGTTCGAACTACATGAGTTATCTCGGCTCCGGCGACGTGCCGACGCCAATGGGTACGGCATTCCCGACGGTGGTTCCGTACCGCGTATTCCGGACGGAAGATCGTGCGGTGGCGATTGCCGTCGGCAGCGAGAAACTCTGGTCGGCTTTCTGCCGCGCGATCGAGCGGCCCGATCTGGAGCGGCACCCCGATTACGCAACCAACGCGGAGCGTATCCGGAACCGCGAAACGCTCGAGCCGCTCCTGGAAGATGTGTTCCGGGCACGTCCCGTGGCGGAATGGATTACCCGCCTGCGGGCGGCCGGGATCCCGGCTTCGCTCGTCCGTAATTTCGAGGAAGTTGCGGAGCACCCGCAATCGGCGGTGAGGCGCATGTTTCCGGAAATGGACCATCCCACCGCCGGCCGCCATCGGGTTACGGGCACGCCGGTGAAGCTGTCCGAAACCCCGGGCGCGCCGGGAGAACCAGCGCCTCTGCTCGGACAGCATACATACGGCGTATTGAACGAATTGCTGGGGTTGAATCGCGCGGCTTTCGATTCGCTTGCGAAAAGAGGGATCGTCTGTGAGCCGAAGACGCGCAGGAGCGGCGCATAGGCACATGCTGGCCCTCCTGGGATTCGCGACAATTCTGGTCCTCCTGACGGCGATTCTCGCCGGGAAGATGACGCCGCTGGCGGCGCTCATCGCCGTCCCGGTCCTGTCGGCACTGATCGGCGGGTTCGGCTTGAAAACAGCCGGCTTCATGGTCCACGGAATTCAGAGCGTTTCCGCCGTGGCGGGGATGTTCATTTTTGCCGTCGTGTATTTCGGGATCATGACCGATGCCGGGATGCTCGACCCGGTTGTCGGCCGAATCCTGGCAGCCGTCGGAAGCAGCCCGCCGCGCATCGTGGCGGGTACGGCGCTTCTGGCCTTGCTGGTCCATCTCGACGGCTCCGGCGCCGTCACGTTTCTGGTTACCATACCCGTGATGCTGCCGCTGTACCAGCGGCTCGGTATGGATAAGCGAGTCCTTGCCTGCTCGGCTTCCATGGCCGCCGGCGTGAATTTTCTGCCGTGGACGGGGCCGATGATCAGGTCCGCGGCTTCTTTGAAGATCCCCGTGGCCTCCATTTTCAACCCGCTGCTTCCCGTGCAGATCGTGGGCCTGGCGTTCGTCTTTGCGTGCGCCTGGTGGCTCGGCAAAAGGGAAGCCAGGAGGCTGGGCCTCTCGGGAGATGAAAGGCAGGTCCAAAGCCGTGAGATCGACAAGCAGCAGTCCGCGCTTCGCCGGCCCCGGCGCGTTTGGGTCAACCTGGGGTTGACCTTCGTCATGATCGCCGGGATGATCTGGCTCCAGCTCGAGCCGGTGGCCGTCTTCATGGTGGGCGTCGTGCTCGCGTTGCAGATCAACTATCCCGGTCTGCGAGTGCAGCGGGAGCGGATCGACGCGCATGCCAAGGCTGCGCTGATGATGGCCGGGGTGCTGCTGGCCGCGGGCGCGTTCACCGGGATCATGCGCGAGTCCGGCATGCTGGCCGCCATGGCGAAGGCCGCGGTCGCACGCGCCCCGATGGGTTCGGGCGCGCACCTGCCTGTGATCCTTGGCGTGATCTCGATGCCGCTCAGCCTGCTCTTCGACCCGGATTCGTTCTACTTCGGGGTGCTCCCGGTCCTGGCCGAGGTTGGCAAAACATTCGGCGTCGCGCCGGTCCACATGGCTCAGGCGGCGGTTCTGGGTCAGATGACCACCGGCTTCCCGGTAAGCCCACTGACGCCGGCCACATTCCTGATTGTCGGTCTTACCGGAGTGGAACTCGGAGACCACCAGAAATTCACGGTGCCGTTTCTCTATGGAGCATCCGTGTTGATGACGATGACCTGCCTCATCCTTGGAGTGTTTCCAATATGACAGAAGTGCGCGTGCCTGACGAATTCGATAAGAAAGGCCGGATTATGAACAGCAGATTCAGACTGACTATTGTGGCGGCCGCGGTGGTGCTTGTCTGTGCCAACGCATCCTTCTCCCAACCGTCGCCTGGACAGGCCTCCGCCGGAAGGGGCGCCCAACCCCAGGTTCCCCGGGTGGTATCCCCGGAGATTCTGCCCGACAAGAAAGTGACGTTCCGCCTGAGGGCGCCCAAAGCCGGCGAAGTTCTCCTGAACGGCAACTGGGACAGCGGCAGGAACATCCGGATGACCAAGGACGATGAGGGCATCTGGTCGGTGACAGTAGGCCCCCTGGGCGATCAACTCTGGGGGTACTCTTTCAGCGTGGACGGCGTGAAAGTGATGGATCCCGGTGACGGCGAGTATCAGCGCGACGGCAACCGGTACGACAATTTGTTGATGATTTCCGGGCCGGCGTCGGACCTCTGGGACTTCAAGCCGGACGTTCCGCATGGGACGGTGCAGGCGATCTGGTATTCTTCCGAGATCCTGAAGCAGAAGGCGCGCCGCATGTATGTCTATACACCACCCGGATATGAATCGAGCAAGGCAAAATATCCAGTGCTCTACCTGCTCCATGGCGGCGGCGGCGATGAAGATGCCTGGACCACCATGGGACGCGCGAACGTGATCCTGGATAACCTCATCGCTCAGGGGAAAGCCAAGCCGATGATTGTCGTAATGCCGAATGGCAACGCTACTCAGATCGTGTCTCAAGGGTACGCTTACGGCCCCACGCCGCCCCGTCAATCCGTAACCGCTCCAGCGCCTCCGCCGGTGCAGGCGGCGCAGGGCGGTCTCGGCATGGGACGCGGTGCCGGCGCGCCGGGCGCAACCCCAACCGCCGGACGGGGTATGCCGCAGGTCTACCCGGGTTCTTACCCAAACAGTCTCGTCAAGGAGATTGTTCCCTTCATCGAAAAGAATTTCCGGGCCATCCCCAGGAAGGAAAGCCGGGCAATTGCCGGTCTTTCCATGGGCGGCGGCCACACGACCATGGCCACGAACAACAACCCGGGCGTGTTCGGATGGATCGCCGTTTGGAGCGCCGGCGGCCAGGATACCGAGGAGTACGTGAATACGCTCAAGAAGGTGAACGCCGGAGGGGTGAAGCACTACTGGATCGGCGCCGGGACAACCGACATGGCGCTCAACGGCTCCAAGACATTGTACGCGGCTGCCCAGAAGGCCGGCCTGAACACGACCTTCCACACCGAGCCTGGAGCCCATTTCTGGTTCATCTGGCGCAAGTTCCTCGGCGATTTCGGATCCATCGTCTTTAAATAGGGGTGATAAGCCGTGCCGCGGGCGCTCAACTGCCGGCGGGAGTGTCACTCCACTTCGACAGGCTGCGACGACGCGGTGATCTTGCCCTGGTTGGCCTCGCGGACTACGCCCCGGAGACGATATTTGCCCGGAGGAGCGTGCAGGGTGAGGCCGGCAGTCGTGCCGTTGGAGAGTTTGCTGAAGGTATCGTCTTTCATCTTGAAATCGATCTCGCATTCCTTGCCGGCGACGAAATTGCCGCCGGTGTCGAAGAGGGCGGCGATCACGGTGAGTTGCTCGGTGTGTATGGCGGAGCGATGGACAAGCTGCAGGTGGGCGATGTCCAGGTGAAGCACCACGTGCACGCCGGGCTCCCCCGGGGGCGTGGTAGCGGGCTCGGCGGAAAAAGTCAGCGGCACCTCGTCCAGAGTTTCGGCGGAGAGCATTTCCTTGTCGATTCCACGCTCGGGGGGCTGCGGGCCGGCTGCCTTGACTGTTGCGGCAAAGTAGCCGGGCCGCGCCTGCACTTCGTAGCCCCGGCTCTGCTTCAAGCGGACCTTCAGGGTGTGATATTTGCCGTCGGGTGAGCCCGGCGGCACGAAGGCGAGGGAGTAGGAGTACTCGGGGAGAAGGCCGAGTTCGCGAAGGCCGAGTTCGAGATCGTTGTTGTCGTGGAAGAAGAGGCCGCCGGTGCTGGCCGAGAGGATGGCCATGGTGTCGTTGCTTTCCCATTGCGGGCGAGTGCCCTGGCTCTGGCGGGCGATGATGGAACGGACGGGCATGCCGCCAACGGGCATTGCCATGTCCTGGGTATAGAGGCCTTTGGCATCGAGCGAGTTGATGACCACATCGCCGCGCAGAGCATGGTTGACGATGTCCTCGCGTTCGTATTCCAGGGTGCCGGAGAGGAAGCCGGAGGACGCCATCACCAGAACTCGCTTGCCAGGGAGGGTAGCCATATAGTCCACGACGCCGCGAATGGAATTGAGGGAGATCACGGAATTGTTCTTTACGCTCTCCCATGTGCTGCTGGCGAGAGATTGGACGGTTTGGGGGCAGGTGCGGTCGGTGCGCTGATCGCGGCGCTGACAGAGACCGCACTGCATGGCTTCGGCGACTTTGATGGGGAGCAGCGTGGGGTCTCGATTGGTGGCGATAAGGTAGGCGTCATAGGCCGAGAGGTTGGGGCAGGTGGGAAGGGCGGGATTGCGGGTGGCGACGTTGAGCCGGTCGAGGGCATCATTGAGTTTGGCCATGTCGGCGGTGAAGGGCACGATCTGGCCTTTGGTGAGGAAGAAGACGGCCACGAGGTCGCCGGGGGAAACGCCCTGGGTGAGAAATCTTTTGGCGGCGCCGCGGGCGCTGATGAGGTCGCCGGCGCCCATGCTGAGATCGTCAAAGATGAGGCCCAGGAACCGGGTGGGGGGTGTGGAGGCCGTGGCCGCGGCAGGGGCGGGGACAGGCAAGGGAGCGGCCGGCGAACGGGCGCCCGCGGCAGCGGCCGCCGGCCCGGTCGCAGTCTCGGCGGCGAAAGCCGTGATCTGGCGGGGCTTGTCCCCCTCTTCGACGGTGAAATCGTCGCGAGTGAATCCGCCGATGGAGTGCCCGCGGCTATCGCGGACGACCACTCCCACGTCCACGAGGCGGGTCTCGGCCTTGAGGACGTACTGCGCGCGGGGAGCCCAATTGGAGGCGCGAAACGTCACCTCATTGGGCGGAATGCTCTGTTGCGCCGGCAGGAAAGCAGTCAGACAGAGCAGGATGGAGAGGCGCCGGATGGGCACCTCTCCTCTTTAACACATGTAGGGCGCCTCCGCGGCTTTACCTTGTATACTGGCGGCGCGGAACCCAAAATGGAAATCCCCGATGAATAGACGCCAGTTTCTCATGAGTTCGATAGCGGCCACTGCGGCCGGCGGACGGTCCGCCGCCACGTCGAGCCCGCCCGTTTCGAGCGACGCTCCGGTCGGGGGCGGGCCAGGAATCGCCATCCTGCTCGTCGATACGGAAAGGGTCATGGCTTCCATCGACGAGCGGATCTACGGCCACTTCCTCGAGCACATCAACCATTCGGTGGTCGACGGGCTGTTCGCCGAACAGGTCCGAGGCGGCGGCTTCGAAGGTGAGGACTTCAACACTTACTGGGAGCCGTTCTCGGACCGCGGCAAAGTCGAGTGCGCGGACATTGAGTTCCAGAACGGGAAGAAGAGCGTGCGCCTCCACGTCGAGGGCGGCCGCGCCGGCATCCGGCAGAGCCGCTTCTACGTCGCCGCGGGTTGCGAGTACGACGGCTCGGTCTGGGTCAGACGCGAACACGGCTCTCCGCAGTTGACGCTTGGCGTCATAAGCTCCGGGGACCGCCGGATCGCGTCGGCGCAGCTCGCCCTCACGGGCACGGGCTGGCAAGAGGTCCGCTATTCTTTCTCCAGTCCCGTGCGGGACACGCAGGCGTCGGTGGAGATCGCCGCGGAGGGCAGTGGAACGCTGCTCGTCGACTTCGTCTCGCTGATGCGGGCGGACGTCCGCCGCGATGGCATGCTGCGCCCCGACCTGCTCCAGGCCCTGCGAGATCTCGCTCCGCCCTTCATCCGTTGGCCCGGGGGCTCCTTCGCTTCCACATACAAATGGAAGGACGGCATCGGCCCGCACGTCTCGCGCCGATACCATCCCAACATGATTTGGGGCGGCTACTCCGATTACTACGGCTTCGGGACGGAGGAGTTTCTGGGGCTGTGCCGGAAGCTCAACGCCGAGCCCCTGGTCGTGCTGGCGGCGCCCGGTACCGATTCCGGGCAGATTGAGTACGCCATGGACTGGGTTCACTACTTGAATGACCCGCCCACAACCGCGTGGGGACGGCTGCGTGAATCCAACGGGCACCCCGAGCCTCACGGAGTCCGGTACTTCCAGATCGACAACGAGCCCATGAATAACGGCTTCACGCCGGAGAAGTATTCCGAGATCGTCAACGTTTACGGCAGCCGCTTGCGGGCCATCGCTCCCCAGGCGCGAATCGTGGCGTGCGGCCAGAAGCGGTCCAACGACATGGCATGGAGCCAGAAGGTCATTGACCTCGCTGGACGGAACTTCGACATCCTTGGATGTCACAACTACGAGTATGAACCCGAGAACTTCGAGACCGGCCTGAGGCGCATCCGCGAATACCTCTTGAAGCTGCGGGACTACGTGCGCGCTTCGGCGCACCCGCGGATCGAGATCGGCGTCCTGGAGTGGAACCTTTCACGCACCTGCGATTGGCGGGCGGGGCTGCATGCGGCCGGCAGCCTGATTCTCTATGAAGAGCTCAGCCCCGGCCTGGCGGTGAGCTGCCCGGCCCTGCTCATGCGGAACACGACGGACGATCCGACCTGGACGTCGTTGATCTACCATGACCACGTCTCCTGGTATCCGGGGTCGGCCTACCCGGTGGAGAAGCTCTTTCGCGCGCACTACGCGGAACGGTACCTCGCCTCCACGAGCGGCACCTTTCGGGACGTTCCCGACCGCCAGCGCCTCTTTGACCAGATCGCGACTATCCGGCCGGATAACTGGGTGCCGGGTACGGTCGACGCCATCGCGACGGGGAGCGCCGACGGCCGCCGGATCGTGATCAAGGCCGTCAACTATGGGGCGGAGCGGAACGCCCTGCTGGTGCGACTGCAGGGCGCCGGAGTTCCCGAGAAAGCGGTTGCGAGGCTCCACAGGATCAGCGCCGGACTGAACGATTCCGCGTCCCTCGAGAATCCGAATGCCATTGCTCCGGTAAGTCAAACACTGGCTTACGCCCGGGACTTCACCGTGGAACTGGGCCCCTATACGGTCGCGGTGCTCGAGATCCGGGCGGAATGACAAAGCGGGCCGGAGCGCTCTTTCATCTATAGAGGAAGCGCTGACCCCAGCGTCAGCGTCTTTCCTGACGCGCGGTCTTCCACGATAAGCTTGCCGTTCTCCAGCCGAACGTCGTCCACACGAGTCATCCCTTCGGGACTCTTTACGTAGAACATGAGAAAGCGCGCCGAGATCTTGGATTTCGCCGGCAGCCAGCGGTAGACCGGGGTGTCGAACAGCCGGTTCAGTTCGACCATGTCGCGGCGCGGCAGGTCGAATGGCTGGGTGGCGAATTCCAGACCGCGGCCCGACCAACCGTTCGGACTGTATTGCATGTAGTTCTGTACCCACGGAAATTCCTCCCGCCGGAAGACGTACCCCAGCAGGTAGTGCCGGGCCGTATTGAGCACGGTGATGTACGCGAGCGGGCGCGACGGGTCCATGAGCGTGGTTGTATGCGCGGTCCAGGTCGCATCGGCTGGTTGCGCGCGCAGGTCGAGCGGCTTTCCGTCGGTGCCCGGAGCCATGGGCCAGGTGAAATCCGTCCCCTGCAGAAAGGGTATCCGCCCTCTGCCGGAATTGCCCGGATACGTGCGGGTCCGCGCACGCGTCCCCGACATGTCCACTACCGTCTTTTCGGCTTCGAGGAAGGGCGGAAAGAGAAACGGGTGCTCGCCCCAATTGGCGGTGCGGTCAAAGGCCACCTGGCTCTCCAGCTCGCTTTCCACGTGGATCACGCTTTCACCATCCACCATCCGGAGAATCCGGGTGAACGATTCCTGCAAGAGCGGCAAATTGACGGAGAACTTCACGGTTGTGGTGGCGTCCGGCTTTTCCGAAGCCACCAGCTTCCAAGGTTGGATGTACGCCTCGCCATGCATGGCCATCCCGGCCGCGCGCTCTTGCGGGCTGGGCGAACCGAAGCCGTCGACGCACACGAAATGTCCGACCATGGTCCCCTGGAGCTTGCGATTGTCGGGCACGCCGGGCACCATCTCCGGGTTGCCGAAGGGGCTGAGGCCCTCGGAATCCCCCTCGATCCGGATCCGAAGCATGGAGCCGCCCTGTTTCACCACGGCCACTTCCAGCTTGTCGTTGCCGACGAAATAGACCGGCCGGCCGTAGACTGTGCCCTCTTTCAACGTGGGAGCCGGCTGCGCCATCCCGCAGCCCAAGGCGCACAACATCGCCGCCAGAAACGCGAGCGGAGTAGCATCACGCCGCGCCATCCTTGGTCTCTTTGCAATTTGCTGGTCAGATTCAGGCATGTGATCATTCCCGCGCGAAACCGGGCAAGCCGTAGCGCACGGCCTGCCCGCCAACGGTTGGCGCTTACCGCGGCAACTTCCGTTCTCCCTGGATGATGAGCGCCACTTCCTGGCCGGGAGCTTTCGTGCCCGGCTGTCCGCCGCCCACGAACACCTTGTAGGCGCCCGGCGCCACCCGCGTCTCGCCGTCTTCGTCGACGCTGCTCAGATCGCGCGGGTTGAGTGTGAACTCTACATGTTTCGTCTGGCCGGCCGGAACGTTGAGGCGTTCGACCCCACGCAGGGCGCGCAGCGGAGCGCCGGGAATCCTCGGAAACACCAGGTAGAGCTGCGCCACCTCGTCGCCGGCGATGGAGCTGACGTTCTTCACGTCGACTTCGGCGGTGAGGCCGGAACCGGCCTGCAGAGTATCGCTCGAGAGCTTCAGGTTGCTGTACTCGAACTTCGAGTAACTCAAGCCGTAGCCGAACGGATAGAGCGGCGCTCCCTCGTAGTAGCGGTAGGTACGGTTGGTCATGTTGTAATCGGAGAATGGCGCCAGATCCGCGAGGCCCTTGTAGAAGGTAACCGGAAGGCGTCCGGCCGGGTTGTTCACGCCGGCCAGGGTTTCCGCCACCGCCTGGCCGCCATCTTCGCCCGGATACCAGGCTTCCAGGATGGCGTTGGCGTTCTGGTCGGCCCAATTGACCGACAAGGCGCTGCCGTTGACGAGCGTGACGACGAGCGGTTTGCCGGTGGCCTTCATCGCCTGGAGAAGAGCCTCTTCGTCCTTCGGCAGATCGAGGCTGGTGCGGTCGCCGCCCTGGAAGCCCTCAGGCAACTGCCCGCGGGTATTCCCCTGCTCGCCTTCCAGTTGCGACGTGATGCCCACCACCGCGATCACGACATCCGCCTTCCTGGCGGCGTTGAGGGCAGCTTCCGCGTCATAGCCGTACGTCCAGTTCAGAGTCGGTCCGGCGATGGGCGCGGCGCCGCCGCGGCCCGGTCCACCGGCGGCTGCAGCGGCGTTGGTCTGCGCGGCCGCTGGTGCGGCCTCGTGGAAGAACTCCACCACCAGCTTGTAGGTCTTGCCCTTCTCGATGCTGATTTCGGCGGTTCGTTCCGGCAGGCCCGGGCCGCCGAAGGCCGCGCCGCGGCCGGCGGGAGCGCGCTGGGTCCAATCGTTGATGATCGGTTTGCCGTCAAGGCTGACGCGCACGCCGCCGTTGCCATTGATGGTGAACTCGCACTTCCCGTTTTCGGGCGCGGTAAGAGCCGCAGCCCAGCGGCCGGAAAAATCGCCGCTGGTATTCACTTCCGCCGGCAGGCGGGGAGCCTGGGCCGCGCCGCGTCCGCCGCCACCGAAGCCAAACTGAGCGGAACCGATCTGCTGTTCCACGCGGCTGGCCACTGGCTGGCCGGAGAGGCTCTTATTGTTGAAGTACACAGCGTCCACGCCCGGCTGTCCGCCGGCGGTCTTTAATGCCGACCCCGGAACGATCACGGGGTTCCGCAAAAACTTGGTGCCCGGCGTGTAGGAAACCGTGGCGCTGGAGAATTGCTTGCGGATGCCGTCGATGATGGTGGTGGAATGAGCCGGCGTGCCGCTGTAATTGCCGCGCAGCACGGTTTCGCTATCGGCGAGCGGTCCCACCACGGCGATCGTCCTTACGCTGGTCCTGAGCGGCAGGATACCGTCGTTTTTCAGCAGCACCATTGCTTGCAGCGAGATGTTCAGCGCCAGGGCGCGGTGTTCGGACGTATCCACTTCGCTGGGAGAGATCTTCGAGTACAGGACCATCTCGGGCGGATCGAACATGCCCAATTGGAAACGCGCTTTGAAGAGGCGCTTCAAGTTGACGTCCACTTCCTGCTGGCTGATAAGGCCCCGCTGCATGGCTTCCAGGTACGCGGGAACATCCTGAGTCTGCCAGAGGCAATCGCTGTCGGTGCCGGTCTTCAACGAGAGGGCGGCCGCTTCCGCCAGCGTGTTCACGACGTGGTGGCCCACCCCCGGCTTGCGATAGATATCGGATATCGCCCCGCAGTCGGACGTCACGTAGCCGTCGAATTTCCAGGCGCCGCGCAGGGTGTCTTGCAGCAGGAACTTGCTGGAGCAAGCCGGTTCACCGTTGATGCGGTTATAGGCGCACATCACGGAGTCCGCTTTGCCTTCCACCACCGCGGCGCGAAACGCCGGCAGGTAGGTGTCTTCGATGTCATGCATGGAAACACTCACGTCCTCGAAGTGGCGGGTGGGCTCCGGACCGCTATGCACGGCGAAGTGCTTCGGCGTGGAAACCGTCTTGAGGTACTTCGGATCGTCGCCCTGCATGCCTTGGACAAAGGACACGGCCATGCGCCCGGTAAGGTACGGATCTTCGCCGTAGGTTTCCTGGCCGCGGCCCCAGCGCGGATCGCGGAAGATGTTGATGTTCGGCGCCCAGAAATCCAGGCCCGCGCCGCGGCCAAACGCCGGTCCGCCGCCCGGCTGTTGCAGAGACTGGTTGTAGCGCGCGCGCGCTTCCGTGCTGATCACGATGCTCATCTGCTTGATTAACGGCGCATTAAACGTCGCACCCAAGCCGATCACCTGGGGGAACACGGTGACGTTGCCCGAAACCACCCCATGCAGGGCTTCATTCCACCAGTTGTAGGCGGGAATCCCCAGGCGCGGGATCGCGGCCGCCGAGTTTACCAACTGCCCGGCTTTCTCTTCCATGGTGAGGCGCGAAACCAGGTCGTCCACGCGCTGGTCGAGCGGCAGGGACGGGTTCATGAACGGAAGCGAGGCGGCGCTCGGCTGTTGAGCGGCGGCCGGTCTGACGCAACCAAGGAAGACCAGCAGAGCGGCCGAAGCGACACGTCCTCCAATAGCGGTATGAGAGGTGATCATAGATATCCTGTGCCACATTATCACCACGCGCGCCGGCTCGCGTAGCGGGCGAAAACCACGGTTAGTCACGGAACAGGGACGTCCGGCGGTGTTCCATTCGCATATGACCGAAGCCAGAATCTTACTATGAGGCCCGGAGTATCGAGGGGCTTTTAACGGTTTCTAACCGTTAAGCCGCTCGACGATCGTCCTCAGGGCTCTCGCGTCCAGACCTGGGAGCGGCCCAGCAGCGAAAACCCGATGAACCCGCGCACCGATAACTTCCGGCCGCCGTCCTGCAGGCGCAGCCTACAGCGATAGACCGATCCGTTATTGGGATCGAGGATGTCGCCGCCGCTATATTCCTCGCCGTGTGCCGCGAGGCCGCGCAGAATCACCATCCCGACGATCGGTTGATTCTTGCGCTCGTCTTTGCACAGGTCGCAAACTTTCTTCCCGTTGGGATCGAGGGTCGCTTCGACGCGGCCGAACAGCCGGCCGCTCGCCTCGTAGACGACGACGATGGCCTTCGGCTTGCCAGTTTTATCGTCGACCGTTTTCCAGCGGCCGACCGGTGTGTTCTGTTCCGCCCGCAAACTCCACAATGCCGCCGCGGCCAGAAACACGAGGGCCCGCGCGGTCCAAACCCGCTTCGCTCCCGTCATATTTGGCGCCTCCAAACACGAGCAGTATGCGCCTTTTCGGAGTCGGCGGCAAGGTTCAGGCTTGCCTTCAAGCGCCGCAGTTCTTCCAATTGCTCGACCATGCGCTTTTCGACGCCGTGATCGCCGGGGAAATGATCGCCGTCCGGCGGGTGACGACGGCTAGCGCATCTGGGCGTCCAATTCCGGATTTCGCGTTCGATCCGGCGCGGCATATCTCTGAGGGAACAATCCTCCGCTCGGTGGTGTCTTCACCCTCATGCAGGACCTCGCGCTCGCGGTCCGTCTCCTCCGCAAATCACCCGCCTTCACTTTCCTGGCGACCCTCTGCCTGGCGCTCGGCATCGGCGTGAACGCATCCATCTTCAGCCTTCTCGACTTCATCTATCTCCGGCCCTTGCCGGTGGGCAACGCCGCTCGCTTGACCGTTCTCAGCCGCGGAGCAATCTCCTGGTTCTCGTACCCTGAATATCGCGCCCTCCGCGACCGCAACCAGTCGATCGAGGGGCTGGCCATCTCCGGCCCGGAAGAGTCCGACCTCAGCTTCGAAGGCCACGCCATGCTTATCGGCGCCGAGCCGGTCTCGGCCAACTACGCCGCCGTGCTCGGTGCGCGCACCTTTCTGGGCCGATGGTTCACGCGCGAAGACGTACCGTCGGCTGTCATCAGCTACCACGCCTGGCAGCAACTGTTTCATGGCGATCCGGGAGTGCTTGGCAAGACCATCCGCTCGGAATCGCATGCCTACACGGTGGTCGGGGTTGCGCCGCCGGAGTTCGCCGGCATTTACGCGCCGCTGCGCATCGATCTCTGGGTGCCATTCGGCTACTGGGCCGGCAAAGACGCCGACAACCGCCGCGGCATGGTGCTCGGATGCCTGAAGCCCGGCGTGGGAGTATCCCAAGCCGCCGCCGAATTGAATGCCGTCGCCACGCTCGTCCACCGCGACAATCCCGAGTTCGTAAGAGAGGCACGGTCGCCCCTCGTGTTGGAACTGGTTCGCGGCGTTCCCAACCCGGCGGGCCGCCGCCAGGCCATGCCGGTCGTCATACTGCTGATGATCGTGGTGGCGCTGGTCTTATTCATCGCCTGCCTGAACGTGGGCAATCTCCTGGTGGCGCGGGGACTGGGGCGGCAACGCGAGATGGGCGTACGATTCGCCTTGGGCGCGGGACGGGCGCGCGTGCTGCGCCAGTTGATGACCGAGAACCTGGCGCTTGGCGTCCTGGGCGGCGGCGCCGGCGTGCTTGTCGGCTATGCCAGCAATCGCCTGCTGATTGCGGCGCTGCCCATGCTGCCGTTCGGGGAAGCCTTCCACATCGATCTGCCGCTCGATTATCGCGTGCTCCTCTTCACCGGTTCGATCGCGCTTCTCACGGCGCTGCTATTCGGTCTCTTCCCCGCCCTTCAATCCAGCCGTACCGACCTGGCCTCGATGCTCAAAGGCGCCAACTTCACGGGCGGACGCCTGCGCCTACGCCTGGCGATGCTCACCGGCCAGATCGCCCTGTCGCTGGTGCTGCTGCTGACCGCCGGCCTGTTCGCGCGCCTGATCGTCCGCTTCCACCGGATCGACCCCGGCTTCGCTAGCGCCAACCGCCTGTACGCGCCGGCCTTCGTACCAGGCCCACAGTTCACGCCCGCATCCGGCCGTTTGTTTTACGAACAGATGCTGGCTCGTCTGCGCGCCCTCCCCGGCGTTCGCAGTGCCTCGCTCACCACGCGGCTGCCGATGTACGCCGCGGGCATTGCGGGCACCTGCATCGGACTTGAAACCAACCATCCCGCGCCCGCCACCAGCACCACGGTCGACCGGGGATTCCTCGATACGCTGCGCATTCCCCTGCTCGAAGGCCGCGATTTCTCGATCACGGACCGGGCGGATGGCCCTCCGGTCGCCATCGTCAATCGAACACTGGCGCGCAGGCTATGGCCCGGCCAGTCCGCCATCGGCCGCGCGTTTCAGCTCGGCTGCGACCATCCTCGGACCCTCCAGGTGGTGGGAGTGGCCCGCGATTCCAAGATTCGGTCCCTCAACGAGGTCACCCTGCCGCACGTCTATCTGCCGTTCTCGCAGGCTTACCGGGGCGGCATCGTGTTCCTGGTGGTGGAAACGGGCGGCGACCCCGGGCCATTCGTGGACCGCGTTCGCCAAACCCTGATCTCCGCCGACCCCGATTTCCGCAGCTACGGAATTCACCGCCTCAGCGATTCCCTCGACGCCTCGTTCTGGCAGGCTCGCTTCGAGCTCTGGGTGCTGGGGATTCTCGGGGCGCTCGCGCTGCTGCTGGCGACGGTCGGGATGTATGGAGTACTGGCATACCACGTGGCGGCGCGCACGCGCGAGATCGGCATTCGAGTGGCGCTCGGAGCACGGCCGCGCGAGGTCATCCGAATAGTGATCGCGCAGGGTCTCCGCGTTACCATAGCCGGGATCGCGATCGGACTGCTGATCTCCGCGCTGACATCGCGGCTGCTCGCGACCCTCCTGCAGGGCGTGAGCCCGACGGACGCGGTGACCTGGTTATCGGCGGTAGCCGTCTGGATCGCGGTGGCGTTGTTGGCGTGCTGGCTGCCGGCGCGCCGCGCCACGCACATTGAGCCGCTGGCAGCGCTAAGAGAGGAATGACGGAGGCTTTTTCACAGCGTACCGCGGCGTCGATTTGAGAGGGCTGCCCTTACTTCCCTTTTGGCGGTGCTGCCGGCTCCTCGGGAGGCTTTTCGATCGAAAAGACAGTCTGCGGCTTCTCGCCCGGCGGGTCGGTGATCTCGATTCTGCCCGGGTATCGGGGCCCTTTCTGGTTGAGATACGCCGAATACCGGACCGTAATTGGAGTCGAATCGGATTTTGGCCGGTACAGGAGGACGACCGGAAGTCCCTCCCTGTCCACGGTGAGGGTGTATGAATCGGTTCCGTCATCCGTCTCGATGATGCCCGACGAGTCGGCTTTCTCGGTCACACTGCGCGTGAGCAAGCGCCCCAGGACGGAGGGAAGTTGAAACTCGCGCAGCCGCTGCAATGTCGCGTTCAGCAGGGATTCCTCGGATGAATTCCCGTGCTTGCCATTACACGCCAGCACACCCGCCTTCGAGGTCTTGCACACGTTCCTCGCACTGGTGATGCTGACGTTGACAGCATCCCAGAGGCCGGCAAACTGCATCGCCCACTCGCGTGCCTGCTGCTTTTCATCCAGCAGCGTCACCGTGCCGGAGTTCGAGGCATCGGCGATCTTAGCCAGACCTTCGGTCCCGCCAAACGCATTCACAACCTGCAAGAGCAGGGCCCGCGCCGCTTCCCGCCGGCGTTCGGCGGTCGGTATCAGGGAGTAGGAAGTAGAGTACGGAGCGTCCTCCGCCAGCCGAACAGCCCAGGTTTCAGTCGCGAATCCGTCGTGAAGCACGCGGACGGTCGCATCGCCGGCGGGCAGGCTGGGGATCACCGTCTTCCCGTCCGGGGCTTTGCCGTAATAATGGTCGTTGATGATGACCTCGGAATCGCGCGGTTCGACGGCGATGGTTACCTGTCCGCTGAGGTGCGGCTTGGGCGGAGCGGGAGGAAGTGGAATCGCGTCGATCAGCTCTTGTGGCGCATTTAACGCATCCAGGACGTCCAGTATCTGCTGATCCCCGATGAAGTCGACACCGTATTTCTTGGCGTATTCGATTGCGCACTCTTTAAGGCCCGGAGTATTTAAGACCCGCACTGCCGATTTAAGGGTCAACTTGTCGTCCCTTGGCGGGCATGCTTTCTTCTCCGCTGGCGGCCGGCCACGCCCCTGCGCGAGTACGACCACACATGAAAACAAGCTAAGAAAAATGACGAGTGCGAATGTCCGCTTCATGGTAATTCGAGCTTCTTGCGAAAAGGGTATACGTCCTTGTTGATTCCGTCCAATTCTCTCTTGAGTTCGGCCGCCTCCGGGTTGGCGGGCTGTTTCCGCCGGACATCATCCACCAGGGCGTCCGCCTCTGAATACCTACGATCGTCGATTAATGACCGGGCCTGCTGCAGTTCCTCGTCAGCCGACGACGTCCGTCGGGAGGCGACCGGCGGCTGGACTGTCCCACCCCAGAAAAGCGCTACCGTCAAAACCGGCGAATCCCTGGCCGGCAGGGCCGTGACCGGTCTCTTTTTCAGGATGGGCGTCTCCAGTTGAATCTCGTCATCCGCCTTCGTCACCTCGATGTCGCCGCCGCCGGACGTTATCGGGATAACGTCGCTACCGGAACTCAGCTTTGCCGCCGTGTCATTGGTCTGGGCGTGCATCTTCCCGTCGAAACCTGCCATAGCCAGGATGACCGGCTGTGTTCCCGTGGGGAGATCCAAAACTCTCGGCAGCTCACCGGGATTGTACTGAAATTGAACCAAAACAGAAGGCGTCGTATCGAGTTTCAAGGAGTGCGCACCTGGTGAGACCGGAGGAAGATCGACGCCCGCTCCATTCAATTCCGCCACCTTGTTCTCGTCGAGCCAGACGCTTCCTTTTGAGCGGTCTGATACGACGCGCAACGCCAGGAGCACAGGCTGCAGTTCGAAGTCTATGGTCTTGGACTTCCCATCCCCTTTGATCCTCTCTTGTCGAGTCGTGTAACCGCGAAGCGACGCCGTCAGGACGTGGGAGCCACGGGTTAGTCCAGCGGACGCAGGGGAAACTCCAATGACCTTGCCGTCAACTTTGAGTTCCGCCCCGGGCGTGCTGACGATCTGAATATGTCCAACAAGATCGATGGGACCGGGTTTCGGCTTCCCTACAATCGCGTACGCTACCCAAATCGCCGGAAGGCCGATCAGAATGACGACGGCGGCGAGCACCCGGCGATCTCTGATCAATCGCCCGGCGCCGGACAACCAGGCCAGCTTTCGCACCGTCCCTCCGGTGCGGCTAGCAGCGCCGGCGGGCGACTCGCGAAGTGGCGTCCATCCCGTCCCGGCCGGCGGCTCAGTCGGGCGATTCTCCGGATTCTCGCTGGCGGCAGGCGCAACCGCGGGGACTGGTTCCGCAACCGTGCCGCTCTCGTTCGTTTCCGCAACCGACGGCAGAACCGGCTGAAGCGGGATGTCCTCGGGTGGCGAGGCTGGCTGGTCCTCTTCGATCGGGGTCCGCGGCGTTGGAGACTTCGTGCGAGGAGTGGGAGTTGCAATGTGTTCGCCAAGATCCTGCAGGACTTTGGCGCGCTCGGCGAGAAGGCGCCGGTCATTCGAGTACTCCACCAGCACGCTGTCGATCTCAGCCACGGCTTCCCGCAACTGTCCCTGCAGGACCAGGCGCCGTGCTTTGGTCAGGCTCAAGTCGACAGACTCGCGCTGTTTCCGATCCGTGACCAGTTGCGCGAGGAACTTGACCGCGGGATCGTTCGGGATCAGTTCCCTGGATTCGGCCAGGAGCTTCTCCGCTCCACTCAAGTCGGATTCCAGGATAAGCTGCGCTTTGGCGAGAAGGGCCATGCCCAGAAACTGGCGCGCCTCCGGGTCGTTCCGGTCGAGCTCGCAGGCGTGGCGAAGACTGCGCTCCGCGCCCTCGACGTTGCGATCGTTCAGAAACGAGCGGCCTTCGGCGATCAGGAATTTTACTTCCACGGCGCGACTGATCCGCTGACGCGCTTCCGATTGCAGTTCCATCAGGTCCCGATCGCCCTGAAACGCCCGCAGCGCGGTGTCGCAAACAGCCGCCGCCTGCTGATAATCCGCGGCTCGCAGCAATCGCCAGATCTCGTCGGTGAGGGTGGCCTTGTTCGAGGCGCGGTCCTGTTCCTCGATGCGCTTTTCGACCCTTCTCAGTTCCAGCGCCAGGCCCGGCTGTGCGGGGTGCTGCCTCTCTACGCTCCGCCATCTGTTCAGGGCTTCAGAAAACTCGCCGTTGTCCTCGGCGGCACGGGCTTGTGCGATCAAAGAAAGGATGAGATCCCGGCTCTCTCTCGCATACCGAAGCATCGATGCCACGTGAGAATCGTCCGGATACAGAGTCATGGCTTTCTGAGCCATGGCGACACGCTCGTCCAGGTCCGCGGCGGCTCGCAACTGATCCGCCAGTTCCCGAATGGACTCCAATCGTTGCTCGGATTCGCGCCTTTGCGCCTCCAGTTTGAGCGTTCGAAAGACGTGGTTCTCCGTATTTGCCATCAATACCGAGTCGCAGAGATCGGCCGCTTCCGAAAACTTGCCCTCCGCCATCAGCCGGTCCGCCTGGTTACAGGCCTTCACCTCGCGATCGAATTCTCCCAGAACCTCCTCATGGAAGCGGATATAAATGGCGTCACGCTCCGGCTGGCTGGAAGGGCTTCCGTTGCGGAGAAGTTCCATGAGCTTCTCCATCCTGCGCAAAGCCGCATGGACGTAACCATTACGATTGGCTGTCTGAGCTTCCTGGTAGAGGACTTCCTTCTGGGCTGTCAGAGCCCGCTCGGCTTCTTCGATGCGCGACAACTCGCTGAGCAATTCGCTTGTATCCGCGTCCTGGGCGTCGATTTGCCGGGCTTGCTCGATACATTCGCGAGCCTGGGCAAATTCCCGGTTCTGCATGTGCTTGCGCGCGCCGTCCAAAGCGTCGGAGAGCCTCTCCTGACTGATGAGAGCGCGTTCCACCAGGGCTTCCGCGTGGTCGGGATCGGCTTCCAGGACCTCCCAGAGTTTCTCGAGGGCCGATTCGTAGTCTTTCGCCTCGCGGCATAGCCGGACACTTTCGAGCTGCGTGCTGATCCAGCTCCGCTGCAGCATCTGGTCGATCTTCTCGCGTTGCGCGGTGATCGACGGATCGACGTAACCTTCTTCTTCAAGGCCTCGGAGCACATCGTTCGCCGCGGTCGCCTGGCCCTTCGAGATGGCCTCCCGGACCACCCGCAGGCGCCCTTCGATAAAATGCCGGTCGAATTCGGGCAGCGTTTCGCCGCGGCTTGCCCGCTGGAATTGCTCGGCGAATTCAATCACCGACTTGTATCGATGGCTCTTGTCTTTGGCCGTGGCTTTCTGCACAACTTGTCCGACACCCAGGCTGACACTTCGATTCAACTCGTATGCCGGCTTGGGAATTTCTTTCAAAACGGCGCGGATCGTGTCGTTCGGGCTTTGCCGCGCGAATGGCTGCACTCCGGTTAATGCCTCGTAGCAGACCACGCCGAGAGAGAACAAATCGGACTGGGGGCTGGGAATGTCGCGTTTTCGCGGGTCGAGGAGTTCCGGAGCGATATATGGAGTCGTCCCCTTGCGAGTCGTTTGGTTGCGGCTGTCTCCGAAGTGAACGATGCCAAAATCGATCACAACGATAGATCCGCTTTCCAGAATGAATATATTGCTGGGCTTGACGTCGCGATGGATTACGCCCCGGACGTGCGCGGCCTGCAAACCCGCGGATGCAGCGGCCGCGATCCTGGCTACCTCCGCGGTGGGTAGCGGCCCCGCCTGCGCGATTCGCTCCTGCAGTGTCTGCCCGCGGAGAAAAGGCATGACGAAGTAGGGATACCGGTGAGGTCCATCCTGGAAATGCCCGCGATCGCTGATCCCGATAATATTCGTTTGCTGCAGTTCGGCAAGAATCCTCCACTCCTTGTCGAAAAGAGCAAGCACCTCCGGATTGGAGGCATCGAGCATCACTTTGATGGCGACGTACTGGCCGGTATTCCGGTCAACGGCCTTGTATACGGCCCCCATCCCGCCGCGTCCCACTTCGCCCTCGACCTGGTACCGTCCGGACTCACCAAGGACGCTCGGCACTCTCATGGGAGTTCACTCGTTCCCATATAATACTCTGAAATGGCCGCACCTGAGTCTCCGGGGTCCAGCCAAAGTTTGTCAGGCGCCGATCGTCACGGCGTCAGCTAACGCACGGCACATCAATAAGTTCCTCGAATTTCGCAAAGCCGCCCAAGGCCTGTAGTACAAAAGTCCTGGAAAGCGATCGAAATCGTCATATTTCCCGGCTGGAGATATTCGCCCAGCCCGCTGGTTTTCAATCTCGTTACGATCCGGACGCGTCCGGCAAACCGGCTCCCGAAAGGACCGGCTATTGGTAGATCGGCGTGCTGGATGCGCCGATGGCGATATAGAAAGCGGCCAGGGTGATGGTCCCACCGGAGACCAGCGACGGCGAGAACAGCACGGGATTGGGCCCCGAAGAAATCGAGAGACTCGATGTTCCCATTCCGGCGGTGATCTGGGCGGCGGTGATGGATTGCATCTGGCTGAGCACGGAGGTCGGGATGGTGAAGCTGCCGTTCCCGGCCGTCGTATAGCAGATGAATAGGGTGGCCGTTTCGGTCGTGCTGGCTCCGGTCCCCGTGATCGTCCCCGTTGTTCCTTCGATGGTCACCACGTCACTGGAATTGCCGCCGGTCCAGCTCAGGGTCAGCGGCTGGCTGCGGCTGACGTTGCTGGGAAGTTCACCGGACGGTGTAAACAGAGGACCGAGCGTGCTGGATACGGTGAACGGTCCGACGCCCTTGCCCCCCGCGCCTTTCAGCGTATAGGTGCCGGGAACGACGGTGCCATTGTTGGTTTCGAGGCCCGCCGGCACGCCCGGCAGCATCATCGAAATAGTCGCGCCATAGCTGAGATTCGAGAATTCGCTGAGAGCCAGGCCGCCCGTCATGCCCGAACCGCTGGGGCCGGTCAGGGTAACCGCGCCGGCATCCAGAATTACCGGTTGCACACTTGGCGTGGGAGCCGCTGAACCGGTCGAACTGACAACCGTGCAGGCGCCATTGGCGGTAGTTGTGACCTGGTAAGACGGAATCGAATTCAGCTGGAAGCCGGTGTATTGCTGGAACCCGCCGACGATGGTGGCAAGCACGCCGTTGTTGCCGGCAACCGGGAGGGTTACCTCGCTGGTTGTTTGGTTGATTTCGAAGGCTCCGGCGGCCAGGGTCGCGCCCTGGTCGATGGCCTGCAGCTGCGCCGACGTCAGGCCGGGATAAACGCAGGTCTGCGAGGTCTGGTCCGGCGCGATCGCCAGGAAAACCGGATTGCTCAGCGCACCGTTTACCGAAACCTGCAAGGTGACGGTGCAGCCCGTGGAAACGTTCGAAGGCAGAACGAAATTGATCTGGTCGGCGCCGGCGAGACCCGGCGCGCGTCCAGCGTACAGCGGAGTGATGTTCATGCCGCCGACGATCACCTGAATGGTATCGCCGCTGCCATTGGTGAGGAAGTTGACACCCGGCGAAGCGACGTTGTCGCCGCCCGTTACCGGGCCCATGCCGGTGGCCCACAAGATCAGCGTCTGGCCGGGACGCGCGGGCGAGATGGTCACGCCATTGGCGGAGCCCACGCTGAAGCGGTCGACGTCCAGCTCGGAGCCCGAGATGAAATTCTGGATTACCGCCAGGCCGGCGCCGCTGCTGTCCTGGGTGATCAGGCCGATTTTGCTCTTGACCACCGTCACCGCGAACGGCTTGCTCACGGTGTTGTTATTGGTGACGGTCACGTTGTACGAGCCCACCGGAAGCGTCGACGGAAGGACGGCGGCGAGCTGGTTCACACCGCCCTCGTTGTAGAGGTAGACGATGTAGGCGTTGGTGGACGCACCGCCGGCCGACGGTGTGAATGCGATGGAAACGCCGTCTTGAATGGTGGGGAGCGGAAAGCTGGTCTCGGTCAACCCGCTGGCGCTCATGCCCGTTCCTTTCACGACGAAAATGCTGCCTTCGGCGATCCCGGCTGTGTAGGTGGCGGCATCCTCAACGGCTGTGATGCTAGGACCGCTGCCGGTAGTTGTGGTGGCGTTCACCGTCACGGCGAGCGCCGTGGCTCCCAGGAATAGGGCGATCGCGCTGACTTTTCGCGCCGCCACGGTTTGATTGATTGTGTTCTCGTTCCGCATAACCCCTCCCGAGCCGTAATGTCCCTGAATACGGCTTCCTTTCGATTCGCAGACAGATTTATCGGTTGCTCTGAAGCGTTGCCAAAAACGCGGGCTCGTATGACGAAGTCCACGCGTCCTCCGGAAATTGTATGACATCCAGGGTTCCTGCTTCGCGTCCTTGACAACCAATCACCTATGGCTGACAATTCTCCTATAGCTGGCTATGGGAGGGGGGATGAAGAAGCACACCAACGACCGGCTGCAAGGCACTCTGGATCTCCTCGTCCTCAAGACCCTCGGTTCCCGTGGGCCCATGCACGGTTACGGCATCACCCTCCACATCGAGCAGGTCTCCGAGGAGATCCTGCGGCTGGAGGAGGGATCGCTGTATCCGGCGCTGCACCGCATGACGCAAGCGGGCTGGCTGAGTTCGGAATGGCGTCCTTCGCAGAACAACCGCCGCGCCCGTTACTACTCCATCACCCCGGTGGGCCGCAAACAGTTGGCGGAAGAAGAACTGCATTGGGCGCAGCTGACGGGCGCGGTGGCGCGCGTGCTGCAGTTCACATAGGAGGGCACGATGGCGTGGCTCGATCGCGTACGCAATGTTTTCCGCGCGCGGCGTGTGCGCGAGGAAATCGAGGAAGAACTGCGCTATCACCTGGACGCGCGGACCGGCGACAATCGCGCCCGCGGGATGAGCGAACCGAAAGCGCGTGAGGATGCGTGGCGTCGCTTCGGCGGCGCAGCCGCGGCTCTCGACAGGTCGTACGATGCGGATGTCTTCACGTGGCTGGAGACCATGGTGGGGGACGTTCGCTATGGCGCCCGCGGCCTGCGCTCCAGTCCCGGCGTGACGGCCGTGGTGCTTCTTTCCATGGCGCTGGCCTGCGGTTTGAGCACGGCGATCTTCAGCGTGGTGCACGCCGTCCTGCTGCGGCCCCTTCCCTACCCTCAGCCGGACCGCATCGTGATGCTCTGGGCCACGAACACCATCAACGGCGCTCAGAACGTGGACCTGAGCGTGCCGAATTTCGAGGATTGGACGAGACGATCGCGCGTTTTTGAAGATATGGCGATGTACCGCGAAGCGGAGACCTCGCTCACCCTGAATGGCGAGCCGGATTGGGTGGAATACGCGGTCACCTACGGCGATTTCTTCCGCGTGCTGGGACGCCACCCCGCGCTCGGCCGCGTGTTTGCCGGCGATGAAGCGGACCCGCACCGGGCTGTGTTGAGCGCGGCGCTGTGGCGCCGGCGATTCGGAGCATCGGCAGACGCCATTGGCAGGACCGTCAGCCTGAATGGGTCCGACCTGGTAGTGGTTGGCGTAATGCCGGACGATTTTGCCTTCCCGTCCAAAAGGACCCAGCTTTGGGTCCCGGCGGCAACTTTGCCGAATTGGCAGAAGCGCCGCGTGGCAAGAGGCGGCGGATTCGGACCCGCGGTAGCGCGGCTCCGGCCAAGAGCCTCGCTGCAGCAGGCGCGGGCGGAGGCGGACGTGATCGCGCGCCAACTCGTGGCGGAATATCCGGTGGACAACGAAGACCGCGCGGCGCGGGCGGTGCCGCTGGCCGCGCAGATTCACGGCAAAACGGTGCCGTTCATGCTCGCGCTGCTGTCGGGAGCGGTGCTGCTGGTGCTGCTCATCGCCTGCGCGAACGCGGCCAACCTGCTGCTGGCGCGCGGCGCGGCAGCAGGAAATCGCGCTGCGGACGGCGTTGGGCGCGGGGCGGGCGAGAATTCTGCGGCAGCTCGTGACGGAGAGCATTCTTCTATCGGGCCTGGCGGGACTGTTGGGCTTGCCGCTCGCGAGTCGGGGAATCCGAGGGCTGATTGCGCTCGCCCCACAGGGGATCGTACGGCTGGAGGAGGCGCGCATCGACGTGCCGGTTCTGGCGTTCAGCTTCGGGTTGTCCCTCGCCACCGGGCTGCTGTTCGGCCTGGCGCCGGCGATCCGGACATCGCGCGACACAGCCGCGAGCCGGCATACGCGCGGGGTGGAGTCGCGGGCGATGCGGCGGGCCTTCGTGCTGGCCGAGATCGCGCTGGCGGTGGTGCTATTGACGGGCGCCGGGCTGGTAATCCGCAGCTTGGCGGCCGTGGAATCGGTCGAACCGGGGTTTCGGACGTCGCGCGTCCTCACGGCGGCGCTCCGTTATCCAAACACGGTGCCAAGGGAGGAACAGGCCGAACGCTACCGGCAGGCCATTGCCCGTCTCGGCCAGGCGCCCGGAATCTACGCGGCGGGCGCGGTGGAAACGATGTTCTACGCGGGCAACGACTCGAAATTCGGGCTGAGGGCGGTGGAAGGAAAACCGGCGGAGGCGCGCCAGCAATGGACACCGATGACATGGACCACCATCAGCGGCGACTATTTTCAAGCGCTGGGAGTTCCCTTGATGGAAGGCCGCATGTTCGACGAGCGGGACCGCGCGGACCGGACGCCGGTCGTCATCATCAATGAGACCATGGCGCGGCGCTATTGGCCGGGTGAAGATCCTATCGGAAAAGGAATCAAGGGCTTCGACCCGCGCGGGCGGAATGACGAATGGGTACGAGTGGTCGGGGTAGTGAAGGATATGCACAGCAACGGACTGGACCGAGCGCCCATCGCGCAGATCTATGAAGCGCAGGCGCAATCGCAAAATGAGACCGAGGCCTTGGTTCTGCAGACCAGCTTGACGGAGGAGGCTTTGCGCGGCACATTGCGGTCCATCGACCCGATGGCGGTGATGACGGACCTTGCCATGCTGAAAGATCAGCTCGCGGAACAGACCGCACCCCGGCGCTTCCAGGCGCTTTTGCTGGGCCTTTTCGCCGCGCTGGCATTGCTGTTGGCCGCGGCGGGCATCTTCGCCATGATGCACTATTCCGTGACGCAGAGGACGCAGGAGATCGGCATCCGCATGGCTATAGGCGCCGGCCGGCCGTCCGTCGTGCGAATGGTGCTGCGCGAGGCATTTCTCTTGCTGGGAGTGGGAATCACGCTCGGCATGGCCGGATCCCTGATGTTGACCCGGTTCCTTCGCAGTTTGTTGTTTGAGGTCGGGCCGGGTGATCCGCTCACGCTGGCCTCGGTCGCGCTGCTGTTGACCGGGACCGCCTCTCTGGCCTGCTATTTTCCCGCGTTGCGGGCGACGCGGGTGGATCCCATCCGCGCGCTGCGCTGCGATTGAGTCGCGCCGGCTCCAAGGCGGCGCGCGATTATCGCCAGGTCAGCTTCACCGGCCGGCTGGGTGGCTGGCCTCCGCCGCTGGCGGCGACAGTCTGACTGGCGCCGGTGCCGATCACCTTGGGCTGCGTGAGCGGCTGGTACCCCTTGCGGTTCGCAATCTCCAGACGGTTGACGAATTCCTGCCTTTGGGCGCCGTCATAGCCGTACCCATCCAGCTTGGGATCCCGGCGGCCGTCGATCACATCCTTTATGATCCTCTGCGCATCCTCTTCGGAAACGAAGGGGTAGTTGTACGCAATGCTGGCACGCAGCATGGTGCGATCGTCCTGGCTGAAGCTGGCCTCGGTTTTGGCGAAACCATTCTGTGCCGCCGTCGCGATGCGGATGCCGCCTAACTGGGCGTGCGCGACCGTGGAGGGAGTGAGAATGTTGGTGACGCGGTTCATGTCGACCAGGTCGTTCACGGTCGGTTTGCTCAAGTGCTGCGCCGCCGTGACGTAGTTGACCAGCAGGTTGCAGAGGGCGATCACGCGGTTGTCCCAGGTGGGGTAATGCATGAGGGCGGCGTCGCGCGCATCTTGCAGGCTCTTGATCGCGGCGGCGCGGTCGCCCTGGCACAGTTTCGCCAGGTCCTCGAACAGAACTCCGGCCTTGATGTCGTGTTGCAGGTTCATGAGGTGCTGCAGAACCCGCTTGCGCACCTGGGTGATGCGCCCCTCGAGTTCTTTCAGATAGGTGTGCTTGACACCGCCTTTCATGCGGGCAACCTGGGTGCAGAGCGCGCCCACTACTTCGAAGCCGTTGTCCCAGTCGGAGTTCTCCAGCTTGAAGCCGACGACCGTCTCCCATGCCGCCCCGAAGCGCTGGTTGATGTCATAAATGGGCGCCAGAGACTTGCGCAGCGCCTCCGGGATGACGCCCTTCATGGCGTCTTCCGGATCCTGGCCCATGCCGTAAACGTAGTAATCGCCCCACAGCTTTTCACCGCCGATATCGACCATTACTTTGTTGGTGGTGCCCCGGGAGACCGTCACTTTGAACGCCGGATCGTCCCGGACCGCGGATTCCTTGTAGCGCTTGACGTCGCTCTTCATGGCTGCGCGCGCACCCACCTGGTGGGGCGTGGCCAGGATGCCGATGCTGGCGCCTTCCTTCACCAGCCACACTACCTTGAACTTCTGGAATTTGGCCGTGTCGGCGGTATCGATGGCGGCGTTCCAGCCGTGCACGAAGACTTTGAGCGACTCCGGCTGCTGGAACGTGCCGGCTTTGCGGGCGAAGGTATCCATATCCATGACGACATCGGGATGCCGCGCGCTGAGACCTTTGACCTCGGGAGGCTCGCGATGAGCGCCGGCGCCGGTGGCGACGACGACCTTTTTCCCCGCGTATACATCGTCTTCCAGCACCACCGTAAACACCCGCATACTGCCCGTCGAACGGATGCATTTCGGAACCTTGAATTGGCGGGAAACCTGCACATTCGTGACCCGGCCCTCGACGACCTTGGTGGCATGGGCATCGATCACGCGCGTGGTTTCCGCGGCGAAGGTCAGGCGGTCGACCATCTCTTTGCTGAACGGTGGTTCGGGGCCGTCCAAACTGGCGATCATCCCTTTTGTCTGGTTGATTTTGTTAACCGGATCCTTGGGATCGCGATGGTTGTACCCGCGATCCCCGCCCCACGGATCCTTCATGCCGATGACGAGAATATTGGGGAACAGAGCACGGTCGATGGTGGTCAGGTAATAACGGGCGGCGCTGCCCCGTCCCAGAACGATGAGATCCCAGATATCCGGATCCATATTAGTCTCCTCAATTCCATAATCGAGAAAACCGGGCCGATCCGTTCACGCAAAGAAAGATTTTTCATTTCGGCCGAGTGTTCAGGTCATAGGATAAGAATGATCTCTCTTCACCATTGACGAGCCCACGGCCGATCGCCTTCCAGCCAATCCGGACATAGCTTTTCAGAGGACGATGCGCGGTGGTGGCAAACGCCGTGTGGAAGCCGCGAACGGTCATCTGGCCGAGGCAGTGCGACCAGAGATGGAGCTGCAACTGCAGGCTGGAATTCCGCGAAAAGAACGTCAGGACCTCGAAGCAGCCCGTGGAATCGCGCGGCGGCGGAAAGCCGAATGCCAGCGACTGGAAATCCTTCAAAAGGACATTGAAGGCTATCGCCGATTCCAACCGGCCCGTTCCATCGCGCGCTCCGAAAATCATCTGGTCTTCATAGCCGATCCGGGTTGCCAGCCGTCGCGTATCGTGGTCCCAGGCCCACAGGGTGTGAACCAGGCGGTTGTTCGAGGCCTTCAGGAAGCTGGTGTAGAACAGCCGCTCGTACTCTTCGCGCGCCGCGCCCTGATCCATCTCTAATTGTTGGAAACGATAGGGATTCATTGGCGTCGAGTTAGGCGCAGCCGGAATGCGCGGTCGGGAACCAGGGTGATCTGAGCGGTTTCCTCCACCGGTTCAGGATCGGCAAGGTCAAAACGATATCGTTGGCCCAGCATGGCGAGCGCCACCATCATCTCCGTGACGGCAAAGTGATTGCCGATGCAAACGTGCTTGCCGGAGGCGAACGGCAGGAATGCGTTCCTAGGCCAGGCGCGGCCCGCTTCGAAGCGCTCGGGCCGGAACGATTCCGGATCCTCACCCCAAATGCTCGAGCGATGCATTCCCCAAATCGAGATGACTACCAGAGCCCCCTTGGCGATGCGCAGGCCTCCCACCTGGTCATCGGCCACGCACTCACGGGCGATGTTGTAGACGGGCGGATAGAGGCGCAGAGTTTCGTGAATGATTTGGGCGGTGTACGCAAGCTTGGCCAAATCATCCCAGCAGGGTTGCCGTCCGCCCAGGACGAAGTCCAGTTCCCGTTGCCACCTGGCGGCGGTTTCCGGATGACGCGCTATCAAATAGAGAGCCCAGCACAGCGCGTTGGAAGTGGTTTCGTAGCCCGCCAGAAATAGTGTCTTGGTCTCGTCAATGATGGCCTGGCGCGACAGGCGCTCGCCGCTTTCCGGGTCCTTCGCTTCGATCAACGCATTGAGAATGTCCGGCAGATTGGGATTCGGCCGGCGGAGCCGCTCGTTCACGTGGCGGATCGTAAACTCGTCAATCACCTTGCGGCAGGCCGCCAGGCTGCGGTTGGCCGCCGTGGGCAGCCAGAGCGGCGCCGCCAGCAGGGATGTATTGCGGCGGCGGACCAGGCGCAAGCTGCGGTGCAGGGCGCGGCCGATGCTGGCGACATCCTGGGCGCTGATATCCGCCGAAATGAGCATCTGCCCCATTGCCGACATGCTGAGCCACCGCATTTCGTGGACCACGGACAGTTCCATGTTTGCCCGCGATTCCCACTCGGCAAACAGCCGTCCCACTACGCCGCACACCGCGGGCGCCAGCCGCTTCATGGCATCAAGTTTGAAAGAGGGTTGGATCTGGCGGCGCCGTTTCCACCAGAAATCTCCGTCTGTCGACAGCAGTCCCGGGCCGCTCACAATCCCCAGGTTGCGCATGTGGAACGAGCGCTGGTACCGGTCGCGCTCGACCACCAGGACGTGATGAGCGCATGCCGCGTCCGATATGGCGACGCAGCGCCGGTGGAAGATGCGGAACGGCGCGATGCCGCCGCCGCGGGCGCTCAGCTCGGCGGCAAACCGGTGCGGAGCTCGCATAAAGGCAGCGGCGTGACCGTAGAGCCAATGCGGTTCGGCGGCAGCGCGTGCGCCCGCGGCCGATGACTCGGCGAGGCGCAGCGCTTCAGGCATGAACCGCGGCGGGGATGTTCCCATTCTCTTCCTCGCACTTGAGCCGGCGGGTTTCAGCGATAAACTCGTCGTCCAGACCGGCGGCCGATTCCACCAGGCGCGTCATTTGAGCGATGAATCGCGATGCCATCATGCCGTCGACAATGTCGTGGTCCGCCGAGCCGGACAGCATCAGAATCTTGCGGTTTACGGGTACCCCGCGCTCGTCGAGCTTCACACGGTCGGTGATTGTGCCGGCGCCGAGGGAGAGCGTGTGGACCGTCAGCCCCAAAACGGCCGCGGCATTGGTCAGGCCGTGCGTCTGGACGTTAGTGAGCAGCACCGTGCCATGAAGTCTCTTGAGGAGGAATGGATCGCGCTTCACGCGCCAGCTGATCAGGCTGCGCAGAAATGCGGGCAGGCGCGCGAACTTGCGGCGCAAGCGGATCGCCTCTTCTCCCGCCAGGTCGCCGGCGCGGACAGCCGTGCGCAATTCCCAATTGATCTGCGCGAGGCTCTTCTGCTGGGCTCCGCGAACGATATGGGCCACCGGGATGCGAACTCCGTGAGGCAACCTTTTCTCGATGGGCGTCAGCACGTCGATATCTTCGAACGTGATGAGCTTGTTCCCCCGGCGATACGTCACCACCGAAGGATGCTGCATGGCGGATTGGACCAGCGAATGGAGCAGAAAGGCGTGGAACGATACCGCCAGGCGTAGCTCCTTCCGGATGCGCCGGATGGCATCGAGCGCATCGGTCACGTCCATCTCGATCATGCCGTGTACGGCGTGAGCCCGGCTGGAGTCCAGGTATGAGAGGAGCGCATTCCTCAGCACCGGCCATTCCGATTCCCGAAAGACCGGTCCGGCGGTGCGATTAGTCCTCGCGGCGATCTTCATGGCGTGTCCTGAAGAATTTCATGAAGCCGCAGAGCGCATCCACGGCGTCCGGCGATACGGCGTTATAGATGGACGCGCGAATGCCGCCCAGCGAGCGATGCCCGGCCAGCCCGTGGAAGCCGGCGGCTTCCGCCTGCGCAAGAAACAGGTTCTCGAGTTCCGGTGTCGGCAGAGAGAAGACCACATTCATCAGCGACCGGTCCTCGTGCGCGGCATGCCCCCGATAGAACCCGCCGCTCGAATCGATGGCGTCATAAAGCTCCCCCGCCTTGATCTGATTGACCGCGTCCATCAGCGCCAGCCCGCCCACCTCATGGCGCAGCCAACGCGTCACCAGCATGGTGACGTAAATCGCGAACACCGGAGCTGTGTTGTAAATGGAACCCATCCGCGCATGCTCGCGGTAGTCGAGCATGGCGGGGAGATTCTTCGGAGCTCGTTCCAGGACGTCGTCCCGGATGATGACCACGGTCACACCCGCGGGCCCCAGGTTTTTCTGGGCATGGGCATAGATCAGGGCAAACGGACTCACGTCGAGAGGCCGGCTCAGGAAATCGGAAGACATGTCGCACACCCGCAACACGTCTTTGCGCCCCACGGCGCGATGAAACTGCAGCCCTTCAACCGTCTCGTTGGAGACATAGTGCAGGTACGCCGCGTCGCGGCTGTGCCTAAGGTCGTTGCGCCCCGGCAGGCGGCGGTAACCTTCGCCGCGGCCGTTCCACAGCACCTTGACCCGCCCCTCCCGCCTGGCCTGGACGATGGCCTTGCGCGACCAATAGCCGGTCTCGAGATATTCCGCCGGCCGTTCGCTGCCTCGCAGCATGGTCATGGGGACCATCGAGAACTGCAGGCTGCCGCCCCCTTGCAGGAACAGAACCCGGTAATTGCCGGGGAGGCGCAGAAGATGGCCGATATTGGCTTCGGCTTCATCCACCACGCCGCGAAACCAGGCGGAGCGGTGGCTGATGCCGAGGAGTCCCAAAGCATGACCGGGAGCTTGCAGGATGGCGCGGTGCGTCTCCTCCAGAACACAGTCCGGAAGGGCGCCGGGGCCGCCTGAGAAGTTGTACTGATCGGCCCGGCTCAGCGTGACGACACGCGGCCCGGCTGTGCCTCGATTCACGAGACCTCCTGTAACGGTGCGGCGGATCCCCGGCAGTCTTGTCGTTCCTCCGAGTCTCTGGGGCGTCCCCTTCCATATACGAAAGCGATATTTCCGCGGATTTCTGTGCACGAAATCGCGAAAATTCTGGCAGGGCGGTTGCGCCGGCCGGCGAAACGGGGTGTTACGAGCGCGCGGTATAGCCTTTCAACTGATTGTGCAGCCAGGCTTTAGCGATTTTGAGCTCGCGCTGGACGGTGGCGATGGAGGCCCCCACCGCTTCGCCCGTCTCTTCCAGCGTGAGCCCGCCGAAATACAACAGCTCCACGATTTCGCTCTTGCGGTGGTCGAATTCCGCGAGCCGCGCCAGCGCTTCGTCCACGGCAATCACATCGACCGGTTTGTCTTCATAAGCCAGCGTCACGTCTTCCACCGGAATTCTCTCGCCGCCGCTTCCGCGCTTGAATGAATGCCGCGCCTTGGCATGATCCACCAGGATGTAGCGCATCTGGCGGGCGGCAACCGCAAAGAAATGGACTCGATCTTTCCAGTCCACCTCGGAACCGGCCAGGCGGAGGTATGCCTCATGAACCAGGGCCGTAGCCGCCAGGGTGTGGCCGGATTGCTCCGATCTCAGGTAGGATTCCGCCAGTCGCTTGAGCTGATCGTAAACAATCAGCATCAATTTGTCCGTAGCCCCGCGCTGTCCTTGGCGGGCCTGCTGGAGCAGCCGGGTGATTTCCGCGCCCGCCATCGTGTTCGCTACAATGCGCCTCCCGAGTCCTCCGCAGCAGCCCGGTAGGATTGCGCCTGGCCCGGCTTCCCCCATGCCTCGTACAACTTCACCAGGCGATCGCGAGCCGATTGCGAATCGCGAGCGCGCAGGCCGAGCTTCCGATTGAGATCGTCATAAGCCGCCACCAGCAGCGGCTCGGCTTCGGAGTAGCGGCCGAGCGCCGTCAGCACTCCGCCGAGCGCGCTTCTCGCGCTATCGATCGTCCAGAATCCCGCCGGCAGCTCCCGAACTCGGATGCCGACCGCCTCGCGCGCCAGCGGTTCGGCTCGCGAAGCATCGCCGGTGGCCGCGAGAAATCCGGCGTATCCCAGAAGGTGAGCGGAGGTGAGCAATTGCGCGGGATGCCTGTCCGACCGATCCATCTCCAACGCTTGCCGGAACAAGCTGTCCGCCTCGGGATTGCGGCCCTTCTTCCATTCGAGCTGCGCCTGCTGGAAGAGCAGGTCGGCTGTTCCTGTCCGCAATGAGGCGAGTTTCTCACGGTAGATGGTTCGCGCGGCGTCGATGCCGGACTGCGCCGCATCATAGCGGCCCAACGCAGCCTCCACCACGACGTATTTTTCGAGTATCCTCGCTTCGCGTATGCTGCCGGAACCGATGCGGGCGCGGCAAATCGCCAAGCCACGTTGAAACAGCGCCTCCGCTTCGGCGGTTTTGTCCTCGTGGAACAGCGCCCAGCCCAACCCTGCGTCCCAGCCCGACATATCGGTATGTTCACCGAGAACCTGTGTCCCCTTTTCGATGGCGTCGCGGTACAAGGTCTCGGCTTCGGCGAATGCTCCTTCTTCCACCAACACCCCGGCCAGGTTGCTCATGGTATTCAGCGTGTCCAGGTGTGTCTCGCCGAGATCGGCGCGGTCCCGTGCCAGCGCCTCCCGGTACAATTGTTCCGCTTCCTGATAATGTCCTTCGGCGGATAACACCCGGGCCAGGCGCGTCATACTGATCGCCACTTGCGGATGCTTCTCGCCCAGAACGCGGCGCCGCTGGCTCAGGACGTCGCGCAGCAGGGACTCCGCTTCGCCGATCCTCCTTTCATCGAACAGTATGCTTCCCAGGTTGCTCATCATCGTAAGCGTCTGAGCGAACTGCGCGGGGTACTTACGGGAAATCGCGATGGCCCGCCGCGAATCCTCCTCGGCCTGCGCGATGTCTCCCTTGATTTGCAGAATCAGGGCCAGGTTGTTCAGGGTATGCGAAAGTTCCACGTCATTGTCGGGAGGCAGCTTTTCATGGACCGCCAGCGCCTGCCGAAGATCGGCCTCGGCCTCCGGCAGCCGGCCGCGCTGGCGCTCGACATCGGCGAGCTCGCGCAGCACGCGGCCCTTCTCGAGGGCGCGGCCGTGGGCCTGATCCAAAGCCCGGATCTCCTCGCGGAACAGATCGCCCGACCGGTCGTAGGCGCCCAGGTGTTGGTAGGCCTGCGCCATTGTGTCCAGAAGTTGGGCGCGCACCTCGGGTTCCGTCCCGAGTTCCTTCGAAATGCGCCCCGCGCCGCTATCCAGCAGTTCCCGGGCGGAAACATCCTTGCCGCGGCGAACGTACGGGTCGGAACCGCCGAACAGGCCGATCAGAAACTCGGACACCTTGTCGGATCTGGTGCGCTCCAGACGGGCGGCATCGCGCTCGCGAGTTACCCGCGCCGCCAGCATGCTCATGCTCAACGCGAATACCGCAAGCAGGATCACGAATGCCGCCGCGGCCGCCGCACCAAGACGGTGCCGCCGCACAAATTTCCTCAGGCGATAGCGGCGGGTGCCCCGGCTTGCCGTCACCGGGAATCCGTCGAGGTGGCGCCCGAGGTCCTCCGAGAATTGCTCCACGGAAGAATAACGGGCTGCCGGTTCCTTGCGAATGGCCTTCAGTACGATTTCGTCGAGGTCTCCGCGAAGCTCGCCGGCAAACTCAACTCCGGTGTCGAGTGCGGCCGCGCTCGGCCGCCGGGCCTCGGTTTCGCAAACCGTTCGCGCCAGCGTGAATGCATCGGTCTTTTCACCGTCAAAGGGACGCCGGCCGGTCAGCAACTCGTAAAGAACCAGCCCGAGCGCATAGACATCGGTCGCGGTGGTGATGGCTTCGCCCCGGATCTGCTCGGGGCTGGCGTACTCGATGGTCATCAGGCGCTCCGCCGGACGGGTCATGGCGACGGTGTGCGGCATCGTTCCCGGCTGCAGCAGCTTGGCGATTCCGAAATCGAGCAGCTTTGGGGTACCGTCGGCAGTCACCAGAATGTTGGAAGGCTTGATATCCCGGTGCACCACCAGGCTGCAATGCGCGTATTGAACCGCCGAGCAGACATCCTGAAACAGCCGGATCCGCTCCGGCACGGAAAGCGCGTGGATCCGGCAATACTCGTCAATCCTGACCCCGTCTACATACTGCATGACGAGGTAGGGCGTGCCGTTCTCGGCGAGGCCTCCGTCCAGCATCTGCGCAATGTTGGGATGATCGAGCACGGCGAGAATCTGTCGCTCCGTGCGAAAGCGGCGGATCAGTTCGGGACGGGATCCGGCTTCCGACCGCAGCAGCTTGATAGCCACGTGGCGTTCGTACTGACGGTCGGCACGCGCAGCCAGGTACACCGAACCCATGCCGCCCTGCCCGATCCGGCGAATCAGTTGGTATGGACCGACGGCAGATGGTTCGGACGCGGCCGCCGGCTGGAGCACGCTTGCGGCCTCCGCGCGAATTACATCCACCAGAACATCGTCGTCATCCGCGACGGAGCGGAGGAGACTCTCGACTTCGTCTCTGAGGGCCGGATCGTCTGCGCAGGCGCTATCCACAAAACCTGCCCGCGCCGAAACGTCAACTTCCAAAGCCGCGCAAAAGATGTCCTGGATGCGTTGCCAACGTTGCGGCTCCAAAACGGTCCGCTCCCCTCTCCTGTAAAGGATAGATCAAGACAGAGAAAGGCCGCCACTCAGATCCGAAAATCCGCCGGGCACTCACGTCACTCATGCCGAAGAGCGCGGATGGGATCGGTCCGGGTAGCCCGGCTGGCAGGTGCGTAACTGGCCAAGGATGTCGCGAGGACCAGCACCAGGCTGACAATCGCATACGTCATCTTGTCGCGCGGTCCGAGGCCGAACAACAGCCCTTCCAGGACTCGGGTGAGGACCAGAGACAGCAGCACGCCAATGGCAACACCGATCGCTGCCATCACCAACCCCTCGCCGACCACCATCGTGAGCACGTCGCGCCGCCTGGCGCCCATCGCGATGCGGACTCCGATCTCGTGAGTTCTTCGCGTAACCGAATATGCCATCACCCCGTAGATGCCGACAATCGTTACCAGCAACGATAATGATGCAAAGGTGCCCAGCAGAACGGCCCTTTGCCGCCGCTGGGCCACGGAGTTCGAGAGCAGAGCCTCCACCGTTTCCACCCCGAAAACCGGCTGCCCTCGATCGATCGACCCGACAGCTTTCCGGATTGCGGGCGCAAGAGAAGACGGATCGGAAAACGCGCGCACCGCCAGGCTGAGATCGCCGGCCGGTGCCTGCGCCAATGGCCGGAAGATCTCGGGCCATACCGCTCCTTCGAGTCCCTCGTGACGGACGTCTCCGACCACCCCGACCACCGTCCAGCGATTCCGCTGCCCGCCAAAGGGGTTCGGCTCCAGGACTCTTCGGCCTTCCGGATTTCGGTTCTGGAAGAGGATACGGGCGGCCGACCGGCTCAGGACGATCACCTGCTCCCGTCCTTCACGATCGCCTTCGTCAAAAGACCGGCCTTGCAGCATGCCAATCCGCAGCACCCGGAAGTAATCTTCGGTTACAGAGGTCGTGTAGATCACCGCGCCTGTCTCCGCTTCTCCCTCCACTTGAAACCCGATGCGTGGAAAGATCACGGATGCCGCCACGGGAGGCTCGCTCGTGAGGGCCGCGGATTCGATGCCGGGCAGCGCCTGAACCGCGCCCAAAACCCGGCGTGCAAAATCCCTTTGTCGATCGGGCCCGTACAACTTCCGCGGCTGAAGCTGGAGACTGGCCAGAAGAACCTTTTGGGGATCGAAACCAACCCGGACACTCAAAAGGTTCACGAAGGTGCGGATCAGAAGGCCGGCGCCAACCAGAAGCACCAGGCACAACGCCAACTGCGCGACGGCCAGCGATTCGCGCAGCCGCCAGCGATTCCGCCGGCTCGTCCCGTGCGTTCCGCCCTCCTTCAGCGCGCCGTTCAGATCCAGTTTCGAAGCTCTCAGGGAAGGCGCCAGCCCGAAAAGCACCGCAGTGCCCAGCGAGCAGACGGCCGCGAACCCCAGCACGCGCAGATCGACCGGGATTGGACGTGGAATGGTCGCCGGCAGCAAGAATCCGAGAACCGAGGCCGTCCAGTAAGCCACCGACGTGCCCAGGATTCCTCCGGCTGCTGCGAGTACCAGGCTCTCGGCGAGCAGCAGGCGTGCCACTCGAAATCGCGAGGCGCCGATCGCCGCCCGAATGGCGATCTCCCGCTCGCGCGCGAACGAGCGCGCCAGCGACAGGTTCGCCACATTCGCGCAGACGATCAGCAGGATGCATCCGACCGCGCCCATCAGGACGAAAATGGCCATACGGTAGCTGCCGGCGAGGTGTTCCTGCAGCGGAAGCACCCGGGCTGACGACGCCGCATGCGCCGAATCGATTGGTCTGGGATATTTCCCGTCCATGCCCCTGGTGATTGTTTCAAGGTTCGCGCGGGCCTGCTCCAGCGTGATCCCCGGCTTCAGGCGTCCAATCACGAAGACATCCTGCCGGCCATGGCTGGGCACGGAATCGGCAGCGTTCACGGCATCCGGCGCCCAGAGAGCCGCCTGGTCCTCATCGTCGCTGTCGGGGTACACGAAATTCGGCGGCATCACTCCGATCACGGTGTAGGGAGCGCCGCCGAGGAAGATTCCCTTCCCCGGCATATCGCGCTGGGCTTGAAAATAGTTCCGCCAGAGAGAATCGCTGATCAGAACCACGGCGTTCCGCCCCGCAACGCTCTCGCCAGGCTCGAAATCACGGCCGATCTGAGGCCGAATTCCCAGCATGGCGAAGAACCCTGGAGTGACGTGGCCGACCTGGACTCGTTCGGCGGCCATATCCGGCGCCGTCAGGTTCCTTCCCAACGTCCGGCCGTAAGCCTCGATTTGTTCGAAGGTCTGGTTGTGAAGCTTCCAGGCCGCAAAATCGGGCATGATCACGGTCGAGATATCCAGCTTGGGATTGTACTCCGCCGCCGAGATAAGCCGTTCCGGCCCGGCGTAACGCAGCGGCCGCAGAAACGCGGCATTGATCACGCTGAACATCGCCGTGTTGGCGCCGATACCGAGAGCCAGTGAGATCACGGCGACGGCGGTGAATTGCGGCTGCTTCGCCAGCGAGCGCACCGATAGCCGGGCATCGCGCAGAAAATCCGCTGCCCCGCGGAAGGCGCTCTGATCTCGCGCCTCTTCGGCTGCCTGGGCAAGTCCCCCAGCCTGGAGCCTCGCCTCGCGGACAGATGCGCCGCGGCGCATGGCTTCCGCTTCGGCCATTTCCAGGTGGAAACGAAGTTCCTCTTCCACCTCGTCATTGCGCCTGGCGAACGTTCCCCGGATTCGCAGGACCCATTCCCGCAGCCGCGCTCTCATCGGCTTTCCTCGAGAAGCAGGATTTGCATGATGGACGCCATGCGCGACCATTCGGCCTTTTCGGTGTCCAGCCGGCGGCGCCCCGCGGCGGTAATGCTGTAGTACCGCGCCCGCCGGTTGTTCTCGGTGCGCTTCCACTGCGCGCGAATGAATCCGCGCTGCTCCAGCCGGAGCAGCCCCGGATAGAGGGTTCCCATGTTCACTTGAAGAGCCCCGTTCGACACCTGTTCGAGGCGGTGGGCGACGGCGTACCCGTGCAGCGGGCCCAGCGCGGAAACCGTCTGCAGGATCATCAGGTCGAGAGTGCCCTGCAGCACATCCGCTTTTTCTTTATTGGGCATCCCAGTAGACTATGTCAGTTCTTCATTGGCTTGTCAAATGAACTCGCCCCGGCCCGAATTCCCCCCTGTAAGATACGATTGTGGGGGGACTGTGTCCGCAAGCGTAAAGCCCGCGAGCGCGATTCTCATCGTCCTGGGCAGCTCCGTTTTTGCTCAGCCCGGCGCCGCCCGGCCGGACTTCGGCGAATTTGAAGTGGCCAGCATCAAGCCGACTCCCCCCGACGCCGGGGGCAGGTGGATCAGAATGCTCAGCGCCAACGAGTTTGCGGCCAGGAATCACGCGGTCAGATCGCTGATCATGCACGACAGATTGGGAATTTAAGAGCCTCATGTATTAATAGGCTTTACGCCCACGATAAAACGCTGTATATCTAAACTGTCGGGTGTTTTTCCCATGGAACTCCCCACGCAATCTCAGGCGTCCGCCGGAACGCGCGACGTCTTCGAGAAATGCCGCAACTACGGAAGGATCGTGGCCGGTAGATTTGTGCGCCCTTCAGACTTGGAGGAAGCGGGGCTCTATGTCTATTTTGAGGTCTTCGGAGATCGGGAGGGCTGCGCGCCGGGTGAAGTTCGCATCCGCGGCCGCAAAACCCTCATGTTCGGATCGAACGATTATCTGGATCTTACGACCCATCCAAAGGTGAAGGAAGCGGCCGTCCAGGCGCTACGCCGATACGGCACGAGCTGCAGCGGCGCGCGAATCCTGAATGGAACTCTCGACCTGCACGTCCGGCTGGAGAGTGACCTCGCCGCTCTGACCCGCAAGGAGGCCGCGCTCATTTTCGGCACCGGGTTCCAGACCAACTACGCGGTCTTATCCGCGTTGGCGGGGAAGGGCGATGTCCTCGTGTGCGACCACAATTTGCACGCCAGCCTGGTCGAGGGCACGCTGCAGTCATCCGCGCGCACGGTTCGATTCCGTCACAACGATATGGGCCATCTCGAACGCTGTTTGCGGAATTGCTCTCCCGACGAGACAATCCTGATCGTTTCCGAGGGTGTTTTCAGCATGGAAGGCGACTTCGCGGACCTGCCCGGCACCGTGGCCCTGGCCAAACGTTATGGAACGCGAGTATACGTCGACGAGGCCCACGGAATCGGGGTGCTGGGGCCGACCGGCGCCGGCGCCGCCGAGCACTTCGGGGTCCTCGATGACGTCGACATGGTGATGGGAACCTTTAGCAAGTCTCTCGCCTCGATAGGTGGGTTTGTAGCCTCCAGCAGAGCCTTGATCGACTACCTGAAGCACAACGCGCGGCCCTTCATTTTTTCCGCCAGCGCCGCGCCTTCGGCGGTTGCGGCCGCCGCCGCCGCTCTTGAGATCATCCGCCAGGAACCGGAGCGAAGACTGCGGCTGCAGAATATCGCCGACCTGCTTCGCCGGGAGCTTCGCTCGCGGGGATTCTCGGTATTGGACGGCCAGACACCCATCGTGCCGGTCGTCGTGGAGGACGACCTGGAGGTATTCCAAGCCTGTAAGCTGCTTCTCCAGGACGGGATCTACGTGAATCCCGTGTTGCGGCCGGCGGCGTCTCACAACATATTGCGAATTTCCTGCACGGCGGCGCATACGGAAGCGCAGGTCGCCCGCCTGGTCGAGGGTCTTGTCCAAGCGCTTCCCCGCCCCGCGACGACATTTTAAGGAGCGCCACCGTTGAAATTCGGATGCGATTGACCTATATTGGCCTCGGGCGTCTGTGTGCGCGAGATGGAGTTCCGGTATGCCACGACTAACGCGAGACCTGGCAGGGGCCCAGCCGGTTGATACACGAGGAAACGCCATCGGCCCGCGTGTCACCCTGTTGGCCGGCACGGAATTTGTAATCACCATCCCGAAGCTGAAGAGGGCCGACGACAGCTTCGACGAGTTCTGGTGCGAATTCAGCGTCGGCGATCAGCTATATCGTGTTCCGCTCAGGCGCCTGGAAATCGCGAATGCGGCCTGACGGGTCTAAGGCATGCCGAGCCGGGCCCTTCCGCCCCACGCGTGGCACATCCGTTCGGTAATTCTCTCTGGCGCAAACTCATAACGGGCGTTATCCTGTTGGTCCGTGCGCGCGACCATTCGAGGCCTCCGATGGTGGATTGTGGCGCTGGTGTGCCTTGGCACCATCATCAATTACCTGGCTCGGAACTCCCTCGCCGTGCTGGGTCCCCAGCTCCAAACGACCCTGCATTTCACCACCCGCCAATATTCCTACATCGTGGCGGCGTTCCAGCTCGCCTACACCATCATGCAGCCGGTCTGCGGCTGGGTCATTGACCGCCTGGGATTGCGGCTGAGCTTCGTTCTTTTCGCGATCGCCTGGTCCGCCATCGCGACCCTCCACGGCGCAGCCGCCGGATGGCGATCCCTGGCCGCTTTGCGGGGATTGCTGGGACTGAATCAAGCCTGCGCCATTCCCGCGGGCGTCAAAGCTGTCGCCGAATGGTTCCCCGACAAAGAACGCTCCGTGGCCATCGGGTGGTTCAATGCCGGGACTTCGCTGGGAGCGCTGCTGGCGCCGCCCGTCGTCGTTTTTCTGGCTCTGCACTACAACTGGCGGGTGGCCTTTGTGGGCACCGGTGTACTCGGCTTTTTCTGGGCGGCGGCGTGGTGGATCTGCTTCCGCCCCCCGGCCGACCACCCGTCCCTCGGCGCCGCGGAACGCCGGTACATCCTCGCCGGGAGGCCGCCGGTCCCGGCCGGTGCACGGGCTCCGGCTCGCGAAATCGTCAAACATCGTCGTGTCTGGGGCATCGCCATCGGGCGTTTTCTGGCCGAACCAGCCTGGCAGACCTTCAATTTCTGGGTTCCGCTCTATCTCGCCAGCGAGCGCCACATGGATCTGAAGGGTATCGCCCTGTTCGCCTGGCTTCCATTTCTGGCGGCCGATGTGGGCGGCATCCTCGGAGGATATCTTTCGCCGATCTTCATGCGATTCGGCGGCCTCAGCCTGGTCGGTTCGCGCGTGGCCGGCATCGGCATCGGCGCGGTGATCATGATCGCGCCTGGATGCGTGGCGCTGGCACGTAGCGCGGGCCTGGCCATCGCTCTCTTGAGTCTGGGAGGATTCGCCCACCAGATGATTTCCGGCCTGCTGAACACCCTGACGGCGGACGTCTTCGCTCAAACCGAAGTCGCCACTGCCAACGGTCTGACCGGAATGGCGTCCTGGACCGGCGGCCTGCTTTTTTCCCTGGTTGTCGGCGCTCTGGCCGAGCGCGTCGGCTATGGGCCGCTGTTCGCGTGCCTCGGCGTGTTCGACCTTCTGGGAACGGCAATCCTGATCCTTCTGCTTCGTCCGCGTTGGCGGGAGACGACACCATGACTGCATTCTCGACCGTTTGTGATCCTCCGCTGTTCCGCATCGGCGCCACCAGCCCCGGCTGGATCGACCTGGTAAGTTCAAGCCGCGCCACGGCCCGCGTGTTCGTGCTGGAAGACGATATCATCCGCGTCCTGGTGCTTCCCGATGGAAGCGTGCATCAGCCGGCCACCTGGTCCGTCGCCCCCGGTTCGGACGATGTCCCCACCGAAGGGCGCAACCGTTTCGACGTCAGCGGCTTCTCCCTCCCCGATTTCATATTGGACCAGCAGCCGGATCGTCTGCGCATCGAAACCTCGCGCCTCGCACTCAACATCGAACTGCGGGGGCTGCTCTGCTCCTGGGAAGTCCGGGTTAACGGCGAATGGCGGCCGGTGGCCCGCGACCGGCGCACGCAAGCCTATAACTTCGGGTGGTGGGACCAGAAGGTCTACCACTACCTGGCGCGCGAACGCGACGAGATGTATTTCGGGCTCGGTGAGCGCGCCGGCGAAACCAACCGCGCCGGCGGCCGCTATCGCATGTGCAATGTCGACGCCATGGGGTATAGCGCCAAATCCTCCGACCCGCTCTACAAGCACATCCCCTTCTACATCACCTGGAATTCCCGCCACCGCGTGGCCTTCGGCCTGTTCTACGACACCCTGTCGGAATGCGCCTTCGATATGGGCCGCGAGCTCGACAATTACCACGGTCTCTATCGCTACTTCCAGGCTGAATCGGGCGACCTGGACTACTATTTCATCGCGGAATCTTCCGTGGCGGATGTGACGCGGCGTTTTACCTGGCTGACCGGACGCCCGGCTTTCATGCCTCGCTGGGCGCTCGGTTATTCGGGTTCCACGATGAGTTACACGGATGCGCCCAACGCCCAGGAGCGGATGGGCGAATTCCTCGATAAATGCGCCCAACACCGCATCCTGTGCCAGTCGTTCCATCTCTCTTCCGGCTATAGTTCCATCGGCAACAAGCGCTGTGTCTTCACCTGGAACCGTGAGAAGTTTCCCGATCCCGCCGGATTTGTGCGTAGCTATCTGGCCGCCGGAGTGCACCTCTGCGCCAACATCAAGCCCTGCCTGTTGCGCGGCCATCCGCTGCTGGAAGAAGCGCGGCAGAAGAAACTGTTGCTGGCCACCGCCGATGGCGAGCCCGCCTGGGTGCAATTCTGGGACGACGCCGGCGCTTACCTGGATTTCACCAATCCGCAGACATTGCAGTGGTGGAAGGACAAGGTGAAATCGGCTCTGCTCGATTACGGCATCTCCGCGACCTGGAACGACAACAACGAGTATGAAGTCTGGTCGCCCGAAGTGCGGGCGTATGCATTCGGAACGCCGCGTCCCGCGCGGGAAATTCGGCCCGTACAGCCGCTGCTGATGATGCGGGCTTCACGCCAGGCGCAATGCCAGCACCGGCCCGGCATCCGGCCGTTTCTGGTTACGCGCTCCGGCTGCGCCGGCATGCACCGCTACGCGCAGACTTGGTCCGGAGACAACTACACGTCCTGGGAGACGCTCCGGTACAACATCAAAATGGGTCTCGGCCTGGCGCTCTCGGGCGTCTCCAATTACGGCCACGATGTCGGCGGTTTTGCCGGACCGCGTCCCGACCCCGAGCTTTTGGTCCGCTGGGTCGCCGCCGGCATCTTCCTGCCGCGCTTCTCGATCCACTCCTGGAACGACGATGGAACCGCCAATGAGCCGTGGATGTACCCCGAAGTGACCCGCCTGATTCGCGATTTGATCGAGCTCCGCTACCAAATCTCTCCCTATCTCTATCTCCTGCTCGCCCGCTACCGCTCCGGCTACGAACCGGTTACCCGGCCGACATTCTACGATTTCCCGGCCGATTCGCAGTGCTACCGGGAGAATGACGAGATGATGGTCGGGCCCTCGCTGCTGGTAGCGCCCGTGGTGGAACCTGGCGCGACAACGCGCAGCGTCTACCTGCCGCAGGGAGCCGATTGGTGCGACTTCTGGACGGGCGAGAGATTTTCCGGCGGGCAGGCCATCCAATTGCCGGCGCCCTGGGATCGTCCGGTGATTCTGGCCCGCGCCGGCAGTGCCATCCCCCTGAACCTGTGTGAGCCTCCAATCTCCGGCCGCGAGGATCGCGGTTTCCTGCTGTTTCCCCTTGCCGAAGGCGAAAGCGCCGCTGAGAGTTACGAAGACGATGGCGAGACCGAAGCGTATCGTGAGAACGGCCACGGCGCCTGGCGCGTCACCGTTACCAGCGCGGTAGACCGCTTGCAAATCGCGGTGTCGGCCTCGGGCAAATATACCGAACAGGACGAAATCAAAATCCTGTTGCCGCCGGCGGAGCAACGGCGAGTGGAACTCGCCGGGCGGGCGCGGCTGGTCAAATGGAGCAGGATGTGATCCGCCCACACGATTGTTCTCGCCTGCTCACTTGATTCGCAGATAGCCCTGCAACGCCGTGTCGACCAGCCGGTCCAGGTATTCCGCGGTGATTTCACCCCACCCCGTCAACAGCCGGTAATAGAGGGGAGCGAAGATCAGCTCCACCGCCAGGTCCGGGTCGACGCTCGAAACGTTGGCGGGCTTCGGCGCGGCGCGGCCGGGGATTCCCGGCCTGCCTTTATCCCTCCAACACAGCTCGCTCGCGGCAGACCATCCCGGATCCGGCTGAACTGTATGTTACGTTGATCTTGGACTGCATGCGTGATGCCGGCAGATCACAAGCCTGATCGATCGTCCGCGGCGGCGGTTTCGGTAGTCAACCTACACAAGCGGTACGGCGATATCGAAGCGGTTTCCGGCGTCGGCTTCGAGGTCGGCGCGGGCCGCATCTTCGGATTGCTGGGACCGAACGGCGCCGGTAAAACCACCACCCTCGAATGTGTCCTCGGTTTGCGGCGGCCCGACGGCGGTTCGATTCATATCCACGGGTTCGACCTCCGGACCCAGGCGATCCAGGCGAAGCTGCTGGTTGGCGCCCAGCTCCAGGCAGCCACATTACAGGACAAGATTACGCCGCGGCAGGCCCTGGATCTTTTCGGATCGTTCTATCCGCAGTCATTTTCCAGCGATGAGCTTCTCGGGCGTTTTGATCTCGAGGCCAAGGCCGACGCCTTTTTCGCCACGCTCTCCGGCGGACAGCGGCAAAGATTGTTTCTCGCGCTGGCGTTGGTCAACCGGCCGGCTCTGCTGGTGCTCGACGAGCCCACGGCCGGTCTCGACCCGCAAGCCCGGCGCAAACTGCGCGCGCTGATCCGCGAGATACAAGCGGAAGGCAGGACGGTCCTCCTCAGCACGCATGATCTCGAGGAAGCCGGCCAACTCTGCGATCAGATTGCCATTCTGGATGGCGGCCGAATCATCGCCGTGGCGCCGCCGGCTGAATTGATCGCACGGGCGCGGACGCCCGCGCGAGTCATCGTGCGAACTACCCCTCCTTTGGCGAGCACCGTTGTGGATGCGCTTCCCGGTGTCATCGGAGCGGCTTACGGCGCGGGCGGCTGGATTCTGGATACGCGCGCGCCCAATCGGCTGCTGGCGGATCTGGTACGGCGCGCCGACGAAGCCGGAGCCGAATTGCTTGACGTTCAATTCCACCAGCCCTCCCTCGAGGACGTCTTTATCGAACTCACCGGCCGCCCCTGGTCGGGCGGAAGCGAGCCGGGAGAAGCTTCATGAGGGCGGCTCCGCAACTGATTGGATGGAGCCGGCATTTCCTGCTCACCATACACCTGAATTTCCTTAACCCGCAAGCCATCGTGTATGGGTATCTGGTGCCCATCATCTTTCTACTCGCCTTCGCCGGTGTGTTCCGGGCCGATAGCCCGCCCCTGCTGGCTCAGATGGGCCAGATCATGACAATCACCATACTGGGCGGCGCATGTTTCGGGCTTCCCACGGCCCTGGTCGCCGAACGCGAGCAGGGAGTCTGGCGGCGCTACCGCCTGTTGCCGATCCCGACTCTGTGGTTGGTATTCAGCGCGATGCTGGCGCGAGTGTTGCTTGTCGCCTCTTCCGTCCTGGTGCAAATCATCCTGGCGCGCGCCATTTTCGGCACCCCCTTCCCCGATCATCCGGGCGCGGCCGCGCTGGCGTTTCTGGTTGTGACCGCGGCCTTTCTCGGCATGGGCATCCTGATCGCCGCGCTTGCCGACAATGTGCCCGCGGTGCAGGCGCTTGGCCAGTGCATTTTTCTTCCGATGATACTGATCGGCGGCGTGGGAGTGCCGTTGGCGGTCCTGCCGTTCTGGGCGCAACGGATCGCCGGCTTCATGCCGGGCCGGTATGCGGTCGAGGTCCTGCAGCCGTGCTTCAACGCGCCGAACGGCCTCCACGAGAACGGATTTCGTTTCGCCGCGCTCGTCGTCATCGGCCTGGCTGCGGGAGTTTGCGGTGTCAGGCTGTTCCGGTGGGAAGCCGGCCCGAGAACGAACCCCGCGCGCTGGTGGGTTGCCGCCGCCCTCGCCTCCTGGGCCGCGGTGGGCGCCATCGCCTGGGAAACCGGCCGCCTGAAGCCCGTCTTGCCCGAAGCGGCGGCGTGGAGCAACATCACCGAGGCGCAAATCGCCGAGATCGGCTTTAACGGTCTGCCGGCCGACAATGACATTGTGGCGCCGCTGGGGCCGCCCAGCCTGGACCCGTCAACCAAGGAACTTGCCGGCAAACTGGCCTCCTGGCCTCCGGGCAAACTCGACGACTCCGGACAGAGCATCCGCAACCTGGTCTCCATCGCCGCCATCGCCGATCTGTGCGCCGATCCGCGTGAGGCGCAGATGGCCCGCCTGGCCTTCCGGCAAATCCAGAACCGATTCGAACCCGCGATCGCACGCCAGGCCCTCGCCTGGATCATCCTCAATCCCGACGATGGCCAGGCGATGACCAGGGCTCCCGAACTCGGGTTGTTCCGCCACCCTCCGGAGCGCCTCGTTCGCCAGCGCAGCGTCATCTACGCGGAGAAGTACCTCGGCCGCCTGCTGGGCAAGATCCCGGACTGATCCCATCGCGGAATGGGGCGGCCCTGGCGCTGCGCCCGAATGACGTGGCGCCGGCACTCCTGCCGGCGCGCCCATGCTTGCTGGCGGCTGCATCTGCACAGTTATTGTTGCGGCGTCCCTGAGCCCGGCAACGAAGCCTACGGCTGCATGTCGAAGATCTGCCGCGCGGCTGCCCGCCAAGCGGGGAGCTGGTCGATCACGCCCAGAGCCTGCAGGTATTCCATATCCAGCACATCGGGTGTGGACGCGGCTTCGGTTGGCAGGTCCTGTTTCAGTTCGTGGGCCAGCGCGTTGCCGATATGAGTCACGGCCAGGATGTTCAGTTCGGGATCGGATTGTGCGCCGGCCCGCGGCTGGTGATGATCCCTGGCGGTCTCCACAATGGTCTCGGGCAGTCCCCAAATGTCCAAAAGGTAAGCTCCGACCAGGGCGTGATTGGTGCCGATCAGCTCGTCTTCAACCACGTGCAAAAGAGCTTTCTTTTCCGACGCCGTCCGAAGTGCCCGCTCGAACTTGGCGGGAAGCCGCGTGGCCAGGACCAGCTTACCGGTATCGTGGAGCAGAGCCGCCACCGCCGCCGTGGATACGAAGCGTTCGGCAATCGGCATTCTGGCGGCAATCTGCGCCGTCAGGCGGCAGTGGGATTCAAACTCGACGAGCCAGGCTCCATAGGCCGGCGACGGTTGAAACGTCCGCAGGATCTCCGCCGACAACACCAGTTGCTTCAGAATGTCGAGGCCCAGGTAGTTGACGGCTGAACGGACGTTGGTGACGGCGCTGCGGGCTCCAAAGAACGCCGAATTCGCCATCTGCAGAATCTTGGCCGTCAACCCCACGTCCTGTTCGATAATCTTCACGATGCGGTCCAGAGCCACATCCGGGTCATGCAAGGCGTCGAGGAGCGACGTACAGGTGGCAGGTGGAGATGGCAACTTCCCGATCGCGCCCACCACGCGGCGGATGTCCTCGTCGGTCAGGGTAGTGCGGCAGTTGCAGACGCGCTCGATGGCCGCATGCAGGGCCTCGGGCTGGCACGGCTTGGAGAGGAACTGGTGTGCTACCGGAGCCGCCCGCAAGGCGGCCTGCATTTCTACGTGACCGGACAGCACGATACGAATCACGCTGGGATAACGCTCCTGCACCCGTTCCAGGAGCGTCGCGCCATCCATCACGGGCATGCGCATGTCCGTGAC
>Ga0335078_10000540_pt1 | contig 58475 bp, 41 predicted proteins | sample Lox_Sample_32_FD_206711 | JGI IMG/M metagenome (GOLD analysis project Ga0335078, IMG submission 206711) | Soil microbial communities from Loxahatchee National Wildlife Refuge, Florida, United States - Lox_Sample_3.2 | ecosystem: Environmental > Terrestrial > Soil > Wetlands | place: USA... | reverse complement strand
TTCAGTCTAGGGAGGATTTGGTGAGAGTCGCGTTCGCCGGCAAGGGAGGCAGCGGCAAGACCACGCTGTCATCCCTGTTCATCCGCCACCTGGCAGGCCAGGGACTGCCCGTGGTCGCGATCGACGCTGACATCAACCAGCACCTCGCCGAGGCCCTCGGCGCGGGCCAGGACCCGCCCGCCCTGGGCGCTCACCTCACCCAGATCAAGGACTACCTGCGCGGCAGCAACCCGCGGATCAGCTCCGCAGCCGCCATGGTCAAGACCACCCCGCCCGGCCGCGGGTCACGCCTGCTGCGCACCGGCGGCGATGATCCCATCCACGGCCTCGCGGTCAGCACACCCTGCGGTGCCCGGCTGATGGCCACCGGCCCGTTCAGCGATGACGACATCGGCGTCGCCTGCTACCACTCGAAGACCGGGGCCGTGGAGCTGTACCTCAACCACCTCATCGACTTCCCCGGCGAATACGTCGTGGTGGACTGCACCGCAGGCGCCGAGTCGTTCGCCTCCGGCCTGTTCACCCGCTTCGACCTCACCTTCCTCATCGCCGAGCCCACCCGCAAGAGCCTAGGGGTCTACCGGCAGTGGGCCAGCTACGCGGCCGACTACCACGTGCCCCTGGCCGTCATCGGCAACAAGACCCAGGGCCAGGAGGACGTGGCTTTCCTCCGTGATCACGCGGGCGGGAACCTGCTCACCTGTTTCGGTCACATCCGCACCCTGCGCGCCATGGAACAGGGCCGCCCGTTCTCCCTCGACGACACCGGCCCGCAGGCCGGTGCCGCGCTTGCCCTGCTGCAGCAGGCCGTCGACGCCCAGGTCAAAGACTGGGAAACCTTCACCCGCCAGGCCACGGAATTCCATCTCAAGAACGCCCGGGCCTGGGCGAACGCCGCCACGGGCCAGGACCTGACCGCTCAGGTCGATCCGGAATTCATCATGGACACCCAGCTCGCTAACTCCGCCACCGCGTGGTAAGCGATGACAAAGTTGACCCGGGCCTCGCCGCGCCCTGACCATGGCCCCGTCCCTGGCCGTCCTCGCGCTGGCCGTCAACACCACCCAGGCGCTGGTGCTGTCCCAGATCGTGCTGTCCTTCGGCAGCCCCTTCGTCCTCATCCCCCTGCTGCTGGTCACCCGCGACCCCGCGGTCATGACCGGCATGCCCAACCGGCGCGCCACCAGCACCCTGATGCTCGCGACCACGGTGATCATCACCGGCCTGAACCTGTACCTGCTCGGCGGCACCCTCACTGGCCTGTTCTGACCGCACCTGGCCAGCACAAGTCAGCCCCCAGATACCACCGGCCCCCGCCCGCGTTACCGGCAGCACGCGCAGCCGGGCTTGCAGCCCGCCCGGCGCTCCCCGGGCCCGGGCTCAGCGGGCGCGGTGCAGCATGCATCTCCCCGCCAGGCACTGCGGCCTTCCCTGACCGCAGCCGCGGCGATGACCAGCCCAGCGGCCGGATCGGCCCACGACCAGCCGAAGGAAGCGTTCACAGCCAGGCCGGCCAGCAGCACGGCCGACAGGCACGCGCAGAGAAGTTCCTGCCGGGAGTCAGCCACCGCGGAGGCCGAGCCGAGCTGGCGGCCCGCCCGGCGCTGCGCCAGCGACAGGCACGGCATCACCACCACCGACGCGCCGGCCAGGACGATCCCCGCCAGGGACGGGCGGGCGCTGCTGCCACCGAGCAGCGACCGGGCGCAGTCCAGGGCCACGAACGCGGCCAGGGCGAAAAACGACACAGCGGTGACCCGCAGCGCGGCGTGCTCGCGCGCCTGGCGGACCGCCGGGTCACGGGCAGAAAACTGCCAGCCCACCGCGACGGCCGAGGACACCTCGATCAGCGACCCGAGACCGAAGCCAGCCAGCGCCGCCGACGATGACACCGACCCGGCGGACAGGGCGACAACCGCCTCCACGGCATTACAGCCGATGGTCGCCATCACCAGGCGGCGGACCCGCCGGGCCAGGATGTCGCGGCGGGCCGCGGGCAGTGGGACCGCGGCCCCGGCCGCCATCAGCAGCACCCCTGCTCGCCGCTGGCCGGGCAGGCGCCAGGATCGATGGCCAGCACGACCCCGAGCAGCTCGCCCAGAGCATGGGCCAGGTCCCGGTCAGCCAGCTCGTAGCGCACCCGCCGGCTCTCCGGCACCGCCACCACCAGGCCACAACCCCGCAGGCAGGCCAGATGGTTCGACACGCTCTGCCGTGACACCCCGAGCATCCCCGCCAGTTCCGACGGATACGACGGCGACTCCCGCAAGGCCAGCAGAACCCGGGCCCGGGTCGGGTCCGACAAGGCACGCCCGAACCGCGCCAGAACCTCCCCGTGCGTCAGCACCGCCACAACCCAGACGATACACGCCTGAATGTATTCACCAAGCGATGTACCAGGCCAGCCGGGCACCCTCGCCCACCCATACCAGCAACGCCACCGCAAGACCCTTTCAGCCACTTGAGGATCACAGACCGGGGTGATCTCCGCCGCTTGAAGAACGATGCACCAGCGCACGGCCCTAGCGAATAGCCGTCGATCTGCCCGCCGGGCAGGTGAATCGAGTGTTGAGAAGATCCCTCCAGCCGAATTAACGGCGGCGAATGATCATGCTGATCTGCGCATAAGAATGCGCCCTTGGATAACTCACTCACACCGGGTCATGTGAGTTAAGCGCAGAGCAGTGTGCGGGGCTGCAGTCACCGGCTGAAGCGGGGTGTTCTGACAGCGCTGGCGCAGCGTCCGGGTGCTATCTGGGCCGCGTCAGAGGCCGCCCGGTATCTACCTCGTCGCGGTGTTTGCCCAGAAATGAGACGGATGATTGAGGATCCTGGGGCACCATGCTGGGAGGAGGTGAGTGCCGTGGCGCCAGCGCGCCGTGTGGGTGATGTCGGGCGGGGGACGGGTGGGGATGCGCTGGCCGTGTGGGCGGAGCGCACCGGCCGGCGCAGCGCCGCCGGACGGGGCCGCGGCGAGCTGCGGCTCGCGTTCTACGGCCGGGTCTCCACCGAGGATCACCAGGATCCGGTGACGTCGCTGGCGCGGCAGCGCGAGCAGGCCTGGTCGCTGGTGGCCGGGCACGGGCAGATCGTGGCGGAGTTCTTCGATATCGGGCAGAGCCGGACGCTGGCGTGGGCGCGACGTCCGCAGTCCGCCGCCCTCGTGGCTCAGCTGGCCGACCCTGAGCGTGGGTGGGACGCGATCGTGATCGGGGAGTATGAGCGGGCGTTCTGCGGAGGCCAGTACGCGGCGATGGCGCCGTTGTTTGAGCACTACGGCGTCCAGTTGTGGACCCCGGAGGTGGGCGGGCGGGTCGACTCCGGTGCTGAGGATCACGAGCAGACGATGCTGGCGCTGGGGTTGCAGTCGAAGCGGGAGATCACGCGGACGAAGATACGGGTGCGTACCGCGATGGCGGCCCAGACGCGCGAGCAGGGCCGCTATCTCGGTGGGCGTCCGCCGTATGGGTACCGGCTCGCTGACGCGGGCCCGCACCCGAACAAGGTGCACGCTTCGTGGGGCCGGCGGGCGCACCGGCTGGAACCGGACCCGGTGACGGCACCGGTGGTGGCGTGGATGTTCGCGCAGCGGCTGGACGGGCACAGCGTCGCCCGGATCACCCGGGCGCTGAACGATGCGGGGATTGCGTGCCCATCGGCCGCTGACCCCAAGCGCAACCCGCACCGAAGCGGTGCGGCGTGGACGCTGGGCACAGTCGCGTCGATCCTCGCGAACCCGCGGTATACCGGGCGGCAGGTGTGGAACCGGCAGCGCACCGACTGCGACCTGGTCGATCCGGCCAACACCGGGCTGGGGCACCGTCAGGTGGCGCGGTGGAACCTGCCCGCCGGGTGGGTGATCTCCGCCCGCCCCGCCCACCCAGCGCTGGTCGGTGAGGCCGATTACGTCGCCGCCCAGGACGTCAGTGCGCCGCGCGGCCCGGCCGGACCGGCGACACGGCGGTACCTGCTGGCCGGGCTGCTGCGCTGCGGCACCTGCGGACGGCGGCTGGAATCCGCCTGGTCCAACGGCAAGCCCGCCTACCGCTGCCGTCACGGCTACACCAGCGCCACCCGTCCAGACCCCGCACGGCCGAAAAACCTTTATGTCCGCGAAGACCAGATCCTGCCCCGCCTGGCCGCCCTCGCCATCCTTCATACAGGCCGCGGCAAGCCCGCATCTAGCAGAAACGGCCGCCGGGCGCGAATGACAGCCCCTGCCCAGACGGCGCACCTAATCGATCAGCTACGAAGCCAAGGAGCCAGCCTCATCTACGACCCAGCCGCCAAAACCCTGCGGACGGATGCCCAGGAGCCTGCCGCCGTCAGCATCGGCTAACGCTCCAACGCCACAAGTCACCGGGAAAGGAGAACAAAGAAAACAGGTGCAGCGCCCGCCACCGGCCAAGGCCAGGCCCGGGTGACGTTCCCGCCCGCCCAGATTCCGCCAGTTATGGGGAATTACTGTGTCCGAGGGATCGATCCCATTCCCCCACCGAATCCCCTCCCGGTGCACGCCGATATGGGGCCGTAGGCGACAGCCATGATTGTCAGATTCGGACAACCCGTCAGCTACGCGCGCCAGTCCGTGCAATTGGGTACATGAATCTATTGACTACCCAGAGTGAGAGCCCGCTGGCGCTATCAGGGGCCAGTGGGCCGACGGCCGAATACGCGCGCTCGATTATGCGGGTTCGACTCGACATTGTGGCGCGCAGATGGCCCAGTTCGGTGCGCCTGCCAAGCAGACTTAGCGACGTGCATCGAGTCACGCGCGCGCCGTTCGATGCAGATCTCGCCCATGATCACGTGCCACCGGCAGGGACGCTACTCTGAGTAGGGCGCGAGCCGGGACACGCCGGCGACGACGAGGGCGTCGACGACGCGTTGCCAGTCGGACAGCAAGTTGGCGTCAGAAGCGGCTTGGCGGACCTCGACAAGCCATGACGACAGCAGGAAGGTGCGGTTGGCGATTCGGCTGGGATCGGCGAGGACGAGACTCGCCAGCCACGGCAGGCCGATGCGCGCCTGGTCCTCAGGTGCCAGCGATCCCAGAAAGCTGATGAGGTGATCTACGCACCTGGGATTGCCTTGTGCGAAGGGCAACCAGCGCTCGACGGTGGACTGCCAGGCCATCGGCTGCCACCACACGATCGATTTGTTCTCTACCTCAGGGTAGAGGTAGGTGCTCTCGCCAGCGGGGTTCGGGATCAGCGTGGCCAATGCGTAGTCGTCATGGTGCCTGCCTCCGAACGGTGTGTGTCCTGACTCGTGCAGGCCGATTACGTGGGTTATCAGGGCTGGCCAGATTCGCAGTGCAGTCGCGGCACGGTCTGCTGATTCCTCGGCCGCAGCCGACAGCGCGCGCAGAAAGTTGCTCAGCAGCGTCGCGTTGTCGGCGTATGCGTCGATGTGATTGAAGATCGGCGTGTCCCCGCCTTCGGCTGCCAGAGTCAGCAGCGCGCGTGCCGCGATCAAGGCATGGGTCCCACGGTGATCCATGTCTTTGTCGTATGCGAGCAGCGAGCGGCGGTGCGCGGCGAGCAGCGTCGTGAGCAGATCGCGCGCGGGAGTCGAGACGCAGATTCGTGTCATCGATGCCGGCCCGAGCGCTCGGATCGCAGCATCGAGGCGGGTGAAGTAGATGTCACGGTCCGCAGTGTGTCGGAGTGAGTCCGCGACGGGGTCGCGGAGTTTGCTGACTCGTCGTCGGCCGCTTTGCGGATCCCAACCGCTGAACACGCAGTCGCGCATCGTCTCGACCGCCAGCTGCAATGCCGTTTCGTGATGACAGCTGCCGCTCGTCGTACATGGGACCTCCCATAGGCGGTCGAGCCCTCGGGCCAGGTGCAGGCGCGTTTCATTCGCGACGGAGCGTGCCAGGTTCGCTGCTGCGGCGGTGGCACGTTGATAAGTATCGGAACCGTCCTCACCGTCCAGTTTGGCGCGAAGCGCCCCGGCAGCTGGCGATAGGAGCAGGGGTAGTACCCGCGCTGCGCTGCGGTCGGCACCTTGCTCGAAGTACGACTCCTCGGGTTCGAACTGGCGTGAGGCTTCCCCTGCCCCGACGCGGAGCACGGCGCCGACGGCGAAACGTAGCCTTTCGTCAGGCAGCTCCATGGCACGGATCAAGTTGGCTTCGAGTGCCGCCGCGGCGACGGCTACCGGTTCGTCCCACTGACCACTGGGGTCAAGTGCAGGCGGGTTGTCGACGAGCTCCTCAGCTACGGCCAGGTCGGCAGCGAGTTCTTCGGCGCTCACGGGCTCGGCGGTGCCCTGCCTTGGCTTTATGTGGTAGCGGACCATGAGGCGCACTGCCTCGTGCGCGCGCTGCAACTCATCGTTATCGCGTTGCATGGCCGCGACGACGTCGTCGGGTGGCCTGCTTTGAACGTATACGCCGTCCTCCGCCTGGTGGGCTTCGTACGTGGAGCGATCAAGACTGCTCGCCCAGGCCCGCACGGTGACGAGTTGCTGTTCAACCATTGCGTCGTCGCGTAGGTCGCCGAGCGCTGCGGCTGCTCGCCGCGCTTTCGCAACAAGTTGTTGACCAATCGTGCGGAGCTCGTCCTCCCGCGTATCGTCAGCACGAAGCCCGAGCATCATCGCGGCCTCGCGTAGAGACCATTGGCGGCGTTCTGCGTGAAGAATGCCTTCGGAGGACGCGGCTAGGCCGCTGCTCTCTTGGACCAGTCGTCCGAACTCGAGGTTCCAGATCATCGGCTCTGCCAGATAGGGGTCCAGCAGCCGGTCGGCGTCTTCGAGATGGCGCACCAGCAGCCCCACGACGAGGCCGACCATGGCGAGATTCTCGCAACCGTCGAGCAGTGTGGCGACAATGCTGGCGAGGGGGATGCCGATCTCGATCAGTTGGTCGCAGACGCGCTCAAGCGCCTGCAAGGCGCTCATGCAAGGGTAGGGACCGACTCCGGTGCCGCGGTACCAGATCCACACGTGGCCGTCACCGACGTAGATACGGGGGGTCGCGGTGATATCAAGCTCGGTCCGGTACGCGTCGAGCGCGCTGTCGTCGATCGGAGCGCCGTAGTGGTCAAGGTCAGCCAGTGAACGCGCACGCGCCAGCGCGGCGTGGTTGAGCAGGCGATTCAAGGCTGCGACGCCGTTGCGGAAGTCAGACTGGAATAGTGCCATGAAGGGCCCGCGGTACCACGCTGCTAGGGGAGTAAAGCCGAAACTGCGCGCGTGGTGGTCCCTGATGCCGTCCTCGTGGAAGCCTGATCCGTCTTCTTCATCGTCAAGGTAGTAGGCCTCGGTGAGCTCGGCGAGGAAGCCGCGCCCGTACGCCGCGAGCGCCCGGCCGGTGCCTAGCTCCTCCACCGCTGGGCCGAGTCGTGATGGTGCGTCCCGTGCGACCCGGCGGAGGATGGTCTCTCCCTGGTCGCCGAGATCGGGGCCAAGTAGCGCAAGCAACTCGACCATGATGTCCTCGGTGACCTCGCGGGGAACCTCTGGGCGTGCACGCCGCCGGCTGCGCGGATAGCCGATCTCAGTGAAGAGATTGCGGTGGCTATGCCTGAACTTGCGTTCTTTTTCGATCTCTTCAGACGATCGCGCTGCCCGCGCCGCAGCCGCTGCCTCGCGTTCGGCCTTCAGGCGACGGTCCGCCGAGGTGCACGCGGCGACAAGCCGATCGCGCAAGCGAAGGCGAAGCGGATACTCAGCTGGCGTGTCGGCGATGGCCAGCGCGCGCAGCCAATCCCGCAATAGGTCTTGCAGGTGCTCACCAGAGCGCCACGGCGTCTCGTCGTCGAGCAGCAGGTTGATAAGCGGTTCCACCGCGACCGTTCGGACTAGGCCTTTCTCGTCGCGGAGCCTCTGGTCCGCCAGACGACTGAGGCGTTGCAGACCCGCACCGGGTTCCGCGCGCAATCCCGGCCAGCCGTTGCGCAGTACGGGGTCGGGGTCGCCGAGTGTCAGCAGTGCTTCGCCGGGTACGTCGCCCCAGCGATCACCGTGACCGGCCTCAACGAGGCCGTCGAACACATTCTGCAGACGAGCGAACCTGCCGCTCAACGGGTTCGCAGGTGTATCTGGTGCAGCGAGTAGCGCTTGACAGGCAAGTCGTGCCGCGCCGAGTGACCAGCGGGGGACGCCGCCAGCGATTAGCTTCGAGGTTAGGTTCTCGGCCGCGAGGAGCAGACGAGCGACCGCATAGCGCCGTATCTCATCGTGCGCGAACTCCGGCCCAATCTTGAATGGATCGTCCGGCGAGGCCCGCAACAATCCGTCATTACGCAATCCGTGCAAGGCGGTGGGGTCGACCCTCCCGACGACATCGAGCGCGTCGCCACCGCAGAGTGCGAGCTCAGCCAGACGCAGAAGCGCAAACTCGCGGGCGTCCGGGGTGCCGCGGTCCGATTGCCCGTGCCGGCGGACCAGCCCCGACCAAACCTGATCCATGGTGTCGGCCTCGCTAAGTGGCGTTCCCGCGAGGCCGCCGCGGACAAGTAGGTCTACAACCACGGGCCTGCGGAGCAGTTCGCGTGAACGCGGGGTGACCGCAAGTGCCGCAAGCTCGTCGAACATCGCAACAATGTCGTTAACCTGAGGGTCTGTCAGCGGCGGTATGAGATATTCGGTCACACTCCCGCCCGAGCGTTCGGCGATGGCGTCTCGTACCAGCTGTCTGGTGTCGTTTGCCGTGACGGCAATGACCTTGACGTCAGCTTGGACGCCGGCGTCGGCAATGTAGCGGAAGGGTTCGAGCATTCCCTCGGAAATCGCGTCCGCGCCGTCGATGACGAGAAGGCGTTGAGGAGCGCTGAGCTCCGACAGGAGGGTTGCGAGTGGCACGCCGAGGAAGGATTCGAGCGCCAAGGTTGTCGGGGGAAGGTGCCGCAGGTTGATGCACAGCGCCTGGGTGGTGTCGGGGTCTTTGGCTGCCGCGTCGGTGGCGGCGCCGATAACCAGTGCGCTTTTGCCTACGCCGGAGTCGCCGTGCGCGACAACCGCGGCCGTCGCGGATCCGGCAACTGCGAGCAGTTCGGCTGCCGCGCCGCTTCGATCGAGGTGAATAGTCCGGTTACCATCGCCAGACGCGATGTCATTGCGCACCGACGCGGTTGCCCGCGTGTGAAGATGGGCGAGTGCCTGCCACCCCTGCCGGTGGCGACGCGTCGCGTGGTCGAGGGCTTGATGTGCATCGCGTCGCAGGAGACTCAGGTCGACCGTGGCAGCCTTCGGTGGGTACTCATCGGCTAGGGCGACGAGCCGATCACGCAACCGCGAAGCACCGTAAAGGTCCGCACCGCGCGCAACTGGAATCAACGCATTCGTCACTGCAGCCCAGTCAGCCTCGTCAGGCGTCTCGAGTCGCGGCATCAGCACAGTGAGCCGGGATAGTAGTTCCCAGGTGCGTTGCTGAATGACCTGCGGCTCAGGATCGGCGGCATCAAGATCGATAAGGGCAAGCCTGACGAGCGCTTCGACCTGGTCCAGACGCCCCCGGACACCGGCGGGGAACTTGCCGGGCGTGCGAATGAGACGGGAAAAGCTCGGTGCGTCCATCTGCTTGGAAGCGAGATCGGCGAGCCGCCCCAGTTCGTCGGCGTGGCCTTGCGCGCCGGCGACGGTCAGCGCGACACGATGCTCCGGACCACCGACGGGCGCGTTGATGACCTCCTGCACGAAGGCGCGGATGAGCTTGCTGCTCGACTTGTCGCTCTGCACGAGATCGGGCGAGCGGCGCACTCCGACCGCGAGCACAAGTGACGGCTCCGACTCGCCGACGCTGGCTGCGCGGATGACGAGATCGTCGACCGAGTGCTCGGGCGCCTGCTGGAAGGCGACGCTGACGACGACCCGGCTATCACCCAGCTCCACCGCCCCGTCGCCGACGAGGAGGTGAGCGAGATACTGGACCGCGACCTTGCGCTCGAAGGTGACGCCGCCACCACCCGTCGGGTACGGGCTCATCCCCCCTTCGGTCTTGGCCGCGCTTGGTTCGCCTCGGGTCTCTTCCAGCCAGGAGCGGATCACCATGTTGTCCGTGGTGAGGTGCCACCGGTCGGCTCGTCCCTCCCGGCTCGCCATCGCGAAGCCGGCCTCGCGGAGCTTGCTCAGCGCCGCCGTAGCCGTGGTCGGAGCAACCCGCAGTGAGGTGGCCATCATCCGGCCAGACATGGGCTTTAGGCTGGCCGCCAAGATCTCCAGAGCGTTGTAGGCCGTTTCTCCGAGCGTCGTCCGGAGCATGTCAGTGGTCGAGGCCATGACGACCATCCTAGTACCTATGTCCAGGGTTCCTGGACATAGGTGCGTGGCGGTGCCCTCTATGGCAAGGTTCTCGCCCGCTATATAGACAGAATCACATCCCCGCGTGACTTGGCCTGTTCCATCGCACCGGGTCTTGCGTCGCGGTGCGGCACGCTGGACGGTCTGGCGCTGCACGAGCCGCGGCTGCGCCGGTAGCGGCTATCCGCCAAGCCGCCGAGGATGAGGCAATCCGCGTCGGCCCGCCCACGTTCCAGCTTGACCTGCGAGGTGCAGATTGACTGTTAGGCGCCGCTCGGACGACTATCGCGACTGAGCGCCTATGGATACAGATCGAGCCGTCGGCGTGCGCGCTGTTAGGACAGCTTGGTCACGGAGAGCGACATGGTGCGCCTGCCGTGGGCCTGCTGCGCGTCCCAGGCCGCCACGGCCGCCACCGCCGGCAACTGGCGGCCGTATGGGCAGGGCGTAAAATGAGAAATATCAATAAAAGGCAATTCGTCTTCAGGTAGGTCCATGAATTGGCTCTGCATTAGGCGAGCTGATTTTCGCCGTTCGCGCGGTGCGCCACCCGTCTTTACTCGATGCTGGGATAGCCAGGCTCTTACGGTATGTCTTTGGGGGGGTGATAAGCGCGGGCGTGCGACGCCCCTACCTGGCTCGTGGGCAGGCGCGGACACGCTGATCCTGTGGGCGGAGCGCTCAGGGCACCGCCGGGCGGCGCAAGCACGCCAGGGCGGGTTGCGGTTCGCGTTCTATGGCCGCGTGTCGACGGAGGATTATCAGGATCCGGTGACATCCCGGGCGCGGCAATGGGACCAGGCGTGCGCCTTGGTCACCGGGTTCGGGCGGATCGTGGCTGCGTTCAGGACTGCGGGCTCGGCACCAGGCAGATCGCGGGGAACCGCTGCCACCGGCTCCTGATGTCATGAAAGAGCAATGTCCGTTCGAGCACAACGATTGTAACGATGAAGCAGCGCACGGGCCGAGAGGACATGACTGAGGGTCCTGATCCAGGGCACATGGTCCGCTTCTGCCGCGAGATCCTCCCGGGGATGCTCGTCGAGGCATGTGGCGCTGCGGCGCCTGATGCGAGCCGCGTCGCGAAGGACATTTTGCTGCGGGCGGAGGCCGCTGCTCGCCTCGACCCCGCCAGTTGCGAGATCCTCGCTGCCCCTTTCTTCGAGGAATCCTTCAGTCACGAGCCCGACGAGGCGCCGGTGTGGATGAAAGCGATCACGACACTGGTCATCCGCAACAGCCAGCTTGAGGATCTGCACGCCAATGGCCCGGTCAACCCTGGAGGCATCACCGCCGTCACGACCTACGGGCTCGGCCCGCTGTCCCACCTCATCGCAGCCCGGCGACGGCGCCCTCTCCCGGGCCGCTCCTCGGATGACCCGTTCGCGGGACTGGCTGACGCATACCCACGTGCCTGGGCCTGCCTCGACGCGTTGCGGACCTCGCTGAACGCTGGTGGCGGCCGGGTGGGCTACCGGCTGCCCGAAGCACCGCTTCCCGAACTGCCAGACGCCACCGAGGTGACAGAAGCGCAAGCGGCGGACCACCTGGGAATGCCCTCTGATGCCTTCACCGGAGTGGTGTTCAGCGGGATCGATCCCCGGTTCGATCAGAACGCCGTCCGGTGGCTGGAGGTGGCAGCGAACGAGGAGCTGACGCTTGGCCTGTCCAGCCTTAGCAGGGTTTCCCGCAACAGCCGCAAACTGCTGCGCGTACTGGAGTTCCTCCTCGCTCACAAGGCCAGGGTTCTCACGACGAACTATCTCCTTACCTGCAAGGAGGTGTGGGTCCGGCGGCATGATCTAGTCAAGCCAGATTCGGAACACCCCATGAATGGCTTCCGCGATCTGAGCGGAGTCAGTGGTTCACACAGAAAGACAGTGGAGTCATACATTCACCAGGTCACCCAGGTCAAAACGTGACCCCGTCCCGCGCCGGACCTCCGGGCTTCGTTGGAGCGGCGGCTACGGCGGGCCGAGGCGCAGGCTGAGGAACTGCGCCGACACTCGACCCTGTCCGCGGCCACGAGCGGGCATACACCGCCCGCCTTGGCGCGTTGCCGCTTCCGCTCTGGCTTTGTCGAGCACGTTGCAGTCGATCAATTACTGAGAGCAAGGAGCTTTTGGAAGGGGTCTGGATGCGCTATGTCGTCCTTCCAAAACCCGTAGCGCTCAGCTAGGACCTGCATGATCGCGTCCGAGTTAGCAGTGCCGTGGTGCAAGGTCAGGCCCCAGCGGTGGAGGCTGCTTACGGCTACGAGCCTGATGCCCTGTTCCATACCCTCCCGGGTGATCTGCTCGGATGCGATCCGGGGATCGTTGGGTTGCTCAGCGCGCAGCGCTTCGGCGTGGAACGCGTCGGCCATCTGCATCGCCCGGTCTGTGGTGATCATGCCGTGGCGAAGGGCCAGGCGGTGGTTGATGGTCAGGTTGACCACGACGTTGAGCAGGTGCCAGTCTTTCCAGCCCGCGTTGCGCAACTCGCGAAAGAGGTCGCGTACGCCGGGGTTGGACAGCAGGCTGGGGATCGTGTGCTTGATGGAGATCGGCAGGATTTCGTAGCGTTCGGCGAGGATCGCGTGCGCCTTTTCGGTGCTGTAGCCCGGTCCACGTCCTGTCCGCGGTTGCATCGATGGTGCACCAGCCCGCGGGTTGGGGTGCCTGTTGTTGGCGAGGGGCCGGCACTGCGGTCCAGCGAGCGGCGGGACGGGCCGAGTTCGAAACAGTGCCAATTCCCGATACGGTCGTCCGATTTCCAGGTTGGAGAACAGGCCGTTGCGCGCCGCCTGGTCCATGAGGTCGCTGAACCTCTGCTGGGCCAGCAGCGAGTTGCCGATCAGCACCTGAAAAGCAAGGTGCAGCACGTCGTTGCGCTCCTGCTCTTCCGTACTGGCTTCCTCCGTGCTGCCGTCCACCGGCAGGAACAGTAGCCATAGTCGGCGGCCGTCGTCGACGCGGGTCAGATACGTGTCGGTGGGACGATGACTGGGCTGGTAGACGCGTATCTCGATGTCGACGTCTTGAGGGATGAGGACCGGGTCCAGGGAGGCGAACTCGGTCAATAGGATCTGCAGGCTGGAGGTAAAGTCCTCCAGGGCCAGGACCGTGTCCTGCTCGTTGCGGCCGTGCACAGTCCACCGCACGCCCAATGCGTGGAAGGCGACAGTACGATGCGGCCCGACGTCACTGAACGGGGCGCCAGCCTTGTCCGACAGCCAGCCCGTCCACTCCTGCTCGGTGCGCGGCACCGCCGCGGCGGATGTTGCGCGAGGATGGGTGAAGCCGTCGAACAAGCCGCCTCTGAGAATGTCGTGAATGGTCGGCACGAACCCGGGACGGGTTTGTTCGGCGATCACCACGGTGAATCCCTGGTACTTCATGGCCTCTGTCACGTAGGCGTGACGTTCGAGGTTGTGCGGATCAGGCGCCCAGTTGAGGTGGGCCTGGCCGGCGATCGTCGCTAGCTCTGCGGATGCGATCCAGGCCCCAGCCAGGTGGTCCATGTTGGCCGCAGAGAACAATGCCATCGGAACAAGCTCGCGGTCAGATGGGTCCGCGCTGCCGCGGGCGAGGGCAGCCATTGCCAGCGCGTATTTCTTGGCGGCGAGGTACATGCCGAGCTCGGCGTAGATGTCGACGATGTTGGCCATCGCTCGCAGGGTGCCGTAGAGAGTGTCTCCGTGGAACCAGTTGATCTTGGCTTGGTGGAACTCGCGCAGGGCATCAAGCAGCTGGCCCGCCTTCTGTAGGGCTTCTGCGCGCTGACGGCACCTGTCGCCGGCCGCGGCGTCACCTTCCTGACGGGCGACAGCCCTGTCCAGCCCGTCGCACACCTGCCGGTACAGCGGATGGTCCCGCAGGATCGGCGCGAGGAGGTCGACAGTCATGCTGAACACGTCGATCGGGTAGGCGGGAGCGGTGGGCAGCAGCTCAACCAGGCTGGCCAGGTGCTGCATGCCTGCGTCCAGGTCGATGACTGGCGCGGGTTCTAGGTGAGCTTGGAGCGTGCCGTGCTCGATCGCCTCCCTCAGCGAGTCGTATAGGCGGTCCACATCGTCGAGCGTCGCGCTGCCCGCAGCCTCGGCATCCGAGTAGTCGATCTGCAATGCCAGGTGTGCCGCGGCCTGGAGCAGGCCGGCCCGCGTGTTCGGACCCCAGTCCTGCTCCATCAACTGATCGACGTGGCGCCGTAGCAGCGGTACCCAGCCCACGGCCTCGGCCATCGGGATGTCGGTGTGGCCCAGCCCGGCCGCAGTCATGCAGAACTGGATCAACACACTCGCGTTGAACAACACGGTCGGGTCGTCGCTGTGCTGAACATCGTCGATGAATTGACGGATGAGCGGCTCAGCGGGCCGCAGGTCGGCGGTGCCGCGGATACGGGCTGCCACGATTTCGTAGATGGCGTGGAGGCGAACCTCGGCATCCGGGCTTCGCTCGGCAAGCTGGGTCATCAGTGCCAGCCACCCCGCGAGGTCGGCGCGTGCCGGACCTGGCGGGATGGCGTGCCGCAGGCCGTGCCGCAGATCGAACAGGTCACCGAGGTTTACCGGCTGTCGGCTAGCGTCCTGCCAGTACGCGCGCAACTCGACGTACCAGGATGGTAGCTGCGTCCCAGACTCGGCCTCCTCGATCTGCGGTGAGAGTTCGGCGGGCAGGTGCAGGTACTCCTGGGCAATCCAATACAGCTCTGGCTCGGCAAGCCACTCGGCCAAAGCCGGCCCGTCGATGATCTCCAGCGCGACGTGATACTGCTGCGTGGCCCACTCTTGCAGATCGTGCCGCAGCCGGGTCGGGACACTCTCGGTGGCGAAGATGTAGATCCTGTCAACGTGAGTGCCTTGGGTGCAGATGGACTTGATGTCGCCCTCGAACTTCGCCCGCAGCCCGTCCCGTTGAATGGTGCACGCGAACACGACGACGTCAGCGGAGGCCAGCGCGAGGAACCCGAGCGCGAAAGGCAACTCCTCGGTCAGGTAGGTACAGAAGGTCTCGAAGTCGCGTCCTTGGTCGCCACCGGCCGACACAGGCCCGGTGGCCGGCAGCACATTACTGGCGATGCGCCGCTTGGCTATGTGACGGCACAGGTGCTCGAAAGAATGATGCGCGTTGTCGGCGGCCAGAGAACCCAAGGCGAGCCTGATCATCTGGGCCGTCTGGACCGGATTGGCCACACCTACCTCGCATCGTGATTCGCGTCGAGCGGCCCCGGCCTAGCGCCGACCCGGACCCGCTTGCGGGAAGCGGACGCCTTCGGACCAGCATGTGTCCTGTCTGCGTCCTCATGCTTCACGAAGGTACTCGAACGCCAACCGCTGGCCTGTCAGCCGCCGCCGCAGCTGCGCCAGTCCGCGCCCACGTAGCACGCCTGAACGCTAGACGATGTGCTCTGACTGTGTCGCGCTGGTGCTGTTAGGCCTACGTGGCTAACCTGGGCGAACGTCCCAGTCACCCACCCGTCGGCGGCGGGCGCGTGCACGTCGACGATCTTTACCCCACAGGTCGCTGGCTTCATCGCCGCATCGTACGTCGGGTGAGCGGGGACCGTAACTCGACATGGACCTCAAGACCCGCTGAAGCCAGGCGAACGCGCAGGCGTCCTGAACGTTCACTGGCGAAGTGCGGACGACGATGCCCATGGCAGACAGCATCCGCTGCGCGTGCTGGCCGAGGCCCAGCGGCATGGTGGCCAACCGCCGAGGCATACGCTGACGCGCGTCACCCGGCCGTCATGCCCTGGCGCACGGACAGTTGCCCAGGGGCAAGCCTGCCGTCGCGCCGAGGATCCTGCGCCCGTGGTTGCCCGGAGCACCGCCGGGCGCGGACAATGCTGCGTAAGCATCGCGGAGTTCCGGGACAGCGATGAAGCCTTCCTCGCGTGGCTGGTCGCACACCCCGACGGATACGTCATCAACATCGGCCGCAGCGAGCGAGGCTATGCCCGGCTGCACCGCGCGTCCTGCAGCACGATCACCCGCAGGCCACCGCTCACCGGTCCCTACATCAAGATCTGCTCCGTGTCGCCCGCCGAGCTTGACCAGTGGTCGGCGCAACGGCCGAGCGCTGCCGTAAGCAACTGCGGCACCTGCCACCCCCCAGCCGGCGCCTCGACCGGGCGTGCGCCCGCCGCCGTGACCGGACGGGCCGCAGGCGCAGTGGCCGCGCCGTATGCTAGCGCGGCGCCGCGTCCAGAGACGGGCGGCGCGGGCTGGGAGATCGACGGCCCGAGCCCGCTCGGTGAGGTGTGGCTCTGGGCAGACGGATACATTCCGTTCGACCAGCTCACCCCAGCCATGCGGGACGCGCGCGCCGCGCTGCGGTCCGCGGTGCGGTCGCTAGCGGCCGGCGCGGGAGAGATCCTGGACGCCAGTTACGCCGGGCACAAGCCCGCCAACATGGACGTGGAGAACCTGGCCCTATACAACATCGACGCCGCGACCGGCGGCTGCTTCGCCCCGGCCGTTCGCCACGGTGTACGGTTCGAGCTGGCAGCCGGGCCGCGTCGCGACCCGCCATCGGCACGCGCCCGGGCCTGCTCGTACCGGTACCGGCTGGTCAGCCCGGCCAGCGAATTCAGCTGCTGGCGGCTCACCCGTCGGTTGGCGAAGTTCACCGATGCCAGGTTGGGCGCGTTCCCGGCCTCCAGGCGGCTCGAACAGGCCTGGCTGGCGATCCACCGGGCCGAGGCCGAGACAGCCGGCACCGGCGCGGGGGCGGACAAGCCGTTCGCGCTGTTCCTCACCCTCGCCTGCCCCTGGGGCACGACCGTGGCTGCCGGTCCGGAACTGGTCAAGGCGCTGGTTGACGGCACCGTCGCGTCGTTCCAGGGCTCAACCGCAACCAACCGCACGGCGCATGCCGCCGCGAGGGTCGCGGCCGCCACCGGCGAGCAGCCCGGTCTGATCACCCAGTTCCTGGCCGACGGCAGCCGCGCCGTGCTCGGCGCAACCGGGACCTTGGTGCACCTGCGCGGCGAAGGAGTGCAGTGGAACCCGGCCGACCACCTGTGCGTAGCCGGCCAGCTGCTGATCACCCAGACCGCCGGTCACACCTGGACGCTGTCGGGCGCCATCCACGCGGTCGAGAAGTACTGCTGACCGGTGCGCTGCCGCGCGCAGGGCCGCTCCGCGCCGCACAGCATCACGGCCCGCCCCCGGAACCCGCCCTATGATCGGCTGGCCACGCGCGCCGGACGGACTGTGCGCCTTGCGGCGCGACCGCCGTTGCCGTTACCGATCAGCAGCTGGCTGGCCTGCCTCCTGGACCAGACTCCCGGCGGCGGCCGCCGCGTCAGGCAGATTCTCCGGCTGCGTAGCAGGGCGGTGGTCAGGCGCTGGCGTCGCAGCATGCCGATCGTTGCGCGCACCGACCGGGCGGGGCGGCCCTGCAGATTGAGCGGCGGGTCGAGCCTATCCAGGACGGCGGCTTCGACGCGGCGGGGCACCAGCACCCAACGGGCCAACGCCAGCACCATCAAAGACACCGCCAGCAACAACATCGCCCGCGGCTGGTGGCGCCTCGCCGGCCTGACCGCGATCACAATGTGGATCGCCTGCCTGCTAGGCATCCGCAACCAGCGCATCCTCACCGCCTACCAAGCCTCGGGGTGGCTGTTGTGGTGGGAACGGCTGGCGTGCCGCGGTGCGGGGGTGCTGGTGTAGTTAACTAGGCCTGCCAGCAGAGTAGACTGATGGATGTGAGCTGAAAACATCGCTAAGAGGTTTGACAACCTCGCTTCGAGTCAGGTTAACTACTTCTCGAAGGTGAACAACCACCTCAGGTAGAGCAGGGAACACCCCGAGCTGCCGCAACTTGAAAACTGAACAGTGCGGATAGCGGTGCCTCCAGATACGGAGGAACCGACGATGTCATTCGTGACACACATGACAGAGGGCATCCAGGGCGACCACCGGTACTTCACCGGTGCGTTGCGCTGGGGCCAGCTCGAACGCATGCTCATCTTCCCGGAGCAGCTCGGCGAGATCGATGACGACCAGCGGATGCAGCGGGGCCTCGCCAAGAGGCGCCTCGGCGACCTGGTCGAGTACCTCGCCGAGGCTGATGACCACTTCTTCTCGGCCATCACGCTGATCATGCTGCCGCGGGATCTGAACCTGCCCGCCGTCGAATACGACGAGGAAGGCGGCGAGTGGGACTTCAAGTTCGAGCCCGACGACAAGAAGTTCCCGGGGCACCACCGCCCGGGGACCCTTTACCTCGAAGACGGGATCCGGCTGTTTCCCGCGGACGGGCAGCACCGGTCCAGGGCCGCGCTCATGGCGATCCAGCAGGGGCAGAAGGCGATCAGCAAGGAGGAGGTTCCGGTCGTCCTGATCCCGTACAGGGACCCGGACCAGGTCCGGCAGCTGTTCAGCGACATGAACCTCAACGCCAAGCCAGTCTCCAAGACCACCGGCTACGACTTCGAGACCAGGAATCCCATCGCCCTGATCGCCAAGGCGGTCGCGGAGCGGGTCGAACTGTTCCGGGGCCGGGTCAACCGGCACTCGAACTCGCTCGGCGCGACCTCCGCGCAGGTGATCACGCTCAACACGCTGGTGCAGGGCAGCACCAGCCTGATGAAGGGCCTGGCCCTTACCTCGGTGCCCGCGCCGCTGGTGGCCAACGGCTCGCGGCAGCAGGCCAAGGCCGCCGAGGACAGGGTGGTCAAGGAGTTCATCGCCGAGATGGACCGGGCAGACCTCACCGAGCAGGTAGTCGGGGCGTGGGAGTCGATCATCGAGCCGTTCTCGGATTACTGGGAAGGCGTGATGAACGGCGAGGAAGGCGCGGCTGGCAAGCTGCGTGAGCACTACCTCTTCCCGCACGGCCTGGGCTGGCTCGGCCTCACCGAGGCCGTATCACAGCTCATGGTCAAGTACGGCGATGAGTGGCCGGACAAGTACGCCAATTCCGTCACCAGCCTCCGCTGGGGCCGGAGCGACAAGCCCTGGGTCGGCAGGGCGACCATCTACAACGAGGACACCGGCGTCTACCGGGTAAACAACACCCGGCCGGCGATCGATGACCTCGCCAGGACCGTCATCGCCAACGCAGAGTAATGCGGCCGGCAAGGCCGCACAGCACAAAGCGAGGCCGCCAGCAACACTGACGGCCCCACCACCACAACCAAGATAGCAAATTGAGCACCGCTATCCGCGCTGTCAGTCGAGGCTCTCAGGCAACCGTGTCCTGGGAGCCTCTTTCGCATAGATCAGGAGCCTCTTTCGCATAGATCATCTGTGTCGCCCGAGGGACGCTACCCCGACGGCTGGTGCTCCCGCGTTCGGACGAGGACAACGAGCTCGGCGGCCGCGCTGCGCCACGGCGCAGACTTACTACTGAGGGCAACCTCGGACCGCCCCAGTTGCGTGGCCGGGCTGGTCGTAACAGGTACGGGCTGTCGCTGGTGACTGCAGGTAAGGGCGGTCCGAGCTTGCCCCCCGGGGGGTCGCGGCTGGGCCGCGAAGGCGATGCTGTGTCATCCGGGCTGGTCACTGGCTGCGTGCTGGTCGCAAACTGGCGTATTCAGCGTGCCCGAACTCATCATCAGAGCCAGGGCTCCGGTATCGCGTGGGCTACATGACCGCGAGCGGGTCTTGGGCGCCCCTCGGGGCTTGGCTATCGTGCGGTTGATAGACGAAGCCCGCTGACTGCTGCGCGCAGGAGAGATACCGATCCGCTTCCGTCAGCGTAGGTGATCACTGCAGATCTTGCGTTCTCGGTGATGAAGCCTGTGGCGGCGTGCTTGGCGCAGCGCGTGGCCAGCGTTACGACATCGGCGTTCCGCACCTTCTGCTTGAGGGAGTCCGTGGCGACCTTGTCGTGCGAGGTGGCCACCTTCAGGGCTGGCGCAATCGCCTTGAGTGTGGCAGCGACTCGATCGAGGACGGCCTGGTCCAGGGAGTACAGCAGCACCGTCATCTCAGGGATGGCGGCGAAGGCGATTTCTTCCCCGGCGCGATCGGCGGGTACGTGCCATTCGAGCGGAATCTCGAGTTCCTCAGACAACTGACGCGCAAAGGCAAGGTCTGAATCTTCGAGCCGCCCCTGCCGACGGTGGAGCGGCTCGAGAAGGGCAAGTGCCAGGTTCATACGTGCGCTCTCGTCGGGGCATGCGGCGAGGACCAGGCGGTCCGCGAAGTCTAGGGCCACGAGTGCGTGTTCCGGCGAGACCCATTGAGAGCACGAGCTGCGAAGCTCGTCAAGGAGGTCCCGGTAGCTGAGGGCTGACGGTGATGCCCTCAGGTAGATCTCGGTTAGCGCTTGAAGCGCGACGAGGTCGCCGGGTCCGAGTTGGTCGAAGGCCAGCGCGTATGTGATGAAAGCACGGGCGGTGTGCGAGGCGGGCTTGTCGTAGCCGACTGCGTCGATCACGGTACCGACGAGCTGCCATATACGTGCCCAGGCGGCGTCATCGAGGGTATCGAGGATGCGGGTGTTCTCTTCGTCGGTTTCTGCGAGCGACGGCCACTCTCGCCAACTCTCGTTGACAAGCGCGGTCTTGGCCTCCGGCAGGTCTGCGGCGACGGCACTGAGCAAAGCAGGCCAAGCTGCGGGGACCAGCGGTCTTTCTGGGACGGCGCCGACTTCGGCTGAAGGCTGGAGGCTCGGGGTGGTTGCCGGATGGACGCGTGCCGGTTGCGCCTGTTCGTCGACCAGTTCCAGGCCTTGCTGCCGCAGGGCGTGCGGTATACCGAAGCGCCCGTCGTCGCGCAGGGCGGTTGCCATCCGCGTCAGTGCTGCGATGTCACGCCTGCCCACGGCCGCGGTCAGGAGAACGGCGGCGGCCTGGTCGCCGTAAAGGTTGATGTCATCGGACAGGGGGAGTGGCATCGGGTGTTCGGCATCGCGCAGGCTCTCGCACGCGGAGGCAACGTCGCCTCGCCCGAGGGGTTCAGCAAGGGCTGTGGAGTACACGGCGTTGAGGATGGCCTCCTTGACCGGAAGGGGCGGGTCTTGGATCAGCACGTTGGCGAGGCCTGGCATGGCGATCAACTCGTCACTACGGCCGAGGCGGTCCAGTCGCTTGATGCGCAGGTGAGCAAGGTTGGTCGCAGTGATTCCGCCCTGAGCGGTGAGTTGGTCGAGAGCAGCCTTGGAGGCTGCTTCACCTCCAGCGGCCAGGGCGGCGTCGAACTCGGCGAGCAGGCGGCCGAGAGGTTTCGGGACGTGCCACAGCCTGGTTGGCCGGCTGGCCACGACGTTTTGCATCAGTGAGAGGGCCGTCCGCAGCTGCGCCCGGTTCGCCGGCTTCTGGCCAGCCTCGATCACGAAAACCTCGTTCTGGCCTGTGAAGTTCGCCAGTGCGGCTTCGATTGGGTCGCCGGGGTTGAGTTGCGCGGGATAGGCGCTGCCACTGGCGCAGTATGTGGGGCCGGCGAATGCTTCGATGAGGTCAGCGACCGGGATGACCTGAGCAGCGTCCGCCGGGACCACATACACCTTGAACTGGTCTACGTGCCTGATGTATCGGGGGAGGACGAGCAGGCTGTCGTCCCGGTGGCGAAGCGCCTGGATGAAGGGCTCGATGATTTCGCGGTACTGCCCGGCATCGTTTCCGGCACCGAAGAAGTTGCCAAGGAACTCTTCTGTCCGCCCATCGTGGTATTTCGCGTCATCCCGGCTTGTCACGGCCCGTTGCCCCATCGCTCGGCGAAGTCGAGTTGCGCCTGTGCAACGTCGCGGCCATCTACCTTGAACGTCACTGATTCCTCGTTGCTGCCCAGCCCGCTGACCGTGAAGTTCATGGATCCACTTAGTATCCAGTTGCGTCCGCATACCGTCTTCTCATGCACGCCGGGATCAAGAACGACGTGCAACCGTTGCTCGTCCTGGATGGCGGTGCGAAGCCGTTCTACGAACTCCTCGTTATGAGGCCCCGGCCGGGTGACGACGTGCACATGCGCCCCGGCCTCGGTGATCAGGGCAAGCATCTCGGACAGGCGGCAGGTCGTTGGAGGGCTCTCGCCAAGGATGGCGTTGAACGCGCCGAGCGTGTTGTCCAGCACCTCTACGTCGGTGAGCCACCCTGAAACGACCCAGATCGCATTCCCAGGGCTCACGACCTCAGACAGCAGCGCGGCGGTCAGCATCGAGTCCGCTCGCAGTCTCATCCGGGCACCGGTGCGCAGCGTCCTCTCCAGTTCGCTCACTGGAGAGCCTCCCGCAATTCGATCCTGGCGCGGAACAGGCTGCCGTGCCGGGCGATGGCCGTCACCTCTCCGTACAACCGCAGCACATCGCGGTCCACGTGGAGAGCCGGGACCCGGGCCAGGGCGTCAGCAAGTGCCCGTCGTTGTCCCGCAGGACATGCCAGTTCTGCCGCGCCGACGGTCGCCAGCGCGCCTTGGTACGACTTCTGCCAGCCTGGCTCGGTCACGTCGATCTCCGGGAGGCTCTCGTCGTGAGCAGCGGCCAGCAGCAGCCGGTCGAGGACGACTGGGTGATCTGTGTCGACATATGGCTGGTAGTGCTGCAGGTGAATGTTGCGTGCCTGCGCCCCCCTGGGCCACAGCATGCTGAACGCCTGATCCGCGCTGATCTTCCTGCCGGCGGCGCGCAACTGGCCGGAGCCGACCGCGTATGCGATGGCCCGGGCGTCAACCTCGAAGCCGAGCTCGCTCTCCAGTTCGGCCCATTCTGTGATCAGGCTCAGACACGCGGCATCAGTCTCGGGGCTGCTGCCCGGCCTCAGCAGGCGGGTCGTTAGGGAGGTCACGGCGCTGTGCCGCGGTGGCCCGTCGAGTTCGGTCCACGCTGCTCGCAGCATTCGCAGTGCGCGCTCCGCGTCCGCAGTAGAACGCGCCGAGCGCAGCCCGGCCATGGCGGCGGCGGCCGGCCCATGGGGATTGTCCTGAACGACGTCGCGGAGCAGGCGCCCAAGCGCCGCGTCGGTGTACTCGTACTCATTGGGCTGCGCCGCGTTGGCAACGATGTCCCAGAATCGGCGGGGGTCCTCGGTGTAGTACTGAGTCAGGTGCTCAATGATCCCCAACCCGCCGACCGAGGTCTCGCTGAGCCAGATGGCGGCGGGGTCTTCGGGGCCGGCCCCGGGGATCACGTCAACGATCAGGTCATCGTCTTGTGCGTCCGGGCAGGCCCGCAATGCCGCGGCGAGGATCGCCGCGGCCAGCGTGTCGAGGTAGGCGCGTCGCGCCAGTTCAGCGGTTCGCTGCGCGAGGTCCCCCGAGATAAGCAGTTGCCCGGCACGGTCCAGGGCGTCGATGACGACAGGATCGTGGCTGAGGTCGGTCAGGCCGGCGATCAGCCGTTCGGTGGCCGATGTTCCTTGGCCTGCTGGTTGCTGGTGTTCGTCCCGGTACAGCGCCTTGAGGACACTCGCCAGGTCATCCCGCCATGACCCGCCGGACAAGCTCGCCCGGATCTCCTCGACAGTCCTGCCGCCGAGTCCGCCGAGCGTGAAGGCGGTGATGTAGACAAGCGCCAGCCAGTCGCGCTGGAAGGCGTTTGCCACCTTGGCGAGCGAGCCGTCCTCGGACACGGCGCGCATGAACGCCAGCCAGCGCCACTGGGGAGATGTGAGATGCCCCTGAACAGATGAGCTGGTCAGGTCGAGCGCGGTGGCCTCGATCCGCATGGCATCCACGTCGAGGCCGAAGCCCAGAGCCGCCGGCTCGCCCTGATAGGTGTACTGGACCGCGCGACGATCTCTGTGCCGCCCGCGAATCACCTCGCAGTCGGCGCCAACGGTCGCGCGGCGGACCTCGATTGGGTTGCCTGCCGCGTGAGTCGCAAAGCCAACTGACTTGATCCGGTCGCGCCACGGTGAAGGTTCGGGCACGTCGGCGTCTGCAGGAGGGCCGCCAGCGGCGACGACGATCTGGGTGACCCATCGGGGGATCCCCTGGGACTGGTCTGCGACCTCACCGGGAGGGTCACTCAGCCGCACGCGGTACGGGCGCAGGACTTGTATCCCTGCCCGATCGTGGCCAAAGGGATGCCAGATTCCCTCGACACGGGCACTCGGCACGATATTGGCGTCCAGTTCGAGTGCCGCATGAACTGGGGGAACGGGGAGCCACGTCCGGTGCTCATCGCGCTTGTACCCGTAGCGGCGGCTGACCCTTCCCGGCACTGCCTCGCGTAGCGCTCTGGCGATGGGCAACCGCTCGTCGTCGCGCCCAGTATCGAACGGCAACTCGAATTCGACTTCCGGGACGTTTAGCGGCTCGAACAGCGCCCGAGTGATGAATTCCGGGAGCATTGCGCTTGGAGTGCCACCGGGATCCGGCCGCAGGGGCTGCCAGTTGCTCCTCAGCCGCCGCAGCGCCGTGGGGACCACGGCCAGGAGCAGGGAGCGCGGCTGGTCCCACAGGAGGGCTTGGGCTTCGTCCGCGCTCACCTGCAGAGCAGCCTGCAAGTGACGGGCGAACTGGTCCTGAAGATCGCCGGTTGAGAGGAGTTGCTCCAGGCGGTCTGCCATCCAATTGCGGGGGCGTTCCTGATTCGCGCGTGACCTCGCCGAGTCTGGGGCCGTGAGCAGGGACCGGGGGTCTGCGGCACCGTGGACGCGGCGGAGGTCTCGGCCCAGCCAGTCGAGGAGTGCCTGCGCGGCTTGGATCTTGAGGGCGTAGCGGTTGCCGACCGGAAGATTCCTGGCTGTGATCTGCGGCGCGAACAGGGCTTCGTATCCCTGATAGGCCAGGCGGTCGCGGCCGTAATCGGAAAGAGCGACAACTGTCACGGGCCTGGTCCCGCGCTGTCTACCCGCCCGGCCGCGGCGCTGGATGAATGCTGCCGGGTCGTGCGGTGCCTTGTGCTGGAGGATCAGGCCGGTGCGCAGGTCGTTGAAGCCGACCTCCAGCGAGGCAGTCGCCACGATGAGGTCCGCGTCGAGATCAACGCCGACATCCTGGGAGGAAGTCCGGCCGATCCGGAGTTCCCCGGAACGCAGATCAGGGTCGAGATGGTGGCTGGTCCTCTCGACCAGGTCCCACGACTGCCCGTCCCGGTAACGGTCGGCTTGCTGCGGCAGTTCTGGTGACCGCAGCCCGGCCAGCACGGGCTTGCGGCCTCCTTTGCCCGACCGGAACTGGCCTCCCTCCGCGTCACGCAGGTCGTCGTAGAAGCGGTTCGTCACGTCGAGGTCGTCTGTGAACAGGAATCCGGTAGTTCCAAAGAGGAACGGCTCACCCGGGGGATCGAGCGCACGGCCGAACAGCATGGCTGCCTGAATGGAGGTGGACAGCAGGCTGGTTCCTGAGACAGGGTCGCCGCGGAGCGCTATCGCGTATTCCCGGCCTTCTTCGTCCATGCAGTCCGTGGCTGGTGCGATGTAGTCGATGCTGGCAATCGGCAGTCCCGTTATCTGGCCGAAGAAGCTGGTGGCGTCCCTGAGGGTCGCGCTGAGCCCGACGAACGTTACAGGCCTTCGCGCCGCGTGCCGCCAGCGGCGCAGCAGCAGGGCGACCTGTGCGCCGTGCGGGCCGGAATAGGTGTGGACTTCGTCCAGCAGGACAAGCGACGGGGAGTCCTGGCCCATCCACCCCAGCAGTCGGCCGAGTTCGGGGTTCGCGCTGTAACGGTTGAGCATCTCGGTGGTGGTGAACAGCAGGTCCGGCGGCCTTTCCTGCATCGAGCGGCGGGTAAGGGAGAGGCATCCATCGGGGATGGTGGCCTGGCATCTCAGGCATGTAAGCTTTTCCGAACCGTTCTGGCGGTCAGCGTCGTGCCAGATCAAGTCGCCCATGTCGCCAGGCGGGCACGTGGGGCAGCCGAGGTAGGGGCAGATCAGCCCTGCCTGGCGGCGCCGCCACCCTTGCTGCTTGCCGCCGTCACGGCGCTCGGCCGACTCCGGGTTCCAGGGCGTGTCGCCATAGAGGGCGCCTAGCCGCAATGGGCGCCTGCCGTTCCTGGTCAGCGCCGTGCCGATCGCCTCGGCGGCGAGGATGACCTCGCGCAACTGGTCGCGGAGCAGTTCCTTGCGGGGATAGATGGCCAGCGTGTGCACCCGCCGATGTTGGCCAGAGGCGTGGCCGGCCATCGCGGCGAACGCGGGGATGTAGAAGGCAAGGGTCTTGCCGCTGCCTGTGCCGGTTCCGATGATGACGCCGCTTGACTGGCGGCGGGACAGCGAGGAGAAGATCTGGCGCGTGGCGTCGACCTGGAACCTTGCGAGGCTGCGGGTGCCGATCTGCGCTGAGGCGACGTCCTCCTGCAACTGCTTCCAGTCAGGCGTCTGCGCGAACGCTCTCAGGGCCTCGGCAGGCGCTATGTCGCGACGCGGGTACCGGCGTGCCGCGACGTGCAGCCGGTAGTCGGCGACCAGCCTTCGCCCGGACTGCCACCAGTTCGGCACCGCGCCCGAGGCGCCGCCTCGCCGAGGGAAGAGTTGGCGCAACTGCACCGCCAGCCGCAGAGTTTCGCCCACTCGCGTGCGGTACTGGCGCGGGCTGCTTCCGGGAAGCCGGAACAGCAGGCCTCTCTCCTCAAGCTGATCTCGGGCATCCTCCGCGGTGACGCTGCCGCTGTAGCCGGGGTGAGCGTCGATGGCGGAACCGATCGCCTCCAGCACCTCGGCCTCGGAGAGCGCTCCTGTCGTGACTCCCCAGGAAAGCAGCGGGAGTTCAAGATCCTCAAGTTGCGTTAGCAGATGGTCGGCGAACTCTCGGTCGTCTCCGGGAGTCATGCTCCCTGCCTCCGTACCTCGATCTCGCAGTCGAGGCCGTGCTTGCGGAGCAATGCGATGTCTTCGTCGGTCAGGTCACGGAGCAGGAGGGGCAGGCGGCTTAGCAGCGCGAGAAGCCGCTCCGGGGCTTCCTGAGCATGCTCCAGCAATTTCCTGAGCCGCTCGCGCCGGGCGACGAACAGGGCTGGGTTGAGGCTGGATGAGCGCGTGGATCGTCTCAGTTCCTCATGAACGGACTGGGCCTCCTCCTGCCGTTCGGGATCGAGCATCGGTATCCGCGAGACGGGCAGCGACTCTATTTGCTCGCTGGTCCAGCTATTCCAGGCCTCCTGGACTTCCTGGGAGATCCTGCTGGCAGTGTCATCTATTTTCTTTCGTGCGGCGACAAATGCCTGGTCAGATGGAACGCTTCCTTTGGCGGCCAGGCTGGCCCGGCCGTCATCGAGTCCCGTCAGCCGAACATCTGCGGCGGGTGCCTGCTGTTTGAGATCACGGGCGATCTCTATCTGCCGCCTTAGTTTGCCCAGCGAGGCGCGGACCTCTTCGATGCGCGTGCTGACCCGGAGTGCTTCCGCCTCGTCTTTGGCGCCTGCATCCAGTCGCCTGGCCTCGCCCTGCAGACGCGTGGCCTTCTCCAGCACGGACAGCGTCACTGCTGTTCACCCTCCGGTTCGGCGACGTCGGCCCATTCTCCCAGCAACTTCTCAACCTCAAGTGCAGCAGCATCGCCGATTGAGTCGCTTCTGGCCGTCGCCTGCTCTAGTGCGTCGTCGAGCCAGCGATCTGCCTTGAGCAGGCACGTCGATATCGTGTCGAGGGAATCCCCGCGGTCCGGGGCGACCGCACGTACCGCTGCGGCCATCCACGCCTCGCTGCCTGGATCGGCCGATGTGACCTTGGCCAGGTCGTCTTCAAGCTGCGCGATCGCGCCCCAGTCGGCCTGATCTGCTCTCCGCAGCAGTTCCGCCAACTCCTCCGTGTCCTCGCGGGAGGGCGCGAGGCCGACCTTCTCAGACTCCTGGAGTGCTGCGCGCACGGCGGCGACGGTCTCACGACTGCTTACGCCGCGCGGAAGGAACTGCCTGAGATCGCTCAGGCACCCGGTCAGCCTGGCCAACTGGCCAGCGATCCAGGTCTGCCAACTCGCGAGGCCTGTCGTCGCGGGCTTGACCCAAGCGGGTATCGTTTGGTCGGTCTTCCATGTCCACTGGCCGGCGGCCCGGTGCAAGAGCGGAAGGGCGCGCGCGGCGTCGATCATTCGCACGGCTCCGGTTCCTCGCGCGACACCGACACTCGAACGGAGCCTGTCAACGAGTCCTGCACGCTGCTGAAGGTGACGATCGAGCGCCTGTTGCCACTGTGGCGTGAGAAGAGCTTGATCACCACGGCGCCAGTTGGTCCCGCTATCCAGTGCTGCAGACAGTAGTTCGGCTTCATCCATGCCTGGCCACGCGCGGCCCCCTAGCACCGCACCTAGCAGCGACGCCCGGAACCCGACCACGAGATCGGCCTCGGAGATCTCGAATTGCCGGTGGATTGCTTGTGTCAGCGCGCCGGCCTTGGACTCAGCCAGCAGTGCCAGCCGACGCATGTCTTCGGCCCGGGCGCCGTCCGTCTCCGCGCGGGCCAGAAGGAGGCTGCGGAAGAACTGACTATTGGCGGCCGTCCGAGTGAATCGGAGCGGAGCGTTTTCAGTTCCCGGCAGGCCTTCGCCGTAGGCACCTTCGATGGATACGGTTGTAGATTTGTTTGGCCAAGCGGCCTTCGAAATCTCACCTCCAGCAATCTCGCGCATCAGTGGCGATTGCCAGGAGTAGCGACGGATGACCGATTCGGCGATTGTCGAACGGATGCTAGCGGCGACTGGTTGCGGCAGCGGTTGGTGGCGAGACGCCCACTCCTCTACTGTTTGCAGTCTTGCAGCAAATGACGGAGAATCCGCAGCGACCGTCACAGCTCGCATCGGCTGACGTTTACGGACAGGCGTTGGTGCGAATGAGCGCTTTGAAATTTCGTGGAGTTCCGGAACGGGCAAGGGAGGAAGGGCGAACGCTCCGAGGATCCCCGACTCGATGTCTTTCGGCCAAGTCGCTGCGTTGCCCCAGAACTCAAGGACGGCGCTGCGGCGGTCGGGGTTCGTGTCGTCGGTCTTCTCAATTATCTCGGCTACCTCGGTCGGTAGCACTTGATCGATGCGCGCAGTTGGGAACCGGTCACGGAAACGCAGGTCTGGAAATGAGCCCTCCGCTAGTTCCTGTGCGTCCTCGATCAATGTCGGTCGGACGACCTTCCCTAGGACATCTCGCGGCACGAACTCCCATGGATTCTCCGAATGGGCGACGGAGTGCACGCAACGCACCAGAGCGGACTGGTTGAATGGATAAAGACCGTAGCCCTCGGCACTCCTTCCGAAAGCATCATGGCAAGGGACATGAACCGGACAATTTTCACAGTGGTTGGGCACCGGGCCGGCCCCTAGGCGAGTCAGTTCGTCCAGGCCGATTCGCGCGGCGTTTAGGTAACGGCCCACGAACGAAGCAATCTGCTCGATGCCGGGCTCTTCCTCGCTGAATACGAGATCGACGTCGTAGACGTATCCAGTCGTGCCCGCAGCGACTCTGGTCATGACAGTTTCTGGAAGGTCACGGACGTAGTCCGTCGTTACCGCCATCAGTGTCCGGATCGGAGCATAGCGGACCGCACCATGACGAATGGCTGGCTCAGTCACGGCGTCCAAAAGTTCTCGCTGGACACCTTGGATGAGAGCAAAGTCTTCGATTAGTAGGATAATCTCCTTACCTTGGCGTGCGTAGTCTTGACGGACCTGCAGCATTGCCTCATACAGACGGCCTGTCGCCAGATTCGAGGAGCTGCGCACGGCCGGTTCGAGATGGTGGTTGAGCAAGTCGACCGCCGCTGACCGCAGCTCGTGCTTGGTCAGCAACTGCCCGAGCAATTTTTGCGACACAGCAGCTGCCTGCTCTATGTCCCTGACATTTAGGGGAAGATCATCTGCAGTGAAGCCTGCGGGTCGCTCGGAAGAGCCGCTGCTCCGGTCCTGAAGCAGTTGACCTGCTAGCTGAGGAATGTACTTGTCCTCAGCAAGCATGTACTGCTGGATATGGGGGTCCTGGAGGATCGCCGCGAGCCCTCTCGGACCCGCCAAGATGCGTGCGCTCCCAATCATGTCGCCTGGGCTTGTCGCTGCCAATTCCTCGTTGAGGGCATTGATGAGGCGGCGAGCCAGGGCGGTTTCATCGAGGGTCCCGCTGAAAGCGCGAACCTCGTCTAGCAAGTGTGCAAGAGACTCGTCAGCGCTTCCTTCGATCAGAGCCTCAACGACGGCCCTGATGCTGGTGCGCGCCTTCTCCAGATAGATCGCCTTTACTCGGTCCGAGTCTGCAATCTTGCTGTGTATCCAACGAACTAGGTGCGACTTCCCAGATCCAGACTCGCCAACCACGGGCATCAGCAACGTGCCGGTGTCGGGCCTTCTGTCTAGAAAGTCGCGGAGAACGCCGTTCTCATCTACGACTTCATGGGTCGGGAGCAGGTTCCGCCCTTGAATGCGTGCCTTACGGATACGCAGCGGTGCGTGAGTGGCCAGAAAGACGGCCTCCGGCGGGGTGACTGCCTCCGTGCTGATCGTGCGGCTTACAGTTGGCGGGTCCCAGCACAAGTAGCCACGGAAGTCAGGCACGGCCATCCTCCAAGATCGCTATCGATCTGCAAGCCCGGGGCGCATCAGGCCGCTCGGGATCCGGGATGGACAGGAATCGCCGCGCGTCAGCTCCTGGGCGATCGAGCCTTAGCCACCCTTCGTCCTCGCCTCGTAGCAATGCGAATGAAAGTGCCCGGCCCGTGGCGGTGGCGCCTGGGTCGGGGATCCCGACGGCTGCGGAGAAGGCACCGCCTGGGAGAACCGGCAGGCTGGTGCGTAGGGTTCGCAATGCCTCTAGTGCGTCCACAACGTGCCCGGGCTTCCCCATATCCTGCATGACCCGTTTGACTGCTGCGGTGCAGTCCGGAACGATGCGATCATTGACGAGCAGGTCAGCAGCCGCAAGCCCTAGCGCGGTGGCCCACGCCACGAAGCGGGGCCAACGTGTGTCGTTCACGATCGCCTTGCCCACCTCGGGCCGTAGTGCTCGGCCTTGGAGACGCTGGGCTTCGCTCCAGTTCAGTGAGCTAGTCACGGGATCAAGAGAGAGGAACCACGCCAGGGCACGTGTCAGATCGCGCGGGCCGACTTGGCTGGCGTCATTTCCTACGCCAGTATTCAGTTCTGGCGCAAGCACGCAAGTGCGCAAGACGGCCGCGAAGACGCCGAAGTCCTCGCCGTCAAGTTGTGCTGCCACGCCGTCAAGGCGCAGTTCCCCAGTGTCCGTTTGAGCCACCATACGGAGTTCTTTGAGGGTTTCTACAGCCCAGTCGAACATCTTGCCGTCGTCGCCCAGGGATGGCGGGCTTAGGAGCATTCTTGCCCCCTCGTACTTCACGGGCTTCTTGGCGTACGCCAGATACCGAATCACAGCCCACATCTGCGATGGTTGCGATGCCGGGTCATTGAGCAGTGCCATCAGAGTGCCCTCCAGGCGGTCTCGATGGAGATGTTGGCCGTGTGGATGTCGGCGAACCGAGTCCCGGGTCTGGCTGGATGGGGGAGCCAGTGGGGATGCAGCAGGTATGTCACGTCGGGACTCTCCAGGCGTCCGATCGCTGCCACGTCCATGGAGGCGGCTGTTTTGTCGAGTACCCATATCACGGGGTTGCCGTACGTCTGCAGGAGGCTCGCGTCACCGTCCAGGATCACCGGGGAGGGGCGCACCTGGCGTTGAAGGCGGTTGGCGGCATCCCGGGTCAAGCCAGGCCCTCCGATCACAGCCATTCCGCGGCGGCACAGGGCGGCCAAGAGTTCAGGTACCAGATCGCGTTGTTGCTGGTCGGTTCGCCACCAGATGCTCAAGCAACCCTGGCCCGGAACGCGGAACCTGGCCAAGGGATCGCCAGGACGGGTAGCCCAGGCAATCACGTCCGGCCAGGGCGGCCACCCGCCGCGGTAGAAGCCGCCTGGGGGTGTCGGCGGGCCATCCTTCCGGTGAAACGGGCAGCCACGGCAGGCTGGAGCGGTCCGCAACTCGCTCCCGCCGCGCCGCATGGCGTAGTACTCGGAGAGGACATCGCCCATGCACTGGTCTGCGCGCAACGCAGTGAGCAATTGGCTGAGCGCACGCCGTTGGCCATCAAGAATGGCGTCCCTGGCCGCCGCGATCCGCACGGTGAAGTAGTCGGGGCTGTTTGTCTGGCCGTCCCTCAGCGTGACGTCTGAGAGCGCGTTGGCGGTGCGGTAGAAGTCCTCCAGGCGTGCCTGCCATTCATCGGCAGTTTCTTGATCGCGTCGCGTTGGCCTCTCGGGCGCGTGCGCATTGATGAGCCCTGCCCTGATCATCAGGTTGAGAACACGGATGTTCCACATGCGGTTCCGGTCGAACCCGATAGCCAGGTGGGCGGGACGCTCATTGAGATCTACTCGGTACGCTGACGGACCCGAAGCGGGGATCCGGTTCTGGAACATCGCATGCCAGCGCTTCCACGCGGTCTCAGGACGGATGATCGCGTTTGAACTCAGGCTTTCCGCGACCGGCAGGTCAGCTGGGGTCGTTGCCATGTAAGCCAGCGACGGACTGCCGTCCCGGCCGCCGCGGCCGACCTCCTGGTAGTAGCGATCAACGGTCTCGGGAAGGCACGCGTGCACCACCGTCTTGACGTCTGGTAGGTCCACTCCGAGCCCGAACGCGGAAGTGCCGACCATCACGTCGAACCGGCTCACCGTAGGCAAACCGCTTGACTGTCCTCCCCAGCCTTCCACGGCGGCCCGCCGCTGGCCGTCGGTGGACTGGCCGGTCACCTCGGCGGCTCGCCGCAGCCCCTCCTGCTGCAGCAAGGCGGTCCAGGCGTGTGCGTCCTCGACCTTGGACACGTAAAGCGCCATTGGCCGCGGGAGCAGGGTGACTGCGTCCAGGACTGCGGTGCGGCGAGTGGCGGTGTCGGACAACGACTCGATGTAGTAACTCGGCTCTCTTCGCAGCTGTGACGCCCAGACGATTTCAGTCGGGCCCGGTGATCCGAAAAGGCCATCAAGCGCCTCGACTTGCTGGGCGGTGAGGGTGGCGCTCATCGCGATGGTGCGCGGCGCCTGACCGGCCGGGGCCTTGCGCATCCATCCGCGCCGCTGGCCGGCAATGACCTGGAAGGCCGGCCGGAAATCATTGCCCCACTGCTCGACGAGGTGCGCTTCGTCGATGACGAAATGCCGGAGAAGGCCGGCATCCACAGCGTCATCGAGGGGCCCGGCCAGCGAAGTAGTGACCGCCTCCGGCGAGGTGAACAACACAGCTTGCCGGCCACTGCGGACGTCGTCGATGATCTGGCGTTTCTCATCCTCAGGCAGGGCACCTGTGTAGGCGTAGCGCCTGCCGGGTTGCGGGTTGGCGTGCTTCGAGAGGAGCCCGCGGAGACGACGCTCCATGTCGATGGCCAGGACCACGGTCGGCACCACGACCAGCGAGATTCCTCGCCCGGGGTCGGCGAGCAGCGCTGCGGCCAGGATGACGTCGGTCTTGCCGTGCCCTGTGGGAAGACAGATGATCGTCGTGCTGCCCGGCGGCGCAAGAACGACGGTCCGGGCGGCCTGCCTTTGCCCGACCGAAAGGTAACTGTCGTACCCCAGAGCGGCCGCCCAGAAAGGGTCACCGGGGCAACTGGCCAGCCGCCGCCGCTGGTTCGAGTCCTGGCCCAGGTAGACCTGAGCGAGGTCCGCTTCGGCCGCAGCCAGTGTGGGACCGTCAGGTGAGGCCGGAAACCACGGTTCGGCCCAGATGCGGAGGGTGCCCGCGGCTGCGGGTAGCGCCGTGCACCGGGCAGCCTTCCACTGGGAGACGGTCGGGAAGGGTGGTTCGGCGGGCACGGTCAGCGGGGAAGAGTTCCCGCGAGCTTGGGCCTCAAGGTGGACTTGGCGTGTCAGCGCGGCAATGTCCCGCCAGCCGGTAGCTGCAGTGCGCAGGCCGGTCATGGCGTCTCCGAGCCGCCGGGCGGCACCGGACGCCTCAGGTGCGGGGTGCGCGTCCGGCCAGGCCGCGAATAGCCTCTGGGCCTCGGCCCAGCCGTTAGCTGCCATCGCCGGCCTGTATGATTCCCGCCCGCACGACGCAGACGGCGCCAACCGTGCGCACGTTCGGGCGGGTCAGTCCCCTGATCAGCGCCTGGGTTATGGCCACGTCCAGCACGTAACTCTCGGCGTCGCCGACTAGGTGCCCGGCCGCCTGCCTAGCCTTCGCCTGAGCGCGGGCCACGGCGAAGCGCTGGAGAGCCTGATCCGTGGCTTGCGCGCACCTGGTCTGCAGGTCGGTCACTTGGGCCAGGCGCTGCCGGGCAGTTGATTCGGCAACTTCGGCTGCCCGCCGGTAGCTCTCCCAACTGCCGAACATGCCGATGAGTTCCTTGATGCGCGTGCTGCTGTAGTTCAGGTCGCCGGTCCGCTTGTCGTAGGGCCGGCTGAGTAGCGCGTGCACGTCACCGTCTGGCACCGCCTCGTTGGAGCCGACCGTCATCCACACGCTCAGCGTGAAGGGAGCCAGCATGCGGTCAGCCTGCCGGCGCAGTGCGGAGGCCGCGCCGGGCTGATCAGGTATCTGGCGCAAGGCGTCCGTGATGTCCGCCTCGATGAGGTAGTCGAACCCGAAGTACGGCTCGGGATCGCCGCTGAAGCCGGGATCGAGGCGCCGGAACGCCGCCGCCTGGCCGCGATCATCTATGGCGAGGAACTCGGCGAACGCGTCTACCAGGGGGTTCCCGCGACGCAGCAGCCGCGTGCCAGGTGCCCGTAGCGCCGCTGATCGGTTGAATGCGCCTTGCGCCATCTGCTGGGTGACGCGGCGGAGTGCCAGGTGCCACTGGCGTGGACTGAGCAGCGGTCGAGATTGCCGGAGGTCGAAGATGTCGCGCTTGCACCCGTCGATCGTGCGGTCGTAATGACTCAGCTTGATACCGCCGTCACCGTCCGCCGTGTACCTCATGATCGCCTCGCGCGTCGCTCGCCAGGACTGCTCGATCTGGTTCAGGGCGAGGCCGATGTCGCGGCCTGCGATCGAAGTCTCATGGATCGACTCCAGCATGTCTATCTTGTCGATCTCCTCGCGGGCGCGAGCCAGATCACCCTGTACTCTCTGCGCGCATTCCTTCAGGCCAGGCGGGCCGTTCTCAAGGGCCAGCTTCCACGTACCCGCTAGTCCTGCGGCGATTGCGTCTTGAAGAGTGGACACGGAGTCAGAGAAGATCCCGTAGCCGTCCTCAAGAAGTTGCAGCCATGCCGCGCCGAACGACTCGTCAGAATCGTCGTCGCTGAGCGCGTACTGCAGCGCTGGCACATGCAGGCTTCCGGCGACCGCGCCTGGGTAACGGTCTGCCCTGCCAAGACGTTGCTCTAGCTGGTTGGGAGACCATGGCAGCCGCAGGTGGATCACGGCGTCGGCCGCCTGGAGGTTCAGGCCGTCCTCGGCAGAGTCGTCCGTCACCAGGATCTGCCTTGGTCCTGCCTGTAGGTCAGCGGTGCCCCAGTTCACCAGCGCGGTCTCGCAAGCTTCGACGCCTGCCAGGCGAGTGTGCTCCTGAACGTCAACGCGCGGGAAGCGGCTTCGAAGACGTTTTGCGAGGACGCTGGCGAGTCGCCCGGGCCCGCAGAAGACGACTGTGCGCCTGCTCGCCTGTAGCGCAGGCAGTATGCAGTGTACGAGCGCATCAAGATCCCGATCCGGGTCGGCGGAGCTGCCGAGGCGAGCCTCCAGCCCGTTCAGCGCAGCTTGCTCGATGGCAAGAACTTCGGGATCGGCGAGTATGGCGCGTTCGCGGGGAGTGAGTCCGGCCCGCTGACCTGCCTCTTCGTCGCGCTGGGTCCGCCACCTGAGCGCGTTAACAAAGTCTTCGGGGATGCCGGCAGCTCGGGAGCCGAGGACGGCGAGGACCTCCGCGTAGGCAGCGGCGCTTTCCGCGGCCTGGGCATCGACAATCCAGTCCCACACTGCTGAACGCCACTCAAGTAGAGTCAGCCTCGTGGCTTCGTGCGCGTCGCCATGGGGAACGAGCCGCTCGGGGCGTTGGCGGCCTCGCACCTCATAGGGCATGAAGTCGGACGCAGGGTCGTCCCGAAGCACTTTGTCGCGCCGGTTGCGGATGACCCTGCGGTGCAGCCGGTACGTCTCGCTGATATGAGCGCGCAGTGCCTCGACTCTGCTCTTCAGCTCAACCGGATCGGTGCCGCTCCTGAGCTCGTCGTTCACGTCGAGCAGTTCCAGGACGGACCGGCTCAGCTCGCCGAGCAGGACGTCGTTGCCGGGGAGGAGAGCAAGGATCTCATTGACTGTGGGCCGGAGGAGGTACGTGTAGTCGCTGTCGAGCCCGTAGACGGCATCCGCCAACTGCGATCGCAGCTCATGCCGTCGCTGGAACGACTCCGTGTCCGTCCAGGGGTAGAGATCCCGGTCGAGCAGGTGGAGCAGGCCCAGATGGGTCAGGAACTGGGACGTCACTGGCGTGGCGGAAAGGAGCAAGAGACTCCGGGCAGAGTGGGCGACCCCGCAGAGTTCTCGGTACGGCGACATTCCGGCGCCGGTCACCTGTACGAGCCTGTGAGCTTCGTCGACGACCACCAGGTCGCAGTCGTGGTATCGCTCCCACCTAGCGGGCATCTCATGAGCGACGCACTTGACGACCGCATTGGGAAAGTCGTCGATGAGGAACTTCTCCTCAAGTTCCCTAGCCCACTGGCGGCGGAGCACCTCCGGCGCGAGAACAGCGACTCGCGCGCGGGGGTTATCGATCAGGGCCTGGCGGATGACCAGGCCAGCTTCGATGGTCTTCCCCAAGCCGACCTCATCGGCAAGGAGGTAGCGCTGCACCGGATCAGATACGACCGTAAGGGCCGCCTGAACCTGGTGCGGATACAACTCGATCGCAGACGACAGCAGTGAGAACGCGCTCGCGCAAGCCGCACGCTGGTCGATGAGATTGCGGAGCAACGGCAGGCGCGCGTTGCGGAAGTACGCCGACTCGTTGCCGCCAGCGGCCAGGACGGTGACGGGGTTTCTGATCGGGCGATCCCACCGGACTCGTAGTTCGCCGACTGGCAGTGGGAAGTCGAACTCGGTGTTGGGGAACTGGACGAAGTAGCCATCGCTAGACGTACCCTTGACGCGCCCGGCTAGCCAGTCGCCGGTGTCGGGCTTGCGCCAGTAGACCCGCGTCTCAGGTCCGATAACAGCCTGACTGCATGCATCCTTGGGCACCGACAGCGACTCTGCGACGGGCTCCCCGATCGACTCGAAGAAGTCGATCCGCAAGCGGCCGCCATCATCCCCGGCCACCCGGCCGATCCCAGGGCTGCCTCGGTACTCGACCAGTTGGCCCAGTTCGAAACGTGTGTGCATCTCGCTCCCGACCGCGAGGGTCTGCAAGACCATGATTAGGTCGACCCGGCGGCCCCTCCCCCTTCGCGCCTGCGTCAGAGGGTACGCGTCGCCTCTGACAAATTGTCTCGTCTTGCGCACTGTTGGTGAGGTGGCACCCTGGCCCGAATCCTGCTGCTTCGTGCTCGCGTGAGTACTAGACCATCGTGAGGTTCGCTGACCCGGTGAGATCGCTGACCCCGCTTGGTAGGCCAGTATCAACGGGACAGACGTCCTTGGCTGCGACGCTGGCGACTTGGTCCTCCGTCGGCACGACACTCCGGCGCTCATGCAACTGTGAGGGACCGCGTCGTGCTTGAATTACACAAGTGTGATTCGTTGTGCGCATGATCAATCGGAAACTGCGGCAAGAGCCGCGACGACACCGGCGGAGTTGTGGTAGCACGGTGGCCGGTGTCGGCAGGGACGGACGGAGGTGCGTGATGAGCGGCAGGCCTGCGGTGGTGCTGGTAAGTGGCGGGCTGGACTCGGCGACGGTGCTGGCGATCGCTCGGGAGGGGTACGAGCCGTACGCGCTCAGCTTCCGGTACGGGCAGCGGCACAGCGTCGAACTGGACGCGGCCCGCCGGGTTGCGTCGGCGCTGGGCGCGGCGCGACACGTCATTGCCGACATCGACCTGCGGATGTTCGGCGGCTCGGCGCTGACCGATGACATCGACGTCCCGAAGAGCCGCAGTGCCGACGAGATGGGCGACGGGATCCCGGTCACCTATGTGCCGGCCCGGAACACCGTGTTCCTGTCGTTCGCGCTGGCGTGGGCGGAGACCCTGGGATCCAGCGATGTCTTCATCGGGGTGAACGCACTGGACTACTCCGGCTACCCGGATTGCCGCCCGGAGTACATCGCGGCGTTCGAACAGATGGCCAACTTGGCCACCAAGGCCGGGGTGGAGGGCCGCCAGCACCTGAAGATCCACGCCCCGCTGATCAGCCTGACCAAGGCGCAGATCATCCAGCGCGGCCTGGAACTTGACGTGGACTACTCGCTGACCCACTCCTGCTACGACCCGGACCCGCAGGGCCGGGCGTGCGGGACCTGCGACTCATGCCTGCTGCGCCGCCGCGGGTTCGCCGAACTCGGCCTGGAGGACCCAGCGCTCGCTGCAGCGGCGGGGCAGGCGGTATGACCTACCGGGTCAAAGAGATCTACTACACCCTGCAGGGCGAGGGCACCCACACCGGCCGGGCTGCGGTGTTCTGCCGGTTCACCAACTGCAACCTGTGGACCGGCCGGGAGAAGGACCGGCACCGCGCGATCTGCCAGTTCTGCGACACCGACTTCACCGGCACTGACGGGCCGGGTGGCGGCCGGTTCGCCACCGCGGCCGATCTTGCAGCCGCTGTCGGTGCCACCTGGGACAGTAATGCCCGGACGCGGGAGCGGGCGTTCGTGGTGTGCACCGGCGGCGAGCCCCTGCTGCAACTGGATGCGCCCGCCATAACGGCCCTGCACGCCGCCGGGTTCGAGGTGGCGGTGGAGACCAACGGGACCCGCCCAGCGCCGGCCGGCCTGGACTGGGTGTGCGTGAGCCCGAAGGCCGGGGCGCCGCTGGCACTGACGTCCGGCGATGAGCTGAAGCTGGTGTATCCGCAGGAAGGGGCGGTCCCGGAGATGTTCGAGGACCTCGGGTTCCCCCGGCTGCTGCTGCAGCCGATGGACGGCCCGGACCGGGACAAGAACACCCGGCTGGCGGTTGAGTACTGCCTGGCGCACCCGCGCTGGCGGCTCAGCCTGCAGACGCACAAGTACCTGGGGATCGCGTGATGGAGGTCTTCCGCGAGTTCACCTTCGAGGCCGCGCACCGGCTGACCCACCTGCCCGAGGCGCACAAGTGCAGCCGACTGCACGGCCATTCCTACCGGGTTGAAGTCCGGGTGGCCGGGCCGGTCGGGGAGGACACAGGGTGGGTGATGGACTTCGCCGACATCAAGCACGCGTTCGCGCCCCTGCACGACCAACTCGACCACCGGTACCTGAACGAGGTAGCCGGGCTGGGCAACCCGACCAGCGAGAACCTGGCCCGGTGGATCTGGGACCGGCTCGCCGCCGAGCTGCCGCTTGCCGAGGTGGTGGTCCGGGAGACCTGCACATCTGGGTGCACCTACCGGGGCAAGGAGGCCTGATGCTGGCGGACGTGCAGGCCAGCCGGGACGGGCGCAACCTTGCCCTCGACGAGGTCGGGATTGCCGGCATCCGCTACCCGGTCGCCGTGGCCGACCGTGAGCACGGCAAGCAGGACACCGTCGCCGAAGTGAGCATGTCCGTGGACCTGCCCGCCGGTGTGAAAGGCGCGCACCTGAGCCGGTTCGTAGAGATCCTGCACGAGACCGCCGGCGAGATCACCCTGCAGGCCGTGCCGGCGATCCTGGAGGCGACCCGGGCACGGCTCGGAGCGGGCAGGGCCCGGCTGAAGGTGACGTTCCCGCTCTTCCTGCGCCGCACCGCCCCGGTCACCGGAGCGGCTGCGCTGATGGACTACCAGTGCTGGCTGGAAGGCCAAGCTGACGACACCGGGCCACGGGTCACGCTCGGGGTGCGGGTGCCAGTGACCAGCGTCTGCCCGTGCAGCAAGGCGATCAGCGACTACGGCGCCCACAACCAGCGCTCCGCCATCACCATCCAGGTCCGTCCCCGCGACGAGGACGGCTTGCCGGCCGGGATCTGGGCTGAGGAACTCATCGAGGCCGCCGAGGCGGCGGCATCGTCACCGGTGTTCCCGCTGCTGAAGCGGCCGGACGAGCGGCATGTCACCATGAGCGCCCACGACCACCCTGTGTTCGTGGAGGACATGGCACGGGCCGTGGCCGAGACCCTGGGCCGGGACGAGCGGATCGCGTGGTACGCCGTGGAGGCGGCCAGCGAGGAGAGCATCCACAACCACGCCGCGTTCGCCCGGATCCAGTCCCCGGCAAGCCCAGCAGCCCTGCACCTTCAGTCGGGGAGGATGCGATAACTGTGCCAGCCATCAGCCGGGCCCGCGGCACGACGGTGCACGTGGTCGTCACATGCACCAACCGCAAGACAGCGGCCGTCCCGGCTGAGTTCCACCTCGGGAGCCTCACAGATCTGACCGCCACTTCCGATGCCGTCCGGGAATGGAGCGGTCGGCTCAGCGGCCCCGGCGGCGATGCCAGCCTGGCCGCCAAAGACCTGTACGCCGGCGAGCACTGGGCGGTCGCCCGCCAGTTGCCGGCATCGGCTGCGGCACACAACACGCAGCTGTGGGTGTGCTCGGCCGGCTACGGTCTCATCCGGGCCGGCGCGCTGATCCGGCCGTACGCGGCCGCGTTCAGCGGGCACGAGGACCGGGTGCCCGGCGGCGCGGACGGCGCCCGCCGGTGGTGGCGGGCTCTTGCGCAGTGGGAGGGACCCGAGCCGGGACAGCCTCGCAGTATCCGCGAACTGGCCGCCGCGAACCCGACGGCCAGTTTCATGCTCGCACTCTCGGCGGCCTACCTGGATGCCTGCTGCGACGACATCACCACAGCCGCGGCGGAACTGCACGACCCGGACCGGCTGCTGGTCATCTCCGCCGGGGCGCGCGGCCCGGGCGGGCTGGCCGGGGTAATGGTGCCCGCCGACTCGAGGCTGCAGGCCGTGCTAGGCGGGACCCGGCAGGCCCTCAACGCCCGGATCGCCGCCCACCTGCTGGAGGCCGCGATCACCAGCCGCGCCCAGGCCACCCGCCACATGACGGACCTGCTTGCGCTCCAGCCGCCAGTTGCCCGCTATGAGCGGAAGAAGCTCAGCGACGAGGAGGTCACCGCGATGATCACCGGCCGTCTCGCCCGGGAACCGGGGATGCCGGCTTCCAGGATGCTGCGCGAGTTCCGCGACGCGGGGTACGCCTGCGAGCAGCGGCGCTTCGCCGCCTTGCACCGCCAGGTCGCTGGAGGCGGGCGGTGAGCGGCCGGACCGCGGCCCCGGTGCTGGCCAGGCGTGCGCTGAAGATCACCCAGGCCGGGTCCGCGCCGCTGTTCATGTTCACCCTGACCGCATCCGAGGTGCTGCAGGTCGCCGACATCTCCCGGGTCGCCCGCGACGACCTCGGAGAACTGATCGGCTACCAGCGGCCCGAGGTCCGCGGCCACATTCAGGAGATCACCGACTACCTGGACAGCGACCAGCCGTTGTTCCCGAACCCGATCATCATGGCGCTGCCGTCGACGGTCCGGTTCACCTGCAGCCGCGGGCCGAACGTCAGCGACGGGATCGCCGCCAGCGGGACGCTGGAGATCCCGCTGCCGAACGGGGACGGCCGCAAGCCCGGGTGGATCGTCGACGGCCAGCAGCGCGCCTACGCGCTGGCCTCCGCCAGGCGGCAGGACTTCCCGGTGCCGGTCAACGCGTTCGTCGCCGACTCGGTCGACGTGCAGCGCGACCAGTTCCTGCGGATCAACAACACCAAGCCGCTACCCCGCGGGCTGGTCACCGAACTGCTGCCGAAGATCAGCACGCCGCTGCCGCCGAGGCTGTCGGTGCGGAAGACCCCCTCGGCGCTGTGCGACCTGCTCAACAGCAGCGACGAGTCGCCCTTCCGCGGCATGATCAGGCGGCCGTCGGCCAGCAAGGACAAAGCGAAGAGCGCAGTAGTCACCGACACGAGCCTGATTGATTCCCTGAAGGAGAGCCTGACGTCCCCGTCGGGCTGCCTGTTCCCCTACCGCAACCTGTCCAGCGGCGAGACCGACTTCACCGGCATCTGGTCTGCGCTGGTCCTGTACTGGAGCGCGGTCAAGGACACCTTCCCGGATGCGTGGGGCAAGCCGCCGGAGCAGAGCCGGCTGATGCACGGGGCGGGCATTCGGGCGATGGGGCGTCTGATGGACAGGATCATGGGCTCGGTCGACGCCCGCCAGTCAGGCGCGGCCGACCTGGTCGCCGCAGACCTGGCACTGCTGGCCCCGCACTGCCACTGGACTGAAGGCCAGTGGGACGGGCTGGGGCTGCGGTGGAACGAGATCCAGAACGTGTCCCAGCACATTCGCGAACTGTCCAGCTTCTTGATGCGCGCCTACCTGCAGGCCCGGGCGGGGCAGGCATGAGGTTCTTCTTCCCCGACAGCCAGGACCAGATCGATCCCGGCTTCGACCTGCTCACAGAAGAGAGGTCACCGCTGCGGGTCCGGCAGCGGGATGACCTGTACCTGCACGAGGCGCTCCGCGCCCACGTGATCGACGGGCTGCTAGTTTCCAGGGCGATCGTCGACGGCCAGCCCGGAGCCGCCGGGAAATACACCATGGCCCACCGGCACCGGCTGTACCGGCAGGGTGTACGGCAGTTCTTCCGCCTGGACGCCGCGCCGGGCCCGCCGGTGCAGACGATGGGCGACTGCGGCGCGTTCAGCTACGTCCGTGACGAGGCCCCGCCGTACACCCCGGACCAGGTGATCGACTTCTACGCCGAGTGCGGGTTCGACCTGGGCATCTCCGTCGACCACGTGATCCTCGGCTACGACCCGGCTGCCGACACCGACGCCGACCACCCGCAGATCCAGGGATGGGGGGGAAGGCAGCAGCTCACCCTGGACCTAGCCGCGGAGTTCCTGGCCAGGTGCCGCGCCCGCAAGGCGGGGTTCGAGCCAGTGGGCGTGGCGCAGGGGTGGAGCCCCGCTTCTTACGCCCGTGCGGTCAGCGAACTGCAGCGGATCGGCTACACCCGGATCGCGGTCGGCGGCATGGTTCCCCTGAAGGACCAGCAGATCCTGGCCTGCCTGAGACAGATCAGCACGATCCGCAAACCCGGTACCCAGTTGCACCTGCTGGGCATCACCCGCTGTGCCCGGATGGCCGAGTTCGCCGCGCTAGGGGTCACCAGTTTCGACAGCACCTCGGCGTTCCGCCAGGCGTTCAAGGACGACAAGGACAACTACCACACGCCCGAACGCACCTACACCGCGCTGCGCGTCCCCCAGGTGGATGGCAACCCTAGGCTCAAGGCGGCCATCCAGGCCGGCCGAGTCGGCCAGCGCGACGCGATCAAACGGGAGCAGGCCTGCCTGCGGCTGCTGCGCGACTACGACAGCGGGAAAGTCCCCGTCCGGGATGTCCTGGACGCGCTGACCGGCTACCAGGAGATCTTCGACGGCCGCCGGGACTACAGCCAGGCCTACCAAACGATCCTCGAACAAGCCCCGTGGAAGCACTGCCCGTGCGGGATCTGCGAGCGGGCCGGGATCGACGTCGCCATCTTCCGCGGCTCCGAGCGCAACAAGAGGCGCGGCTTCCACAACGTGTACGCCTTCCGCCAGCGCCTGAACCGCGAGCTAGCAGCAGGGAGAGCCGCATGACCCTCACCACCGACAGCCGCGCCCTCGACGGAGGGAACGGCCACCAGCCCGAACTGCGCCAGCCAGCGCTGGAGGTGCACCAGGGCGACGGCCGGGTGCTGTACAGCTTCGCTATCGACGGCAAGCTTCTCCCGTCGTTCGCGGCAGTCTCCCGGATCCACCGTGAAGGCGACGCCGAAGTCGAGGGCTACCAGCGCCCCGAGGTGCTGTCGCATATCGCCTCCATCCGCCGGTACCTCGAGTCCGAGGCCCCGATGATCCCCAACGCCCTGGTGGTGGCGTTTGACAAGCGCGTCCAGTTCGAGCCCCTGCCCGGAGCCCCGTCCGTCAGCTACGCTCGGCCCGGCACTCTGGTCATCCCGGCCAGCGATGATCTGCCCGACGAGGACAAGCCAGGCTGGATCGTCGACGGCCAGCAGCGCAGCGCCGCGATCCGCGAAGCCCGGATCGACAGCTTCCCGGTCGTGGTCACCGCGTTTATCACCGACTCCGACGAGGACCAGCGCTCCCAGTTCATCCTGGTCAACTCCGCCAAGCCGCTGCCCAAGGGCCTGATCTACGAACTGCTGCCCGCCACCCACGGCGCACTGCCCGTGCCACTGCAGGCGCGCAGGTTCCCCGCGGTGCTCCTGACTCGCCTCAACGGCCAGGTCAGGTCGCCCCTGTACCGGAAGATCCGCACCCCGACCACCCCCGAGGGCATCGTTAAGGACAACTCGATCCTCAAGATGCTCGAGAACAGCCTCAGCGACGGGGCCCTCTATAGCTTCCGTGACGCGGCGACCGGATCCGGTGACGAAGAGCAGATGCTGGACCTGCTTGTGGCCTTCTGGGCGGCGGTCAGGGACGTGTTCGCCGACGCGTGGGACAAGCCACCGCGCCAGTCCCGGCTCATGCACGGGGTCGGCATCGTCAGCCTCGGCTTCATCATGGACGCGATCTACGACCGATACAGCCGCCAGCGGCGACCCGGCCACGATGACTTCGCGCAAGACCTGCAAGAACTGCAGGAAGTGTGCCGGTGGACCAGCGGATTCTGGGACTTCGGCCCCGGCGCCCAGCGCAGGTGGAACGAGTTGCAGAACACCACCCGCGACATTCAGTTGCTGACCAACTACCTGCTGTGCGAGTACAAGGCAAGGGTATGGAGCAAGCCCATTCAGGGCTGAACGAAATCAGTGGTTGCTTCAGCGGATTAGGGGAAGCGAAGTGGCTGGGCGCAAGACGGTGACGCGCCAGACGATCATCGGCGAGCAGGGAATCGCCCTGATCTCACAGCGGTGCCTGCAGATGGGGAACTTGTTCCACCCGCGCCGCGTCGACCACGGTATCGACGGCCACATCGATCTGGTTGACCAGGCCAGCGGGGCAGTGCTCAACCAGACACTGCTCGTGCAGAGCAAGGCGTCGGACAGGCCGTTCCCGTCAGAAACGGACGAGTCGTTCCGGTTCCCGTGTGGCGAGCGTGACCTTGACTTCTGGCTCGCCGGGAACGCACCGGTGATCCTTGTCCTGTCGCACCCGAGCCAGGACGAGGCGTGGTGGATCGATATCAAGGCGGCGTTTCCCGACGCGAAGAGTCGCGCGTCACGCACGGTGTACATAAACAAGCAGACGCAGCGGTTCGACAAGAGTGCCGCTCCCGCGCTGCTGCGACTGGCAGTGCCGGCCGGGGCGGGCCTGTATCTGCGGCCCCCGCCGATCACCGAGCTCCTGACCACCAACCTGCTGCCCGTGATCGACATGCCGCCAGTCATCTACGCTGCGCCGTGCACGGCCAGGACCTACATCGAGGCAGGGGAGATCCTCGCTGGGCACGAGGGCAACCGGTCGGCGTTCCTGCTGCGAGACGGCCTGGTGTTCTCGTTCGACACCCTGCGAGAGCCACCGCTGAGCGCCCTGTGCGATAGCGACGCCGAGGAGCATGACACCGGTGAGTGGGCGAACAGTGACGACCCCGATGTTCAGCACCGGTTCATGGACCTGGTCAGCCGCGCGGTGGAGAACTCCTATGCCGACCTGCGTTGGCACAACGCCAGGCGGCATATGCACTTCCGCGCCACCTCCGACCTGAAGCCGCGTAAGGCCGGCCGGGGACGGGGGTCGCGCGGACGGACCGTGTTCGGCCCGCATTACGCGAAGTCCGAGCCCGACCGGGTCAGCTTCTACCATCACGCTGCGCTAAGTACCAGGTACCGCCGCATCGCCGACACGTGGTACTGCCAACTGGAGCCCGGCTACTGTTTCACCACCGACGGCCACACCGAGGCTGCTTTCGCTGACAGCCTGCTCGCCGGCATCAAGCGGCTGGACCGGCACCCGGCCGTGAAGGGCTGGACCCGCGTCTGGGCCAACCATCTGACCATGCAGCCTGACCTGTACAGCCTGGACCGGCCCGTGCTGTTCGGGCCACTGGAGACAGTCACAGTCGACCGGGGGATCGACGACAACTGGTGGGGGCCTGCGCCTGCTGACGCAATGCCAGAGGAAGAGCCGGATGAGTTGCCGGGTGACGAGGCGCTGGCCATGGCCAGGCTCGCGACCGAGGACGTCGACACCGACGACCTGCTCACCCTGCTGACGGGCTCCGAGAATGAGCCGGAACGCAAGCCGGAGGCACCCAGTCGCCGGGCGCAACGCCGGACTCCCGCCGGGCAACCAGGTCGGCGTAACCAGGGTAGGAGAGGTCGCCGTGCACGCGGACGTGCTTGACGAGCCGGAACTTGAGTTCGGCGGAGGCAGCCGCCATATCGATCCGCGATTCGGCATCGCCAACTACGGCCCGGCCGACCTCGGCAGCCCGGACGCGCCACGGGCGATCCGGGTCGGCCTGGTTGGACCTGCCGACCACCTCGACGGACTGCAAGCGTGGCTGGAGCGCTGCCGCGAGCCGATTGCGGCTAAGGACGAGCGCTATCCCCACCTGTTCCCCGGATTCCCAGGCTGCGACACCGACTGCGGCCTGCACACCACACTGGTGTTCAGCCAGCGCAACATCAGGACGATCAGCGACCGAGACCTGCGCGCTATCGGCAAAGCCAGCCGGGCCACTGCGCTCATGACCGCTCTCGATGTGTACGGCAACGAGATCACGGCGCTGGCCGAGGAGAACCGTGTCGACGTTCTCCTAGTCGCCCGCCCAGAGCAATTGCAGGACACGACAAGGCGCAAGATCTACGTATCCGCTGGCTCTCGCCCCGTCGCTGCCGCGCCGGCGGTTGCGCCTGAGGAGGTGTCCGGTGACGACTCGACCCTCCCGCAGTTCGCGAACTTCCACGACATGCTCAAGGCGCGCCTCCTGCAGGTCCGTCAGCCGATTCAGATCATCCGGCGAAGCACCTGGGACGAGGCCACCTTGCCGCCAGCTGGGCACAGTCGGCAGGATGAGGCCACTCGTGCCTGGAACCTGCACGCCGCCCTGTACTACAAAGCCGGGGGCGTGCCGTGGCGTCTTCCCCGCAACTCGGCCGATTTGACAGTGTGTTACGTCGGCGTCGCGTTCTACCGCAACGACGACGGTGACACGCTCGACACATCGGTCGCGCAGGTGTTCAACGAACGGGGCGACGGCGTGATCGTCCGAGGTGGCCCTGCACGGGTCAGGGGCGACGACAGGCAACCGCACCTGGACCGCGATGACGCAACCGAACTTCTGCTACGCGCGCTCGACACATACCACCGCGAGCACCGGACACTGCCGGCCCGCGTCGTGCTGCACAAGACGTCGTCCTTTACCGCCGGTGAGATCGACGGCTTCCAGTCCGCTGCGGACGAACGCCGCTTGGACGCGCTGGAGTTGACCTGGATCACGGGCAGCGAGGGCGCGCGGCTGTTCCGCCCCGGCGACGCCCCACCGCTGCGCGGCACTCTACTGACCCTGAACGCCCAGCAGTTCGCGCTCTACACCAAGGGCAGCGTCGAGTTCTACTCGACCTATCCCGGCATGTACGTCCCGCAGCCGGTCGGTATTAGGCCCGTCGAGGCGATCAGATCCGGCCGGGGTATCGGCAGCGAGATTCTGGCACTGACCAAGATGAACTGGAACCAGACCCGGCTCGATGGCAGGGACCCCATCACTATCCGCACCGCGAATCAGGTGAAGGCGATCCTGCGGTTTTGCTCACCGGAGCAGGCCATCGCTACCCGGTACGCCAACTACATGTGACGCCGTTCACGACGCGCTGGGCCGGAGTAGAGATCCTCCCGATGGACTTCTGGCCTTCGGGGTGGTGGCGGTCGTCCGCGTCGGCGAGGCGTACCGCGCATTCTGGCGGAGCGGGTCCGGAAGTAGCACGAGCTGGCGTGCGTGTCGATGATCAGCGATCGCCTCATGACCCGGTCTCCTATGTGCTCACCGGCGAAGGTTGCGTGGTGATCGTGCTCATCGCGGTTCCGCGTCTATCTGTGCCCATACGACTTTCCCGCCCAGGTGATGCGGGACGTGCCAGTTCCACCGCGTGCTGATGGCTTCCACCAGGAGCAGTCCCCGGCCGTTTTCGGCGTCGCCGGCCGCGTCGATCCGGGCAGGCGGCTGCGGGCTGGAATCCCAGACCAGGATCAGCACACTCTGCTTGTCCGACAGCACCCACAGGCGGACAGGCGCGAAGACTTCCGCCGCGCGAGTCGCGTGCACGGCATTGGTGAGCAGTTCAGAAACCACGAGTTCGGCCGATTCGCCCGAGTCGGCGAGGCTCCATTCCCGGAGCAGTTGCCGCACATGCTTTCGGGCGCGTGGCACGGCGCTGGCCTGCGGCGCGAGTTCCAGGAAGCTGTGGAGCGGCCACAGATCCGCTGTGTCGGGTCCCGGCTGCGCCGCAAGAAGCGGGACTGGAACCCACGCGGGGCCGTCACCGCACAGAGGGCCAGGTTCTCCGTTTTCGGCCAGGCTCCCGCGCCCGCCGGGCAGTCCTCCCCGGCCGGATTCCGCTTGGGCGCGGCGCAGGGCGAGACGCGCCATTTCCCGGGCGGCTTCGCGTAGCTGCGCCGCCACGCGGGCCGTTTGCACCGCCATTGCCATGACCGTCAGCCAATGGGAGAAGCGGCCGGTCGCGGGAGGTTGGCGGCGGGGGCAGATGTGTGAACAGGGTGTGTGAATCCGGCTCGACCGGGCCCGGAGCCTGTGGGAATGTCAAACTGATCGTGTCCACGGCTGGTGGAAGGGGCATTGCGGTGCCGCAACGGCCACGAGCGGCGAACCTGCGGCTGCGGGCGCTGATGGACGAGACCGGGATGTCCAACAAGGGCCTGGCGCGCAGGGTTGCTGACCTGGCCAGGGCGCGGGGCGTGGCTAACATCCGCTGCGACCACACTTCGGTGCTGCGCTGGCTGTCAGGGGAACAGCCGCGCCCGCCCGTGCCGGAACTGATCGCCGGCGTCCTCGCAGACGCCGCAGGCCGGCCGGTGACGGCGGCCGGGCTGGGCATGACCGCCAGCGACCTGCCGGCCGATCTTGGCCTGCACCTGCCCACCGCGTGGACTGAAACCGTAGCTATCTCGACCGCCCTGTGGAGGGCCGACGTGCAACGCAGGCGGTTCCTGGCCAGCGCGGCATTCGCCGCCGCTGCGACGCCGGCGTCGGCGCTGCGCTGGCTCACCAGTCCGCCAGCCGGAGGGCCAACAGGCAACGGCCCGGTGCGGGTGGGACGCGCCGACATCGAGGCGATCCGCGACCTGACGCACTCCTACCGGGAGCTGGACAACCGGCTCGGCGGCGGCCACCTCCGGCCCGTGATCGTGTCCTACCTGGACGATCACGTCTCGCACCTGCTCACCAGCGGCGGCTACCGCCAGGAGACAGGCCGGCAGCTCGCCGCCGCCTGCGGCGAGTTGTCGCAACTGGCCGGCTGGGTGGCCTACGACAGCGGCGAGCATGGCGTGGCCCAGCGATACCTGACCCAGGCGCTGGCCTACGCCCGCCACGCCGGCGACCACGCCCTGGGCGCGGAGATCCTCGCCGCCCAAGCGCACCAGGCCCTCTACCTGGCCCGGCCGGGCGAGGCCATCGACCTGGCCCGCGCCGCCCAGGCCGCCGCGCTCAAGCACGGCTCGGCGACGCTGCTCACCGAATGCTTGGTCATGGAGGCCCACGGCCACGCGGCCCGTAACGACGCCCGGGAATGCGGCACCGTGCTCGCCGCCGCGGAGCGCAGCTTCGACCGCGCAACCCAGGAGGACAGCCCAGCCTGGCTGGCCTACTTCGACGAGGCATACCTGGCGGCCCGCATGGCCCAGTGCTTCCGCGACCTGGGCGAGGCCGGCCACGCCGCCCGGTACGCGCGCCGCTCCCTCGACATGGATGGCCGCTACGTCCGCGGCCGGGCATTCAACCTGGCCCTGCTCGCCACCGCCTGTGCCGCCCAGGACGAGCCGGAACGAGCCTGCAGCGTCGGCCGGCAGGCCCTCGACCTGACTGTGCGCCTGACATCTGCCCGCAGCATCGGGTACGTGCGCGACCTGGTGCGGCGGCTGCGGCCGCACGCTGACGTCCCCGCGGTGCGGGACTTCACGGCCGAGGTAGCCGAACGCCTGCCCGCAGCAGCAAGGCGTGCTGTACTCCGATCACGGTGATCGCGCCGAGAATGTCGCCGCTGGCGATCATGGCCCGAGCCTCGTCCAGGGGCACCCACCGGACCTCGGCCGTCTCGTCGACATGCGGCGTGCTTACCTGCTCTGCCCCGCGGGCCAGGTACAGCTCCTGCGGGTAGTCCGCGTTGCCGATCATCGGCTGGCAGGACAGCACGTGCTCCACGCTGCGCGGCCGCCAGCCGGTTTCCTCCTCCACCTCGCGAGCCGCCGCGGCGGCCGGGTCCTCGCCGTCATCGACGTAACCGCCCGGCAGCTCCCACACCCAGCGGTCCACGATGAACCGGTGCCGCAGCATCAGCAGCACCCGCTCGCCTGGATCATCCAGCACCATTGTCATAGCGCAGCGGCGCATCCGGAACACGTACTGCGTGAAGCGCACCTGGTTAGGCAGTTCCACATCGGCCAGGCTGACCCGGACGTGCGGCGTATCGTCCACCAGCCGCTCGCCGCGGATCACCCACGCATGAGGGTTCGGCACCAACCGACCCTACCCCGCTCACGCAGCGAAGACCGGTGCCAGCGCCCGCTGGCGTTCCTGGCTGGTTGGCCGGCCACGCGAGCGGCGTGAGCCTGGCCCGATCCGGGCAGACCGGTCGCGCGGTCACCTGGCGCACCAAACGCGGCCTTGCTCGGCCAGCCGCCCGCACCTGGGTGCTGCCTAAGCGCTAGCACGCCCGCCGGACTTGGCGCGGGCAGTGGAGTCCGATCACGATGCGTGCCACCCAGCGCCGGGCCGCCAGTAGTGGCCAGCCGTATGACCAGCGCCGCTCAGCGGCGCACGCTACAACCGGTTCCGGCCTGGCATGACCTGCCAGGAGGCGCCGCATGCATTGGCACGCACGGTCGCGAAGGCTCAGCCGGCCCGGGCGGGCGACTCGGGCACATCAGGCCTCGGTAGATGGTCGCGCTGATCGCCTGCTAAGCGCGCCTCCCGTCCCCGGCATCACGACATCAGCTTGGGCGCTGAGGCGGGTGTTCGTTGGGCGGACCGACCAGGTGCGGCATGCGCGGCGATTCGTCAAGGCTGCCCTCGACGACTGCCCGGTCGCTGACCTGGTCGTCCTTCTTGCCGATGAGCTCGTCACCAACGCGGTTGTCCATACAAGATCCGGTGACGGCGGACTGTTCGAGGTGCGGGTATGGAGCGGGCCGTCATCGGCATGTGTGGCGGTGCTCGACGACGGCTCCGACGGTAAGCCGTCACCAGTCGCCCCGGACACGGTGCACGAATCTGGCCGCGGCCTGGCACTGGTCGAAATGCTCGCTACGCATTGGGGTCACACAGGCGGGAGCGACGGGCGTGTCACCTGGTTTCTCGTGCGCTGGCAGGATGACGAGCAGCCACCCGGCGCACCGGGCGGCACCGGGTGAGTGCCGAGCCGGGCAAGTTTGCTGATCTTGCAGTGCGCGAGATCGGCGCGAAGATCCTCCGAAAATAGTCCGCATCCAATGTCATGCCCTTATGGTGAAACTGCGAGGGGGGCCGGGCTGGACCTGGGGAGCGCGGCCGGTGGCGAACTGGTGTGAAGACGCCGAAGCTGTATGCGCTGTGGTCTCCCGGAAGTGGGTCGTGCCGGTAGTGGGCGCGCTAGCCGATGGGCCGCGCCGCCACAATGACTTGCAAAGAGCCGTCGGGAGGGGCATTCACCCCACCGTGCTGGACGGCACCTTACGGCATCTGGAGAACACGGGCCTGGTGCGGCGGGATCTCGCAGCGGCGACCCCGCCGCATACGTGGTACCAGCTGACCGAACTCGGGCAATCCCTGGTCGCTGCGCTGGCTCACGTGGCGTCGTGGGTGGAGGAGCACCGGGCCGAGCTTGCCGACCTCGTGGACTGGAACGTCCGGTGACAAGGCCGTAACTATTTCGAGCCCGTCCGGCTTGACCGCGGGTAGTGCGCTCCCACGCTACGCGCCTTGGCGGGCCGGGCCGGGAGCCTCGTGCTGCCGTGCGATCGTGATGTCTTGCTTGGTCACGCTCGGGGTCAGCTTGTTCACCGCAGGCAGACAGGTGCTGGCGCCCGGTTCAGGGCGTGCAGCTTGCCGTGAACCGGGTAGCACGGTTCTGGCCGGGTAACTCGTGTTGAACTTAGTAGGGGTGCCGGGTGTAAGAAATGCCTTGCCAACTATGCCCGCCGGATTCCCCACCCGGAGGTGCCCACGTCTTGCGGACCGCGGCCGCGGCTCTGTTGATCGGCTCCCTCGCCGTCGTGGGACTGGCGGGGTGCGGGGGGAGTTCGCCGGCGCCGCGCCTATCTGCTTCGCCCACCTTGTCCGTGCCGTCCGCAGCTCCCACAGCGGGCGATCCCCAGGCGCAGGCCCGCCAGGCGTACCTGGGGATGTGGGCCGCGTACGTCCACGCCTCACGCACGGCCGATTACCAGTCCCCGTCGCTGGCTCATTACGCAGCCGGCGGTGCGCTGTCCCTGCTGATGCACGGCCTGTACAAGAACTTCCAGAACGGCATAGTGACGCGGGGCAACCCGGTATTTCACCCGAGGGTGAAAGTGTCCACCAGGAATGGCCAGCCGTTCCAGGCGACCGTCACCGACTGCGCGAACAGCGCCGGCTGGACGAACTACTACAAGTCCGGGAAGCCGGCACCGGGTGAGCGGCGCGGCCGGCAGCGCATCTTGGCGCAACTTCAGACCTTCGACGGGGTGTGGAAGGTGACCTTGCTGGTCGTGCAGAAGGAGGGGACATGCTAGCCCGCATCCTCGGCGGCACCGGCTGCGCCGTGGTGATGACCGCGGTGCTCCTGGTCCTGGGGCAGCCCGCCGCGCAGGCGGGCGGCGGCCCCGGCGGCAACGGGAATCCGTTCGGCAACGTGACCTGCGGGCAGGCCAATGGCCCGTCGTGCACCGTGACCGCCGGCTCCCCCGGCGGGCAGCCTGCCGGGAAGCCTGGCAGTCCGCTTGCCGCCGGCGGGCCTGGCTGTACGCCCAGCCCGTTCGGGTGCGTGCCACCGGGCTGCAACATCACCCAGAGCACGCTGTTCTGCCCGCTCGGCGTCCCCGGCCCCGGCGGCGGTCCTGGCGCGCCCCCGCCGGGAGTCCTGGGGCAGATCGCACGCCGGCTTCTGGTGCTGCCCAGCCCCGTCATCTGGTCCTCTCCGGCGCCGGGTGACCTGCAGCTTGTCCGGCTGCCGGTGTGGCTGTGGGTGAACCGCGCGGTGTGGGCGCCCATGTCCAAGACCGCAGCGGTGCCGGGAGAGCGGGTGACCGCGACGGCGACACCCGTGAGCGTCGCCTGGCACATGGGCGACGGCTCTGTTGTGACCTGCCGTGGCCCGGGAACCCCGTACACCCGCCGCTACAGCCCAGCGTCGGCGTCACCCGACTGCGGGCACATCTACAGCCGGTCCTCAGCCGGCCAGCCGCGCGGCGCCTACAAGGTGACCGCCACGATCACCTGGATCGTCACCTGGCACGCGACCGGCGGCGCGGGCGGGACGCTGCCTCCGCTGTTCACCACGGCTGCTGCGGCGTTCCGGGTCGCGGAGTCGCAGGCGGTCAACACCGCGGCCGGGAGCCGGTGATGACGGCCCCGGCGCGAGCGCCCCGGGCGCTGGACGGACACGGCACGGCTGGCGTGCCGCTGCGGGTGCGGCGGCGCAGCGGGCCGCTGGCCGCGGCGGGGGTGCTGCTGGTCGCTGGCTGCGCGCTGGCGTTCGCGCTCACCTGGCTGCGCGCCGGCGACCGCACCCCCGTGCTGGCGATGTCGCGCACCGTGGCGGCAGGGCAGGTGATCACGGCGGCGGACCTGACAGTGGCGCGGGTCAGCGCGGACGGCCCGGTCAGCCTCATCCCGTCCTCGCAGGAGGCGGCCGTGGCCGGGCATGTGGCCGCGACGGCACTGCCGGCGGGCAGCCTGCTGACCGCCGGCGACGTCGGCGCCGCGCCGCCGTCGGCTGGGCAGGCGATCCTGGGGGTCGCGGTCAAGGCCGGCCAGTTCCCGCCGGACCTGGCGGCCGGAGACACGGTGGACGTGCTGGCCACGCCGGCAGCCGGGGGTTCGGCCGGCGCGGGCAGCAGCGCGCAGGCGGCGCTGCCGGTGGGCCGGGCGATCGTGGTGTCGGTCAGCCCGCAGCCGGGCACGCCCGGCACCGTGGTCGTGGAACTGGAGGTGTCGCAGGACGCGATGCCGCAGGTCGCCGCCGCCGCGGCGGCGGGGCAGGTCGACCTGGCAACGGTCTCGACTGGAGGCCAGTGATGCCGCTGATCTCGCTGGTGTCGCTGAAGGGCTCCCCGGGCGTGACCACCACCGCGCTGGCCCTGGCCGCGGCGTGGCCCGAGCCGCAGCGGCTGCTGGCCGAGCTCGACCCGGCCGGCGGCGATCTGGAAATCCGGCTCGGCCTGCCCGCTGGCAGCGGGGGGCTGGCCGGCCTCGCCGCGGCGGCGCGCCATCCGCAGTCACGGCATTCGCCGTGGGAGTTCGCCTGCGAGCTGGCCGGGGGCGTGCACGTGCTGCCCGCCCCGCCGGGGGCCGACCAGGCCGGCGCGTGCCTGCGGACCCTGACCGCCGCCGGGGTCCTGTCACGGCTCGCCGCCGAGGCCACCGCCGGGGAGGCGGTGGTGATCGCCGACTGCGGGCGGCTGGACCGGGGAGCCGTCACCACGCAGGCCGGGGTGCTGGCCGGCGTGGTGCTCGTCGTGGTTCGCCCACATCTGAGCGACCTGGCCCACCTGGCCGGGCGCCTGGAAGCGATCAGCCAGCACGCGACGGCGGCCGGCCTGGTCCTGGTCACCGGTGCCGGGCTTCCGCGCGGCGACCCCGTGTACCCGGCGGATGAGATCTCGCAGGCGCTCGACGCCCGGGTGCTGGGTAGCCTGCCCGCCGATCCGCGCGGCGTGGCTGCGCTGCTGGCCGGGCGCGGGCAGCCGACCCGGGAGAGGCGGCGGCTGCCGCTGGCACGCGCGGCCCGGGACCTGGCCGCCACGGTGGCCGGGATCCTGCCGGCCCGGCCGGGGGAGGTTCCCAGCCCGGCGGCCGCCGACGGGCAGGACGCGCTGCCAGCCGGGCGGGCGATCGCGGCCGCGGAGGTGACCGTCAGATGACGGCCGGCATCGTCCCTGGGTGGCGTGGCGACGGGCAGGTGGCCGCCGGTGTCCTGCTGGCCGGGGAGCACGACGCTGGGCTGGCGGAGCGGGTGCGAGCCGAGGCGGCCGCCCGGATGGCGGCCGAGGTCAGCGTGGCCGGGCAGGCAGGCAGCGGGCGGCTGACCACCGGGGACCGGGCCGCGTTGTGCCGGCGGGTGATCCGCGAGGTGCTGGACGACGATGCGGCGCGGGCGCTGGCTGCGGGGACGCCGCCGCTGGCCGCTGATGCCGAGGCGCGGCTGGAACGGGCGGTGTTCGACGCGCTGTGCGGCCTGGGCGGCTTCCAGCCGTACCTGGATGACCCGCTGGTGGAGAACGTCAACGCCAACGGCTGCGACCAGGTGTTCGTCCGCTACGCCGACGGTCACCGCGAGCGCGTTCCCCCGGTTGCGGCCTCGGACGCCGAGCTGGAGGACCTGGTCCGGGCGATCGCCGCCCGTGCCGGGATCGAGGAACGCCGGTTCGACCGCGGCTGCCCCCGGCTGTCGGTGCCGCTGCCCGACGGGGGCCGGCTGTTCGCGGTGATGGCGGTGGCCGCCCGGCCGTGCGTGGCGATCCGCCGCGACCGGCTGGCCGCGGCCACCCTGGCGGACCTGACCCGCAACGGCACGATGAGCGGCGAGGTGGCCGCATTCCTCCAGGCGGCGGTGCGGGCCCGCAAGAACATCCTGATCAGCGGCGGCACGGCGGTCGGCAAGACCACCCTGCTGCGTGCCCTGGCCTCAGCGATCCCCGCCCATGAGCGGCTGATCACCATCGAGGACTCCCTCGAGCTGTGCCTGGACCGCGACCGGGACGCTCATCCGGATGCGGTGGCGTTGCAGGCCAGGGAGCCGAACGTGGAGGGCCAGGGGGAGGTGAGCCTGGCCGAGCTGGTGCGGTGGGCGCTGCGGATGTCGCCGGACCGGGTGATCGTCGGCGAGGTCCGCGGCCGCGAGGTCGTGCCGATGCTGAACGCGATGTCGCAGGGCAACGACGGGTCGATGACCACCCTGCACGCCTCGTCCTCCCGGGGCGCGTTCATGAAGCTGGCCGCCTACGCCGCCCAGACCGAGGAGCACCTGCGGCTGGAGGACACCAACCTGCTGATCGCCGGGGCGGTCCATTTCGTGATCCAGCTTGAGTACGCCCCCGGCGGGCAGCGAGTGGTCTCCAGCATCCGCGAGGTGACAGACGCCGACGGCCGACAGGTTGTCTCCAACGAGATCTACGCTCCCGGCCCGGACCGCCGCGCGAACCGCGCCGCCCCGCTGCGGGCCGCCACGGCCGACGAACTGGCCGCCGCCGGGCACGACCTCGCTGGGGGCTGGTGATGGGCGGCAGCGTAGCGGCTGCTGGCCTGCTGGGAGCCGGCGCCGGGCTCGGGCTGGTGCTGACCGTCCTGGGGCTGCGCCGCACCGAGGCCCCGGCCTGGCCGCGATGGCGACACCTCGCCGGGCAGGCCCGGCTGGCCAGGCCGGGCGGGCGCTTCCGCATGGCCGGCGCTGTGCTGGCCGCGGCCGTGGTCGCGGTGGCCACCCGCTGGCCGGTGGGCACGCTCCTGGCCGGGATCGCGGCGTGGTGGCTGCCGGGCATCGCCGGCCCGGACCGCGACCATCACCGGCAGGTCGCCCGGATCGAGGCCATCGCCTCGTGGGCGGAGTCGCTGCGCGACACCCTGGCCGCCGCCGCCGGCCTGGAGCAGGCGCTGCTGGCCACCCAGGCGGTCGCCCCCGAGCCGATCCGCGAGCAGGTCACCGCTCTGGCCGTCCGGATCCGGCAGGGCGAACGTCTCCCGGCCGCGCTGCGGGCGTTCGCCGCCGACCTGGCCGACCCCACCGGCGACCTGGTGGTCGCCGCGCTGCTGCTCGCCGCCCAGCAGCAGGCCAGCGATCTCGGGCAGTTGCTGGGCAACCTGGCCGAAACTGCCCGCGCTCACGCGGGCATGCGGATGCGGATCGCGGCCGGGCGGGCCAGGGTCCGCACCGCCGTGCGGATCATCATCACCGCCACGATGGCGCTGGTGCTGGGCCTGCTGGCGTTCAGCCGGGCGTTCCTGCAGCCGTATGACTCGGCGGCCGGCCAGCTCGTGCTCGCCGCGGTCGGCGGCCTGTTCGCCGCCGCGTTCTGGCTGCTGCGCAAGATCGCCCGGTTCGGCGAACCCCAGCGCTTCCTCACCCAGCTCGCCGCCCTCGGCCGCCCGCCCGGGGAGCAGTCGTGACCGCGGCGCTGCTGCTGGGCGCCGGCTTCGGGCTCGGCCTGGCCGCCATCGCGTTCGGGCTCGCGCCGGCCCGGCCGCCGCTGGCCGCGGTGCTCGCCGCCCTCACCCGGCCACCCCAGCCCGCACCCGCCCTGCCCGCCGAGGAAGGCGGGTGGGCAGCCAGGGCAGGCCGTCCGTTCGCCGCGGTCCTGGCCGGCCTGGGGCTGCCCAGCGAACGGGTCCGGTCCGACCTGGCCGTGCTCGGCCGCCCGCCCGCGCGGCAGCTCGCCGAGCAGGCCACCGGCGCGATCGCCGGGCTGCTGCTCCCCCCCGCCACGAACGCCGTCCTCGCGCTGGGCGGGGTGAGCCTGGGCTGGCAGCTGCCCGCCGCCGCCTCGGTCATCCTGGGTGCCGCCGGGTTCTTGCTGCCAGACCTGAGCGTGCGCGCCGAGGCGGCCCGGCGCCGGGACGACTTCCGCCACGCCCTGTCGGCGTTCCTGGACCTCGTGGTGATCTCCATCGCCGGGGGCGCCGGGATCGAGGAGGCCCTCACCAGCGCCGCAGCCGTCGGCACCGGACCCGCGTTCGCACGGCTGCGCGGTGCGCTGGAGGCCGCCCGGATCACCCGCCAGCCGCCGTGGGCTCACCTGGCCGCCCTCGGCCAGGCGCTCGGTGTCAGCGAGATGGGGGAGCTGGCGGCCAGCATCACCCTGGCCGGCACCGAAGGCGCCAAGGTCAAGACCAGCCTGGCCGCCAAGGCCGCCACGCTGCGTGCCCATCAGCTCGCCGCCGCCGAAACCCAGGCGCAGGCCGCCACCGAGCGGATGAGCCTGCCGCTGGTGCTGCTGTTCGCCGGGTTCTTGCTGCTGGTCGGGTTCCCCGCCATCGTCCACGTCCTCA
>Ga0335078_10000539_pt1 | contig 58492 bp, 48 predicted proteins | sample Lox_Sample_32_FD_206711 | JGI IMG/M metagenome (GOLD analysis project Ga0335078, IMG submission 206711) | Soil microbial communities from Loxahatchee National Wildlife Refuge, Florida, United States - Lox_Sample_3.2 | ecosystem: Environmental > Terrestrial > Soil > Wetlands | place: USA... | reverse complement strand
GGTCACGCCGTCGTCGCTGAGCTCGGCGAGGACGTCTTCGCGGGCCGGCGCGGGCGCGCGCGCTGGCGCGCTGAGCACGCGTCCCTTCTTCGGCGACGCCGAGCGCACCGCGCCGAGCGTGCTCGGTGACGGCGCTTGCATCGCGACCATCATCGGAGGCGCCGCTGGCATCGCAGGCGCCACGGACGCAGCCGCTCCGCCCATCGGCGTCGCGAACGCTTCGCTCTTCGCGAGCGCCGGCGTCGTCTCTTCCTCCGCCGCCGCGAGCGCTTCGGGGGGACCTGCCGCACGATCGTAGTCCGCGTAGAGCGCCGCTGCGCCCTCCGGCGGCTCGCGGTAACCGCGCTTCGCGTGTCGAGGTTGCGCGCGCCCGATGCGCGACTTCGCGAGCTCGGGGAGCTCGTGCCACGCGTCTTGTGACGCGGTCGACAGCGTGAGCTTCACGCCGCTCCAATCCTCTCCCGTCCGCTGCGCGACGAGCGCGCGCATCGCGAGCTTCGCGCCGTCCTTCGCGAGCGTGATCACGTACGACGGGCTCCATCGCGCACCTGGCGCGGCGTACTCGAGGGTGACCGTCGCGCCCTTCTTCGCGCCCTCGAGCGACACGATCGCGACCTTGCGCAGCTCGTTCCGCTTCGCGTTGCGCGCGTTCGTCGCGCGCCGCACGCGCTCGGTCTCTTCGACGAGCTTCTTCTCCGCTTCCTTCGACGCGATCTGCGCGCTCGCGAGCGCCTTGCCGATGCGCTCCTCCTCCGACGCGCGCACCGCGAGCAGCCTTTGTCGTGTCTCGAGCGGAATCGGGAGCGGCGGTTCGTTCTCGCGCGGCGCGGGTCGCGGCACGATGCGCAGCGACTCGAGTCGCGCGAGCGCGTTCTGCAAACGTGCGATCTCCGCGCGGCGACGCTCGGCGTCGACGCGCGCGTCTTCGAGTCCGGCGTCCTCCGCCGGCGCGAGCGACGCGTCCTCTTCGGGCACCGCGAGCGCGACGTGAACGTCGAGCGCAGTCCCCTCACCCACGACGCTCGCGCGAATCGACCCATCGTCAATCGCGAGCGGCAGGTTCGCGAAACGCGCGCTCGTCGCGTCCGCGTCGAGCTCGAGCGCGCGCACGACGCGCGCGCCTTCGCGAAACACCGTGACACGCTCGATCCGCGACGCGCTCATCGCGGCGATCATACGCGCACGCGCCGCGCGCTCAGGCGAATTTTTCCGCGGCTTCGCGCAGCGTGACGAACGTGTAGCCGTGCTCGCGAAGCGTCGAGACGACGGCGCGGAGCGCGGCGAGCTTTCGTTCGCGCGCGATACGCACGTCGATTTGGTGCGGCGCGAGCTCGTCGAGCCCGTCGCGTTCGTCGAGCACGTCGATCCCGTGCAGCTCGAGGTTCACGAGCGGCTCGGACGCGCACATCTCCGCGAGCTTCCGCGCGCCGGTGGGACCTGCCATCGTGATCGTCGTGCCGATGAACTGAAGCCGCAGCTTCGGCGTCACTTGGATCGGGAGCTCGAGCATCCCGGTGCCGCGCTTGTAGTACGGACGCCCGACGAAATACGGACGCGTCGGCGCGCGCAGCACGTTCGGCGTGTCGACGATGGAGCGACTCGTTCGCCCGCGCGCCTTGTACACGCTGATCGCCGTCGCCTTCAGCGCCCAATACGCCGGACACGGAAACACGGACGAGTCGTAGCGCACGCCGATTTCCTCGAGCACGTCGAACACTTCGTCGGTGATCGTGTAGCCCGGCGCGCGAAACCCGACGGGCGCCTCGCCGGTCGCGCGCTTGATCGCCGCGATGCCGCCTTCGATCTGTCGCGCGATGAGATCGCGCCCGAGCCGCGTGAGGTCGTATCTGTGATCGAGCGAGTGGTTCGCGATCTCGTGCCCGCGCTCGTGCGCGTCGCGCAGCGTGCGCCGGTTCGCTTCGCGCGCGAGATCGGATCCGATCGCGAAGAGCGTCAGCGGGATTGCCTCTTCGCGCGCGAGATCGAGCAGACGCGCGATCGCGACGTCGTACACCGCGTTCGCGCCGGCGCGACCCGTGGACAAGTCGAGTCCGTGAATCGCGTAGTAGTTCGGGATCTCGTCGAGGTCGACGCTCACGGCGCAGAGGCGCATCGGGTTCTTCTTACTATTTCTCGTGCGCGAGCAGAAAGTCGAGCGCGGCGTTCGCGAACCGCGCGTCGAGCTGCGGCACGTGCGAGCTCCCGTGCATGCGCCAGAGCTCGACGCTCGCGTTTTTCGGGCATTCGTACGCCTCGCGCGTCGTCTCCGCTCCAGGCACCGCGAGATCCAAGTCGATCGAGCTCTCGCCGTTCTTGCGGAAGGTCGCGCAGCCGTCGCGCTGCGCCCACTCGGCGACCGCGCGCTCCGCCGACGGATACGGCGCGCCGTTGCCGAATGATTTGCCGCCCTCGAACGCGATCACGCGATCCGCGTCGCCGTGCACTTGAAGAACGCTGACGCCCTTGCCCGCGCACGACGCCGGATCATTTCCCGGAACACCCGCGAGCGCGACGATCGCCGCGACGCGCGCGCTGCGATCGCACGCGTAGCGGTGCGCCATGAACGCGCCGTTCGAGTGCCCGATGACGTACACGCGGCGCGCGTCGAGCGGCGCGCGACGCGCGACGTCGTCCACGATCGCGTCGAGGTACGCGACGTCGTCGACGTTTTGCTTGTCCGCGTCGAAATCGCAGCACGCATCGCTCGCGTTCCAGAACAGCTTGCCCTTGCGATCGCGCGTGCCGTCCGGGACCGCGAGCATCACGCCGCGCTTCTTCGTGATGGCGGACAAACCGAAATACGAGTCGTGGCCGGCGCCGCTCGATCCGTAGCCGTGGAGCAAGATCACGAGCGGCATCGAGGCGCCGTCCGGCGCGTTCGGGAGCACGAATCGGTAGGGACGCGCGGCGACGAGCGCGCTCGCGGAGCTCGGAGCCGGAGCAGACGATGCCAAAGGGACGGACGCACCCGCGGGCGAAGACGCGCTCGACGCGGACGGCGACGAAGAAGAGGTCGGCGTCACGTCCGTGCGACACGCGACGAGCACGCCGGAAAGCGCGACGACCGCGACCGCGACGCTCGAACACCGCACGCGATTGCGGTAACACAAACGCGCACGCGGCACTAATGTCCGGCGCGATGGACCTTCTCCGTGCGCTCCGCGCTTTCGGGCGCGACGCGGTTTCGTTCCAGGCGCTCGAGCCCGGAATCGAGACGTGGACCGATCCGCGCGGAGAAGGAATGGTTGCATACTGCAACACGGGATCCGCGTGGATTTCCGTCGGATCGCCGCTCGCGGAGCAAGGGGACGTCGAGGCGGTCGCCGCGCGTTTTTGCGACGCGGCGCGCGCGGCGCACAAGCGCGCCGCGTTCTTCGGATGCGAGACGCCGTTCTCGATTTCCGAGCGCGCGCCGCACGCGATCCCGATCGGCGAACAACCGTGGTGGCGCGTGCGCGACTGGCCGCGCGTGCTGCGCGAGAACCGAAGGCTCCGCGAGCAACTTCGCCGAGCACGCGCGAAGAGCGTCGTCGTGCGGCGCGTGCCCGCCGAAGATCTCGCGGCGGGATCGAAGACGCGCGACGAAGTCGAAGCGCTCGCCGCGCGTTGGCTCGCGCATCGCCCGATGCAACCGATGAAATTCGTCGTCACGCTCGCGATGTTCGAAGAGGCGCGCGAGCATCGCTATTACGAAGCGCGCAAGAACGGCGAGCTCATCGCGTTCGCCTCCGTGATTCCGATTTACGCGCGCGGCGCGTTCTTTCTCGAGGACCTCGTGCGCGACGCGAAGTCGCCCAACGGAACGACCGAGCTCGTCTTCGACTGCGCGATGCGCGATCTCCCCGAAAACGCGGAGATCACGTGGGGACTCGCGCCGCTCGCCGAAGTCGCGCCGGCCGCGATGCGCGCGTTCGGCGCGCTCGCCCGCGGTCTCTACGATTTTCGCGGTCTCCGCGCGTTCAAATCCCGTCTTCACCCGCACGCGTGGCAAAAGGTTTGGCTCGTCGTGCCGCGCGGGAGCTTGAACGCGCTCGCGGTGATCGACGTGCTCCGCGCGTTCGCCGGCGGATCGCTCGTGCGCTTCGGGATCGGCACGTTGATTCGTCGCCCGTTCGTGCTCGCGTGGGTGCTCACGCTGCTGCTCGTGCCATGGACCGCGATGCTGGTCGTGCTCTTCACGTTCCACCGCGCGAGCTCGCTGCTCGGATTTCCGCGCTGGGAAATCCTCGCGTGGGCGGTGTTCGATGCGCTCTTCGCGACGGCGCTCGTGCGTGCGTTTTGGAAGCCGCGCGTCGGCGTGTATGGTTTGCTCGCGTTCGCCGCCGCCGTCGACGCGGCCGTGTCGATCGCGCACCTTTCGCACGCGGGTCTCGGCGCGTCGGTTCTCTCCGCGCTCGCGCGCACGGCGAGCGCGGTGGCGCCCACGCTCGCCGCGCTCGGCCTCGCGCGCTGCGCGGCGGCTACGTTCGTTTCAAGATAATTGTGTTTCGTTTGAAACGAAATTCAGCCGCCGGTCATTTTCGCGACTTCCGCGGCGAGATCGTCCTTCGGCTTCTCGATGCCTTCGCCGAGCGCGAAGCGCACGAACGACGCGATTCGAACATCGCCGCCGAGCTTCTTTCCGAGCTCCTCGCGCAGCTTGTCGACCGTATTTCCTGGGTTCGTCACGCTCTCTTGACCGAGGAGGGTGACCTCGGTGAACCACTTGTTCACCTTGCCGTCGATGATCTTCGGCCACGCGGTCTCGGGTGCCTTGAGCGTGCCCGCGGCCTTCTCTTCCTTCATCTGCGCTTCGAAGATTTCCTTCTGTTTGTCGACGTCCTTCGCAGACATTTTGTCTTTTGAAACGACGAGCGGACCCATCGCTGCGATCTGCATCGCGACGTTGTCGACGAACTCGACGAAGTCTTTGTTCTTCACGTCCGGTCCGTACGCTTCGACGAGCACGGCGAGCTTTCCGCCCATGTGAATGTACGAGTGGACCATGCCGCCCGCGTTCGCCTTCACCGTGTCCCACCGGCGCACGACGGTGTTCTCGCCCGTCTTCGCGGTGAGCTCTTGGCGCTCGATGTCGATGGTCGAGTCCTTGCCCGGATATTTCTGAGCGAGGAGATCCCCGCCCTTGTCGAGCTTGCTCGCGACTTCGAGCACCTTGCCGACGAACTCGCGGAACTGCTCGCCGCGCGCGACGAAATCGGTCTGCGTGTTCACTTCGACGATCGTGCCGCGCGTGCCGTTCTCGGTGACGACGGTGCGCACCTCGCCTTCGGTCGCGACCTTTCCGGCGCGCGCCGCGGCCTTCACGATCCCCTTCTTCAAAATGTTCTCGACGGCCTTGTCGAGATCGCCGTTCTCTTCTTCGAGCGCTGCTTTGCAGTCGCTCATCCCAGCTTGCGTGCGCTCACGCAGCTCTTTGATCATCGCGGGTGTGATTTTCATGGTCGACCTCAGTTCGGCGCTTCCGAGCCCTGCGGCGACTCGCCGCCGCCGCGGCGCCCGTAAACTTCCGCTTGGACCCCGCCGCCGCCGCGCTGCTCCTGCGGCTGGAACTCCTTGCGACGCTGCGAGCCTTCGATCACCGCGTCGCCGATGCGCGCCGTGATGAGCTTGATCGAACGAATCGCGTCGTCGTTGCCCGGGATCACGTAGTCGATGAGATCCGGGTTGCAGTTCGTGTCGGTGATCGCGATGACGGGGATCTCGAGCTTGCGCGCCTCTTCGACGGCGATCGTCTCCATCGACGGATCGATCACGAACACGGCAGCGGGCAACGCCGACATCGCCTTGAGCCCGCCGAGATATTTCTCCGAGCGCTCGCGCTCCTTCTCGAGGCGCGACACTTCCTTCTTCGGCAGCTGCAGGTACGTGCCGTCGTCCTTCATCCTCTCGAGCTGGCGAAGGCGATCGAGGCCTTGCTTGATCGTGCGGAAGTTCGTCAGCGTGCCGCCGAGCCAGCGGTTCACGACGTAGAACGATCCCGAGCGGACTGCTTCTTCTTGCACGATCTCTTGCGCCTGGCGCTTCGTACCGACCATCAAGATGTGGCCGCCGCGTCCGACCGTCTCGGCGACGAAGTTGTACGCGCGCGCGAAGAGGCGCTCGGTCTTGTCGAGGTCGATGATGTGCACGCCGTTGCGCGCGCCGAAGATGAACGGCCGCATCTTCGGGTTCCAGCGCTTCGTTTGGTGGCCGAAGTGGACGCCGGCTTCGAGGAGAATCTTGACGGGGAGCGGAGCTTCGCCCGTTTGGTGTTGCATCGTCATGTTGCGCTCCTTTTCGGTTGGTTTCTAACGACCCTCCCTCGAACCAACGCCGGCATCGTGAGATGCCGCCGCACCGGGCTTCGAGGTTTGCGCGAGGGCCGCGTGGATTTCCCGGGAAATTCCGGGGACGCGAACAATACGCACCGGCGCGCGATCGTCAAGTGAATGCGGGCGCGGCGGGCGCAACAATTCCAAGCGCGGCCGAAAGCGAGGCACTTGAAGATTCCACTGCGTTTTGCGCGTCTTTCATCACTCCTCTTCGTTTCGTTTTTCCTCTTTTCATCACGAGCCTTCGCTGGCGAAATTCAAGTCGACGCCGGAACCGCGCTTCTCGGATCGTCGTGGCAGGGAGATTTCGCGGGCGGCGGGCTCTTGCGGCTCGGCTACCGATTCGCGCGCGTCGTCTCGATCGATTTCGTCGGTTGGGAGCAGATGGCGGTGGTGGACGAGCGGTTCGACACCGGCCTCACGTTCGGCGTGACCGGTTTCATTCCGCTCAAGCGCGTGCGTCCGTCGCTGCGCGTCTTCGCGATCCACCAACACGAAGAAGGCGCCGTGTCCGTCGCGCAGACGCCTGGAGGGTTCATCTTCGGGATCGGCTCGGGTATTCGTCACCGCGCGGGCGGCGGGATGACGCTCGGCGCGGAGGTCCCGCTCGGAAAAAACAAAGACCTCGAGTGGGTGCTCTTCGCGGAGCTCGAAGGCATTTGGTTTCCGGACGTGCTCGGACCGACGTTTTATTACGGCGGCAACCTCGGCATCGGCTTCAACTACTCGCTCCCGAAGCTTCCATGAGAGGCGCTCGCACGGTCCTCGTCTCCGCGATGGTCGCCGCGTGCGCGCTCGCGTGCTCGTGGGAAGAGATGAGCGACCATCCGTGTCCGCCGGGCGGAACGACGCTCACGTACGAAAATTTCGGACAGCAGTTTTTCGCGACGTGGTGCGTGAGCTGTCACGGCGGGCCCAACGGGTACTCGTCGCGCTCGTTCACGACCGTCTCTGCGATTCGCGCGCAAGCCGCGGACATCTTCCGAAACGCAGCCGAGGACAACACGACGATGCCCCCCGGTCCGAACAACCCGCCGCAAGATCAGAGGTACGAGCTCGCAGACTGGCTCGCGTGCGGCGCGCCTTGATGGAATACTGCGCGCCTCGATGATGAGGCTCGCTCTCCTGACGACGTTGACGATCGCGTGCGGCGGCGCGACCGCGCAAATGCCGAAGGGTCCTCCGCCCGAATACGAAGACGAGCCCGGCATGACCGACGCCGCGCCGCCGCCCGCGCAGATCGCGCCGCGCAATCCGAACGACGACGCGCCGCCGCCCGTGATCTCCACGCCGCGCGACGCGTCCGCGGAGTGATCGTGATCACGCGCGAAGTCGTTCTGCACGTCGCCGAGCTCGCGAGCCTCTCGCTCCAGGAAGAAGAGGTCGCCGCGCTCACGCGCGAGCTCGAAGCGATCGTGAGCTACGTCGCGGAGCTCGAGGGCGTCGACACCGCGAGCGTCGCGCCGATGGCGAGCGCGGCGCGCGCGTCGTCGAAGCTCCGCGCGGACGTCGCCGAGCCATGCTTGCCGCGCGAAGTGGTTTTGTCCGGCGCGCCGCGCGCGACGGACGAAGGGTTCGTCGTGCCGAAGTTCGTCCACGACGGAGGCGGGACGTCGAAATGAGCGACGCGATCCTCGACGCGAGCGCGTGCGAAATCGCGCGGCGCGTGTCGGCGGGAGAAATCTCCGCGCAGGAGATCGCGCGCGCGTGCCTCGATCGCATCGGCGCGCGCGACGGGGAGCTGCGCGCGTTTTTGTCGACCGCGCCGGACGATTTGCTCGCGAGCGCGAAGGCGATCGACGACAAACGCGCGCGCGGCGAAGCGCTCGGCGCGCTCGCGGGTGTGCCCGTCGCGTTGAAAGACGCGCTCTGCACGCGTTTCGCGCCGACGACCGCCGGCTCCAAAATCCTCGAGCGCTACGTGCCGCCGTACGACGCGACCGTCGTCGCGCGCCTTCGCGCGCAAGACGCGCTCCTTCCCGGCAAGACGAACATGGACGAGTTCGCGATGGGCTCGTCGAACGAGAACAGCGCGTACGGAGCGTGCAGGAATCCGTGGGACCTCGCGCGCACGCCGGGCGGTTCGTCCGGTGGGAGCGCGGTCGCGGTCGCCGCGCGCATGACGCCCGCCGCGCTCGGCAGCGACACCGGCGGATCGATCCGCCAACCCGCCGCGCTCACCGGCACCGTCGGCGTGAAGCCGACGTACGGACGCGTGTCGCGCTACGGGCTCGTCGCGTTCGCGTCGAGCCTCGATCAAATCGGACCGATCGCGTCCGACGTGCGCGGCGCGGCGCGCGTGCTCGCGGCGATCGCCGGCGACGATCCAAAGGACGCGACGGTCGCGGCGGTTCCATCGGGCGCGTTCGAGGAGGCCTGTGAGAAATCCGTGCGCGGGCTTCGCGTCGGCGTGCCCGAAGAATATTTCGGCGCCGGGCTCGATCGCGAAGTCGACGCGAGCGTGCGCGAAGCGATCGCGGTGCTCGAAAAAGACGGCTGCACGATCGTTCCGATTTCGCTCCCGCACACGCGTCACGCGGTCGCGACGTATTACGTCGTCGCGACAGCGGAAGCGTCGAGCAACCTCGCGCGCTTCGACGGCGTGCGCTACGGGCTGCGCAAAGACGGGCCCGATCTCCACGCGCTCTACGGGCGAACGCGCGACGCGGGCTTCGGGCGCGAAGTGAAGCGGCGCATCTTGCTCGGCACGTTCGTCCTCTCGGCGGGCTACTACGACGCGTACTACGCGAAGGCGCAGAAGGTCCGCGCGCTCATCGCGCGCGATTTCGAAGACGCGTTCACGCAGTGCGACGCGATCGCGAGCCCGACGTCTCCGACGCCCGCGTTTCGTCTCGGCGAAAAATCGAACGACCCGCTCGCGATGTACATGTCCGACGTGTGCACGCTGCCCGCGAGCCTCGCTGGCATTCCCGCGATCAGCGTGCCGTGTCGCGCGAACGCCGGGGGCCTCCCGATCGGCGTGCAGCTCGCGGCGCGCGCGATGGACGAAGCCACGCTCTTCTCGCTCGGCGCGGCGATCGAGCGCGCGTTTCCGCCGCGCGCGGCGCGCTCGTGCACGCCATGAGCGCGACCGTCGTCGTCGCGACGCGCGATCACGCGAGCGCGCTCGCGGATTTGTTCCGCGCGTGCGAGTCCGCCTGCTTCTGCCGCTACTGGCACTTCGACGGCGACAAGAACGCGTGGCTCGAACGCTGCGCGCTGTCGCCCGAGAAGAACGAAGCGGAGATGCGCGACGATCTCGCGCGAGACGCGCCGCGCGCGCGTGGGCTCGTCGCGCTCGACGAGGCGCGCGCCGTCGGTTGGATGAAGCTCGCGCCGCGCGACGCGCTCCCGAAGCTCCGCGCGCGACGCGATCTTCGCGCGCTCGATCTCGGTGACGACGACCGCGTGCTCTCGATCGGTTGCATGCTCGTTCGACCCGACGCGCGAGGACGCGGCGTCGCGCGCGATCTCGTCGTGGCGGGTGTGGCGCACGCCGAGCGCGTTCGCGCGCGCGCGATCGAAGCGTACCCGCACGCGGCGCGAGATCTCGGACCGCACGAAGTCTGGATGGGACCGTGCGCGCTCTTCGCGTCGCTCGGTTTCAAACACGTGACAGGCGATCCGATTTATCCGGTGATGCGTCTTGCGTTGTGATGCGTGACTGCTACCTGAACATTGCAGTAACGTTCGGACCTCTCTGAAAGAGTGCTCGCCATGCGTTCGACTGCCTTCGTAGCCTTCGCTTCAAGCTTGTTCGCGCTCGCCGCCTTCTCGTGCGGCAACGGCAAGGCGCCGGGCAACCCGGACGCTTCGACCGAGGACGCGGGCGACGGCGCGGTGACGACGTTCTCGTACACGCCGGCCGGCTGCAATTACACGGTGACCCCGACGAACGACGGCCTTTCGCCGACCGGGGGCGCGTTCTTGAACCTCGCGCCGGACGACACCGCGCCGCCGAGCGGCGACATCACGCCGTCGCTCGTGCGCGTCGGCGTCGGCGGCGGAACGGACGCGACCGCGCCCGGCTACGCCGATCCCACGAAGACCGCCGCCTTCACGTGGCAGACGCCGACCGCCACCAACGCGGCGAAGCTCAAGATCGGAACGAGCGCGACGTCACTCACGACGACGCAGACGGGTTACTCGTGGACGACGCCCCAAGGCCTCGGCACGACCATGATGTACATGCACTCGGTGCACGTCTGCGGCCTCACGCCCGGCACGACGTACTACTACGAAGTCGGCGGAGGACCCACGGGATCGGAGACGTGGAGCGCCGTACAGTCGTTCACGACCGTGCCGCCCGCGTCGCAATCGATGACCGTCGGCGTCTTCGGCGACGCGCGCGACACGCTGACGACGTGGCAGCTCGTTCACGAGCGCATGCAGCAAGCGGGCGTCGCGATCCAGCTCATTCCGGGCGACATCGTCGACATCGGCGCGAACGGCGATTTGTGGCAGCAGTGGCTCACGGCGATCTGGAAAGATCCGAACGACTCGTCGAAGTTCCTCACGCTCGGTCAACAAATGATGCTCCCGATCGCGGGCAACCACGAAGCGGAGGCGGCGCAGTTCTACGGCAACTGGGCGATACCGCAGGGCGCGCAGTACGCGTCGACGTACGCGTCGATCGACGTCGGCAACACGCACTTCGTCATGATCGACGACGATTTCTCCGCGCTGCAGACCGACTACACGCAGGACCCGGCGAACACGCTCCTCACGTGGCTCAAAGCGGATCTCGATCACGCGAACAAGAACCGCACGAACGTGCCGTTCATCGTCGCGCTCAGCCACCGCGGGCTCTACTCGACGTCGAACCACTCGACCGACCCCGACGTGCTCGCCGCGCGCGGCGTGTTCGCGCCGATCTACGACCAGTACAGCGTCGATCTCGTCTTCAACGGACACGATCACGAGTACGAGCGGAGCAAGCCGGTGAAGGCCGGCAATCCGCCGTCGGGTGATCCGGTCGTCGGCAGCGTCGACGGCAACAACAACCCCGTCGCGGGCACAGGGACGACGTACGTCATCTGCGCGGGCGCCGGCGCCGATCCGTATGCGGTCGGAGAGATCACGAAGTCGTATTCGCTCAAGCAAGTCGCGTTCGGGAACAACACGCCGTACATCGGCACGTACTCGCTCCTCACGTTGAACGGCAACTCGCTCGTCGTGAACGCGTACGGGCTGAAGGCGTCCGGAACCGACGACGTCATCGACACCATCACGCTCTCACACTGACAGAGGCACGCATGCAGAGCTCGGGGACGAAGTGCGCAGCGCTCGTGGGCATTGCGCTCGGTTGGTCCGCGTCCGCCATGGCGCAGAACGAACCGCAACCAACGCAGCAACAAACGCAACCCGCTCCGACGACGACGGACCAAACGCCGCCGCCTCCTCCGCCGCAAATCACGGTGCACACGATCGTTGCGGCGAAGAGCGACACGAAGGCGCCGCTCGTCGATTTCGTGAGCTTGCGTTTGATGCGCGACAAGAACCTCATCTCGCAAGCGGAGTTCGATTCGGCGCGACAAGAGATCGGCGCGAACGTCGGCGACGAGCGCGCGGAAGAAGGCTTGAACATCGTCGTCTCGAAATGGTCCGCGCAGCTCTACGGATTTCTCGAAGGTGACTTCATCGGCGACTCGACGCAGAGCTTCAACGACTCGGCGGGCAACGCGCTCGTCGCGCGGCCGATCGGATCGCCGCAGCCCGCGGGCGGAAACGTCTCGCAGTACGCGGGATCGAACCCGCGCTTGCAGTTCAGCGTGCGCAACTCGCGCTTCGGCTTGCGCGTGCGCGCGCCCGAGTTCGCGAACGTGCGCGCGAGCGGCGTCCTCGAAATGGATTTTCTCGGCTTCGACCAGCCGAGCACCGAGGCGGCGTTCTTCGACAACCCGACCCTCCGAATCCGTCACGCGTATCTGAAGCTCGAGACGCCGCTCGTCGACGTGCTCATCGGTCAGTACTGGCACATCTTCGGATGGCAGCCCGCGTACTTCCCGAACAGCGTGCAGATCCAGGGCTTGCCCGGCGAGCTCTACGATCGCGTGCCGCAGTTTCGTCTGTCGCATCGCTTCGTCCTCGGCGGCACGTCGCTCGAGCTCGGCGGCGCGGTGCTGCGCCCACCGACGCGCGACGGCTTCTATCCCGATCTCGCCGGCGGCTTGCGTTTTTCGTTCGACAAGTGGCGCGGCGTCCAGACGACGGGCGCGACGTCGACGCAAACCGCGCCAGCCTCCATCGCCGTGACCGGCGACTACCGCAACTTCAACCTCCCCGTCTTCGAGCAACTCCCGACTCAGAACGTCCAGCTCGCGACGGGCGCGATCGCCGTCGACGCGTTCATCCCGATCGTCCCCGCAACGACGAAGAACAAGAGCAACGCGCTGTCGATCTCCGGCGAGTTCGTTTACGGCGGCGGCATCGCGGATTTGTTCACGGGCCTCACCGGCGGCATCACGATGCCGACGATCGTCAACGCGAGCGGCAGCAACAGCAGCGGCGGGTACCCCGGCACGGTCGATCCGGGGATGGTCATCTTCGACAACGGACCCGCGTCGGTCGCGTCCGGTTGCTTCGCGGGCCTCGGCGTGACGGGTGCGACGAGCTGCCACGATCTGCACGCGATCATCTGGATGACCGCGGCCGGCGGCCTCCAATATTACCTGCCCGGCGGACACGTTTGGATCGCCGGCAACTACGCACACACCCAGTCGCCGAACATCCAGGACTTCACGCAGTCGAGCGCGCCGAATCCGAATCAGTCGAACTACACGCAACAAGCGAACGTGCGGAAGTCGGAGGACTTCGTCGACGGGAACGTCTTCTACGAGCCGTTCTCGAGCGTGCGCTTCGGCGTCGAGTACGCGCTCTTTTTGGATCACTACGTCGACAACGTGAGCGCGACGAACCACCGCGTGCAGTTCTCGGGCTTCTTCATCTTCTGAGCGACCTTTCAGCGCGGCGCGTTGGATGTCGCAGGAAGAATCGTGTGAGCCTGGATCTCGCGGCAACGCGCGGAGTGAACATTTCCATGCGCTCGTCAACGAGAAAAGCCGTGATAAATTCTCCGTCATGGGAGCCGTGATGAGCGCGCGAGCGATCGCGTTGGGATCTGTCCTTCTCTTGGGTGCGTTCGTCGGCTGCAGCGGCAACGCGAATTTCGGCGACGACGACGGGTCGACTCCGAACGACGACGGGAGCACGTCGAACGACGACGGCGGATCGTCGGACAACGACGCGACGTCGACGTCGAACGACGCCGGCACGACGACCAAAGACAGCGGCACGACGACGCAAGACTCGTCCACGCCGCAAGACTCCGGCGGCATCACCGCGGACTCGAGCGACGGCTTCGGCGCGGCGCGCACCGCGTGCATCAACGAGATCAACAAGCTCCGCACGCAGTACGGCCACACGGCGTATCAACTCTGGGAGACGGCGGCGGTCGATCAGTGCGTCGACACGCAGGCGACGGACGATCAAGCCGCGAACAGCGCTCACAAAACGTGGATCGCGAACGAGAACAACCCGAACGAAGTCTGCGAAGGCAACGCGCAAGACGAGTGCCTGGGTTACGGCGATTCGCCGGCGGACATCGTCGCGTGTCTCGACTCGATGTGGAACGAGCGCAATCAATCCAACTGCACGGGCTGCGACGCGTGCAACTCGACGCAGCTCACGCAACAAGTGATCAACTGCCAGAACACGAAGACGTGCGACTTCTACGGCAACTACGGCGGCGAGTGCGGGCACTACGTGAACATGAGCGCGAACTACTTCTCCATGGCGGCGTGCGGGTTCAGCACGGCGAACTCTCAGCAGTGGGCGGTTCAGAACTTCAAGTGAAGAACCCCTTCGCGGTCACGAGCTCGCACGACAGGCCGATGAACACCGCGCGGAGCACGTCGTCCGGTGCGCCTTGCGCACCCGCGGCGCCCGTCGCGATGAGCCGCCCGATGGTGAACGTGCCGTCGACCTGACGAAGCACGCGCGCTTCGGGCTCCGACAATCGAAACGCTTCGAGGCGAACCGGCGGGAGCGCCACCGGCTCGAGGATCGCCTCGGAGTACGGCGCGAGCAGCGCTTCGAGCTCCGTCGCGTCGTACCCTTCGCGAATGCCGCGCGCGATGAGCTCGTGCGCGTCGACGCCGAGCGGCAGCGTCTCTTCTTGCGAGCGCGACCCGCGGACGAAGATCAGCTCGCCCTTCTTCCACTTGTAGACCTCGAGGAAGCGCTTTCGCGTCTGCTCGTGGATCGCGCGAAAGAGCTCGATGGGGCGGAGCACGCCGAGCCCGACGAGCGCGTCGCCGATGCGTCCGCCGAATCGCGGAAGCATCGCGAGCGCCATCTCGACTTCCATGCGAAGCACTTGTCCCTGCGCGATGAGGTGCTCGCCGAGAAGCTCGGCCTTCTCCGTCGACGCGACGAACTCGGGCACGCCCTCGACCAAATAAATTTTCTTGCGGCGCGCGCCGTCGCGCACGAGAACGACGCCCGTCTCGCGCGCGACGGTGAGCTGATGGAGCGTCGTCGGGAGCGTCTTGCGATCGATCGCGCCGCGCAAGATCGCGTCCTTCGGATCTTCGTCGTCCCAACGCAGCGCGGGGCTCGTGACGAATCGACCGAGCTCGTTGAAGCTCTCGGCGAGCCGGAACGTTCCGCTCTCGCGCGCGACGGACGTCTTCGCGCCCGCGCGTCCCGTCGCGAAGAGCTCGACGAGCCGCGGATACGACATCGGACCGATCTCGGTGCCGTCGTTCATGCGCACGCGGTAAATCTGCGGCGACACGTCGCGCGACGCCTCTTGCGGCGCGGTCGGCCGCTCCGAGTCCGATCGGATCGCTTGCGGGTCGACGTCGATCACGGCGGTGATGCGGCGCGCGCTCTCCGCCGTCTCGTCGGGCAGCTCGGACGCGCTGCCGTGCCCGGTGGTGAGCCCGAGCTTCTCGATGTACGCCGCGGTTCGCGACGGCCCCACGTTCAATCGCCGTCTTCGAATGAGCTGCTCGAGCGCTTGCGCGAACGCCGCCGCGGTTTGAAATCGCTGCGCCGGATCTTTCGCGAGCGCGCGAAACAAAACTTGTCGCACGTCGTCCGGCACGCGGCCCGCGTTGCGATCGATCGCCGACACGTCCGCGTCGCGAATTCGAAGGAGCACGTCGAGCTCGCGTCCACCCGAAAAAAGCGGACGCACGATCACCATCTCCGCGAGCACGATGCCGAGCGTGAACAGATCCGAACGCGCGTCGAGCTCGCGACCGACGACTTGCTCCGGCGACATGTACCCGAGCTTGCCTTTGAGCTGACCGACGTCGGTGCGCCGCTCGAACTCCGCCGCGCGCGCGATGCCGAAGTCGGTGAGCTTCACGGCGCCCGATCGATCGATGAGCACGTTTCCCGGCGACACGTCGCGGTGCACGAGGCAAAGCGGCTTGCCGTCTTCGCCGTACGCGGCGTGCGCGTACTCGAGCCCGCGGAGCACGCTCAGCGCGACGTGGAGCGACACGTCGAGCGGAATGTCTTCGCTGCGCGCCGCGGCCGCGCGGATCAAGCGCGCGCCCGTCGTGCCGTCGACGTACTCCATCGCCATGTAGAGCTCGCCGTTCTCTTCGCCGAAATCGAACACCGAGACGATGTTCGGGTGCTGGAGGCGCCCGGTGACGCGCGCTTCGTCGACGAACATCGCGACGAAATCCGGATCGCTCGCGAGCTGCGGCAAGATGCGTTTGACCGCAACCTGCTTCGCGAAGCCGTGGGGACCTGCGCGCTTGGCGAGGTAAACCTCGGCCATCCCGCCTGTGGCGAGCCGCTCGACGAGCTCGTACGGACCGAGTCGCGTGGGGGTTCCGCTCACGTGAATTCGAAGGTATCACGTCGCGCGTGGCCGCATCCAAGCTCGAGCAGCGCAAGCGTGACGCGCGCGCGATCGCGGTCACGGGCACGGCGTCGTTCCTCGGGCAAAACCTGCTCGGGTTGCTCGAAGAAGACGCGTCGGTCGATCGCGTCGTCGCGATCGACGTGAAGCAGCCGCCGAGCGGAAAAAAGACGCGCTTCTACGACGTGGATCTCACGCAACCCGCTGCCGAGGCGCGCCTCGCCGAGATTCTCGCCGCCGAGCGCGTCGACTCGCTCGTTCACCTCGCGTTCCACGCGTCGCCCACGCACGCCGCTGCATACGCGCACGAGCTCGAGAGCGTCGGCACGATGCACCTGCTCGTCGCCGCGCGACAAGCGCGCGTTCGGAAGGTCGTCGCGGGATCGCTCACGCTCCTCTATGGCGCGCACCCGTCGAATCCGAATTTCATCGCCGAGCACCAGCCGCTTCGCGCGACCAAGCGCGAGCCGTTCTTCGCCGACAAAATCGAAGCCGAGTCCGAGATCGCGCGATTCGGCGAACGCAGCGAAGGCACCCTCGTCACCGTGCTCCGCGTCGCCCCCATCTTGGGTCCCACCGTTTCGAATTTCCTCACCCGCTACCTCTCGCGGCGCGCCGTGATGACGATGATGGGCTTCGATCCACTGCTCCAGTTCGTGCACGAGATCGACGCGATCGCCGCGTTCAAGCTCGCCGTCGATCGCGACGTGCCCGGCACGTTCAACATCGCGTCGAGCGGGGTCCTCCCGCTCAGCACGGTGATCAAGCTCGCGGGCCGCGTCGCCGTCCCGATTCCGCATCCCATCGCGGAGCCGCTGAACGCGCTCGCGTGGGTCGCGCAGATCGCGCCCGCGCCGTCGACGTTCCTTCCATACCTGCGTTTCCTCTGCGTCGCCGACTGCGCGCGCGCGCGCGACGTGATGGGCTTTCGCGCCGCGTACACGACGCGCGAGGCGCTCACCGATTTCGTCGGCGCGCAGCGTCTCCGCGACGTGAAGCTGCTGCAAGAGGCGTGATGGATCCGAAGACGAAGTCTGCGAAGAAAAACTCCGCGAAGCGCGCGACCGTGAAGACCGCGCCGGCCGCGAAGAGAACGCCCACCGCGAAGAGCGCGCCGGCCGCGAAGAGCGAGCCCGTCGCGAAAGACGCGCCGATCGCGGCGAAGCGCGCGCCGGTCGCGAAGCGCGCAGCGGCGAAGCGCGCGTCGAAACCCGTCGAGAGCGCGCCACCGCCGGTCGAGAGCGCGCCGCCGATCGAACCCGCCGACGTCGCCGAGGAAATCCGCGCGCTCGAAGAGAAGCTCGATCGCATCATCGCGTCGCCGGCGGTCGAGAGCGCCCACCGCGAAGAGAACGCCGCCCCCGCGCCGCCTTCGCGCGCCTCCGACGCGCCCGCCGAAGAAGAGACCGTCTTCGACACCGCGCGCGAGCTCCTCTCGACGGATTTTTATCTGCGCCGCTGGGGTCAAGCCGCGATGCGCAACCGCAGCGAAGAAGTCGACGACTTCGGCTACGATCCGACGTACGAGGCGCGCGTCCGTCCGCTCTTCGATTTTCTCTACACGCGCTACTTCCGCGTCGAATGCCGCGGCGTCGAGAACGTCCCTGCGAGCGGACGCTGCATGCTCGTCGCGAACCACTCCGGCACGATTCCGTTCGACGGTCCGATGTTGAAGACCGCCGTGAAGCGCGAGCACGCGCAGAAGCGCGACGTGCGCTGGCTCGCGGAAGATTTCGTCTTCCACTTCCCGTTCCTCGGATCCTTCGAGACGCGCATCGGAGCGGTGCGCGCGTGCCAAGAGAACGCAGAACGCCTCCTGCGCCACGAGACGCTCGTCGCGGTCTTTCCCGAAGGCACGAAGGGCATCGGAAAATTGTTTCGCGAGCGCTACCAACTCCAGCGCTTCGGGCGCGGAGGATTCGTGCGACTCGCGCTCCGCACGCAAACGCCGATCGTGCCCGTCGCGATCGTCGGCGCCGAAGAGACGAACCCGATGCTCATGCGCCTCGAATCGATCGCAAAGCCGCTCGGCATCCCGTACGTCCCCGTCACGCCGACGTTCCCACTCCTCGGCCCGCTCGGTCTCCTCCCCGCTCCGACGAAATGGAAGATCCTCTTCGGCGAGCCGATTCCGATGACCGCGAGCCCCGAGAGCGAGACCGACGAGCTCCTCGTCGCGCGCGTCGCGGAGCGCGTGCGCGGCGAAATCCAGCGCATGCTCGACTCCGCGGTGAAGGGTCGAAAGAGCGTCCTCTTTGGTTGACGGAGTCCTCGTCGTCGACAAAGCGCGCGGACCGACGAGCCACGACGTGGTCGCGAAGGTGCGCCGCGCGCTCTCGACGCGCGCCGTCGGTCACGCGGGCACGCTCGATCCGATGGCCACGGGCGTGCTGGTGATCGTGATCGGCGAAGCGACGAAGCTCGTGCCGTACTTGAGCGCGTCCGACAAAGAATACGAAGCGACGATCGCGCTCGGCATCGAGACGGACACGCTCGACGCCGACGGACGCGAGACTTCGCGCGCGGAGGTTCCTTCCGGGTGGCGCGCGATGCTCGACGACGCGCTCGCGGAAGAGCGAACTCGCATCATGCAACTTCCGCCTGTTTATTCCGCAATTCATGCAGATGGTGCACGATCGCACGCGCGCGCGCGGCGCGGCGAGCTGGTCGAGCTCGCGGAGCGCCCGGTGCGCGTCGTCGACCTCGCGCCGATCGGGGTCCGCGATCGCGAAATCGACGTCCGGCTGACCGTGTCGAAGGGTTATTACGTGCGCGCGCTCGCGCGGGACCTCGCGTCGCGGCTCGGCACGGTGGGTCACCTCACGGCGCTGCGGAGAGTACGATCCGGCGTGTTTTCGCTGGAATCTGCCATCGACGTCACGACGCTCACCGAGGCGACGCCACGCGTCTCGATCGCGGAAGCAGCGGCGCGCGTCCTTCCGATCGCGACACTCACGGACGCGGGCGTCGCGCACGCGCGCGCCGGTCGACGCGTTCCGCTCGTCGATCTCTCCGCGCGTCACGCGACGGAGACGGCGTGGCTCGCGCCCGATGGATCGCTCGTCGCGATCGGACGCGTGGAGAACGGTGAAGGCAAAATCACGCGCGGCTTCAACGCGCGCGCGTGACCTATTTCTTCTTGCCGCCGTTCTTCGCGATGACGAGCGCCTCGTGGGCCGACTTCGCCTTCGGTCCGTTCGGCTCGAGCTTCAAATACGCTTCGAGCTCCTTGGCCGCGTCGGCCCACCGCTTGTCCGCCATGCGGCGCGTCGCGAGCCAATAGTGCGCGTACGCGTAGGTCGGCTCGTTCTTCGTCGCGACCTCGAGGTCCGTCGTCGCGCCGACGGCGTCCTTGTTCGCGAGCTTGCAGAGCGCGCGCTCCGTCCGAAACTGCGCCGCCTCCTTCGCCGCGATCGCTTTGTCGAACGCCGCGATGCAATCGGGAACCGCGCGAAGCAAGAGGAGCTCGTGTCCGATCGATCCGAGCAAATCACCTTGCGTGCCCGCCGCGACCGACGCCGCGCGAAGCCTTGCGATCGCCGCGTCGCTCTGATTCCACGACGCGAGCGTGTGCCCATACGTGTAGAGCACCATCGCGTCGTTCGGCGTGAGCTTCACCGCCGCGTCGAACGCCTCGGTCGCGCGCTGCTGATCATTTTTCCCCGCGTACGCGAGCGCCAAGTTGAACCACGCGTCCGCCGAGTCCGCGCGCTTCGCGAGCACCGGCTTGAGCAACGCGATCGCGTCGTCGTACTTTTGCGCGTCGAGATCGAGCGCAGCGAGGTTCGCCGCGGCCTCCGCGAGATCGGGACGAATCGCGAGCGCGGCTTTGTATTCGCGCTCCGCGCCCGCCTTGTCGTTTTGCTTGTCGAGCACGACACCCAAGTAATGATGCGCCGCCGCGTCGCGCGCGTTCTTCGCGATCGCCGCTTCGAACGCGCTCTTCGCCGTGCCGAGATCGCCCGCTTCGAGCGCTTTCGTTCCGCGCGCGACGTCTTCGCTCGCCGGCGGCTCCGGTGGAGGCGCGGCCGTCGCCGTCGCGCTCGGCTGATCGCGCAAGAGCGCCGTGTCGTCCTGCGCGGGCTTCGTCTCGCCGCCGCACGCGATCAAGAACGCACAACCGATGACGAGCTTTCGCATGCCGGCAGCCTCACTTAACGGACCGCGTCGATCAAGCGCTCGTGAATTTCCTTCAAGCGCGCGCGGTCTTCGACTTTTCGACCGTCCCGCTCTTGGACGTAGAAGACGTCGGCGACCTTGGTTCCTTCGGTGTTGATCTTCGAGAGCGAGATGCCGAGCCCGGCGTCTTCGAGCGCGTGCGCGAGACGAAAGAGGAGCCCCGGTTGATCCTTGGCGAAGACCTCGATGATCGTGTGATGCGGCGACGTGCGCTCGTCGAAGACGACGCGCGTCTGGACGTCGGGGGTCTTGCGCGCGGCCCACGCGGGTCGCGCGCCGAGCCGCTGCGCGAGCCAATCGCTCGGCGCGACGCGCTCCTCGCAGAGCGCCGAGAGATCGCGCTCGACCTGCGCGAGCACGCGCGTGTCGTCGTCCGCGCGCGGCGACGCGTCGCGCACGGTGAACACGTCGACCGCTTCGCGCTCGCCGCGCGCCGTCGTCCGCGTGCTCACGTGCGCGGCGGACACTTCGAGTCGCGACGCGGCGAGCGCCGCGGCGATGCGCGCGAGCAGCCCGTGTCGATCGCGCGCGACGACGCACACTTCGAAATCGCGTGGGGTGTGACGCGGGCCCAGCCCGACGACGACGGAGCGCTCGCCGCGCGAAGCGGCGATTTTCGCGTGCGCCGCGATCGAAGCGGGCGGCGTCGCGAGGACGTAACGCATCGGCATCGAGCGCACGAAATCCGCGGGGCCTCCACAACGGACGACCTCCGCAAGGACGCGCGCGACGCGCTCTTCGTCGACGAACGCCGCGCTCGTCCCGCCCGCGAGCACCGCCTCCGCGCGCAAATAGAGCTCCTCGAGCATGTGCGCTTTCCACGACGTCATCGCCGCGGGCGACGTGGTCGTGATGTCGGCGACGGTGAGCAGGAACAAATCGCGGAGCCCTTCGCGACCGCGCACGATCGACGCGAGCTCTTGCGCCGTCGCGCTGTCGTCGAGATCGCGCCGCGTCGCGAGGTGATACATCGCGAGGTGATGCAAGACGAGCGAGCGCGCGTCGGCGAGCTCGTCCGCGCTGAATCCGAGCCGCGGAAGGACCGCGTCGCAGAGCTCCGCGCCGCTCACCGAGTGATTGCGCCGCGAGCCGTTGCGATCGGGGTGACCCTTGCCGACGTCGTGAAGCAGCGCCGCCAAGAAGAGCGGACGCGGGCGCGCGATCTCCGCCGCGAGGCGCGACGCGAGCGGGTGCTCTCGCGCGAGCTCACCGCGCGCGAGCGCGCGAAGGCAATCGACCGCAGCGACGCTGTGAACGTCGACGGTGAGCACGTGGTAGACGTCGTGATGCACGCGCCCCGTCACCGGCAAGAACTCCGGAATCATCGCGAGGAGAAACCCGACGTCGTGCAGCTCGCGCGCGATCGACCCTCCGAGCGCAGCGACCTCGGGCACGTGACACAAGAGCGCCACGAAGGTCGCCGCGGCCTCCGCGTTCGCACGGAGCGCCGCGCACGCCGCGGGATCCACCGCCGTGCGCGCGATCGCGTCGCGTGCTTGGTCGTCGATTGGTAAGCCGTGACTTACCGCTGCCGCGTACGCGCGGAGCGCGATCGCCGGATCGCGCGCGATCGCCGCTGGATCCGCGAACGCGATCGCGCCCGACGCGACGACGAGCCCGCCGCCGAGCTCCTTCGGCTTCGTCGCGCTCCGCGCGTTGCGCGTCGCGCGGAGCGCGACCGACGTCGCGCGATCGTGAACGCGCGAAATCGCGCGCGCGTGGACGTAGTGATCCTGCATGAAGCGCTCGGTGGCTTGGGCGCCGTCGGTCTCGGCCTCGTAGCGCACGTACCCGAGCGTTTCTGCGAGCGCCTCTTGCGCATCGAACGTGAGACGATCCGATCGACGCTTCGCGATCGCGTGAAGACGATTTCGAACGCGCCACGCGAACGCCTCGGCGTCGAGCGCCGCGCGCAGCTCGCTCGGCGCGAGCGCGCCGCGCGCGACGAGCGCGGCGAGCGGATCGCCCTTCGACTCTTCGAGCGCCGCGAGCATCCATCGCGCGACTTCGAGATCGCGAAACCCGCCGCGCCCGAGCTTCACGTCGGGCTCGAGCAAGTACACCGAGTCGCCGTAGCGCTCGTGACGCTTCGTCGAGTCTTCCGCGAGTCGACGCGCGAAGTCGGCGGGCCGCGCGCGAACGCGCGACACGAACTTCGCGACCATCGCGACCACCGCGCGCGCGTCACCCGCGATCGTCCGCAAATCGAAGAGCGCGGTCGCCGTCGCAACGTCGTCTTTGGCGAGCGCGAGCATCTCGCTCGGCGTCGCGAGCTGATGTCCGACCGAGAGCCCTGCGTCCCAAAGCGGATAAAGAATCGCGTCGGCGAGAGCGCGCGTGCGTTTTCCGTCTTCGATCGCGACGAGTCGCACGTCGACGTCGCTCGCGAGCGCCATCGCGCCGCGTCCGAAGCTCCCCGCCGCAGCGAGCACGATCGGCGCGCGCGCGATCGCGATCGCGCACGCCGCGCACGCGCGCGCGAAGTGCGCCGCGAGGATCGCATCGAGCTTCGTCGCCCGCAGGCGCGCGAGCTCGCTCCCGTCGCGCCCCTCCGCGACGAGACGCCCGAGCTCGACGGCGAGCGCCTCGAGCTCCGCGCGAACGCTCGCTCCACTTGGTGCTTGGTCCACGACCCTCCTTTACTTTACCTTTCCCCGCAATGCCCCTCGCCCGCGCGCGATGCAACTTCTGCTCGCAGCCCCTCGCGGACGAGCCATACATCCGCGTACCGATGACGTGCGCCTCGTGCAGCAAACAAACGACGCTCGTCTTCGCCGCCGACGGGCAGCCCGTCGACTTCGACGCGCACTTCGCGATCAACAAGCTCATGATTTGGTTCTCGGCTGGGCGCCGCGCGATGGCGTCGGGGATGCCCGGCGTCGCCGTCGGGTGTTGCTCGGGATGCAGCTTGCCGCTCGTGATCTCGTCGAAGCAGGAGGTCACCCTCCCGTGCCCCCACTGCCAGAAAGCGGTGCAAGGACCCGCCGAAAAAGTGCTCGTCGATCAGTGGCCGGAGCCGTGGGCGCAAGTCGACACGGGCGGAATCTCGCTCGAGTACCGCCTCACGTGGGTCGACGACACGACCGCGATCACCGCGGGTTGTCCGGGGTGCGGCGCGCCGACCGCCGCCGACGATCCGTCGAACCAATGCCCGCGCTGTCGATCGGTCACGTGGGTGCAGAAAGAAAACCACCGGATGCAGCTCGGCGTGCGCATCAACGGCGTCCGGCAGAATCATCCGTACAACGTGATCGTCTCCATCCCGCAAGGCGAAGCGACGCTGCGCAGCGACAGCGTGACGTCGAGCTCCGCGTCGTCGTCGAGCTCGCTGCTCGGCGTGACGGGGATCGGTTGCGCGGTCGCGATGGCGCTCTTCTCGCTCATGGTGATCGCGATCACGATCCTCGTGCACTTCAAGTGACCCAATCGGCGCGCGCGCACGCGTGTCCGACTCGCATGAGCAAGAAACTCGCGGCCGCGGCGCTCGCGGCAATGTGTGTATTCTGCACGAACATCGCCCTCGCCGACGGCACGAGCGGCTACGACGAGAAGCAAACCGGCAAAGATCAGACGATCGAGTTCAAAGACGCCGACGTGCTCGACGCGCGCGCGATGGGCGAGGGCGACATGCGCATCCGCGTGATGCCGCAACCGAAGCGCGTCGTGCTCCTTCGCCCGCGAACGCAGTTCGTCACCGAGCTCCTGAAGTCGGTCGAAGCGCTCTAGCGACGAGGCTGGTCATCGCGCGCCGCGTGCGCGAAGATGCGCGCGATCGATGCAGGGATATCCGACGATCGTGCGAACCGGGAGCCACGAGCTCGACGTGCAGACCGTCGAGCAGCATCGTCGCGCCGCCGCCGCGCGCGGCATCGTCCTCTTCGTCGAGCCTCTCCCCGGCGGAGGGTTCCAACTCTCGGTCCCCGCGCCGCCCACCGACGCCGTCGGCTCCACCCTCCCGTCGAATCAGGCGCAAACCCCGTCGCACCCGCCCAACGCGCCGATGGTGACGATGAATCCGGGCGGCGCTCCGCTCGTCGACCCGAGCGGCACCCTCCCGTCGCGCTTCGCGAACTTCAAAGCGCGCGCCGTGGCGACGCCGCAAGTCGAAGTGATCCTCGGCGCGGGCGAAGGATACTGCGAGGCGTGTCATCGCGTCGGCCCGCTTCGCCAATCGCACTTCATGCAGAACATCGGCGTGGTCGTTCTTCGATTTCCGCGCACGGTGTCCGGTCAACTCTGCAAGCTGTGCATCGACAAGTTCTTCTTCCGATTCACCGCGGTCACCATGCTCCTGGGTTGGTGGGGCGTGATCTCGTTCTTCTATTCGTGCGTCGCGGTTCCGGCGAATCTCCTCAACTGGATGGGCTCGTGGGGGATGCGCGCGCCGCCGGACGACATCGAGAGCTTCCGCGAGAAGCGCGGTCGCGGTTCGGCGGGGCTCGCGCTCGGCGCGCTCGGCGCGGCGTTCGCGCTCCTCTGTTTGGCCGGCGGCGCGCTCCTCGCGACGACCGGTGACGACGCGGGTGTGATCGCGCTCGCGATCACCGGCGCGCTGGTCGGCCTCGCGTCGACCGTGTGCTTGTTCTTCGGGATTCGCCTGCGCGTCCGCGCGACGGCGGGCCTTCGCCGCCTCGGCGCCATCCGCTAACCCATCTCCACGTTCACTTCGGCGTCACAATCGCGAACGACACTTCGCGGTGCACTTGAGGGAATGAACATTTTTTCTTGCACAATCGTGAATTTCGGCGCAATGGACAAATGTGACATGTCCGTGACGGAGGTCGCTTAACGCACGATGGCAGCAGTGCAGGTCACCCGCACCGAACTCGTCTCGGCGCCTGATCAAACGTGGTCGCGCGAAGACGCGGAAGTGACCCCCAAGACGCGCGGCGCCGACGTTCGACTCGCGATCCACGACACGAGCCGCCTCGAGTGGTCGGTGTCGGTCCCGATGCCCGCAAACGGCGAGACGGACTACGCGATCGAAGTCGATCTCGAAGTCCCAGCGCACGTCCTCGCGGCGCACTCGCCGTGGGATCAGCTCCAAGAGCTCGCGCGCCTCGATCAGCCGAACGACACGGCGCCGTCGGTCGCGACCGTCGACGCGCTTCGATGGTTCGCGGTGGGTGTCGCGGCGAAGGTCGCGCGTGCGCACGACGGATTCGGTCGCCACGCGCGTCTCGCGGCTTCGCCTTTCGCGAACGACGACGTCGCGAGCCACGTCGCGGCGCTCGCGAGTTGGATTCGCGCCGCCGAATCCACGCTCGTCGACGCGCGGCGGCGTCTCGAGAGCGCGCCGCCGAGCGTCGCGCACGAGGCGCGCCTCGCGGACGAATATCTGAGCCTGCGTCTTCTCGAGCTGCTCGCGGGCGCGGAGCGTCAGCTGGCCACCGTCTACGATCGCGCCGAGCACGCGACCCCCGACGATCCCGCGACGCGAAGGCTCGCCGGCTGCGCGCCGCTCTTCGCCGACATCGGCGAGATCATCGCGGACGCGCTTTGCCGAGAGATGCACCACCGCGCTTCCGCCGGGTACCTCGAAGCGGACGCGGACTCGCCGCAGGGCCTCGAACGCTACCTCGATCGCGCGAGCCAGCTGAAAAAGCACTTCCAAGAGGTCCTCTTCCTCGAGGCCGAGCGATTCACCGTGACCGAGAAGTGGCACGCGATCGTGACGAGCGTCATCGCGCTCGTCGCGTGGACGGTTTACTTCGTCGGCGATCTCTACATCCAACACGGGCACCTCTCGGAGCACATCGGGTCGAGCGTCGTCGTCTTGTGTTTGCTCATGGGGCTCGTGTACGTCGTGCGCGAGCGCATCAAAGAGATCGGCCGCACGTGGTTCGCCAGCAACGTGCACCGCTTCTACGCGCAGCGGATCGCGCGGTATCGCGCGCCGCGCAAGACGTGCCCCTCCCGCGACATCGTCGTGCGCGCGCGTGAATCATTTCTCCGGACGAACGAGACGCGCCCCGATCCGCTCAATCCGCGCAGCGGCGCGACGATCGCGATCACGACCCTCCGATACCGTCACCAAGGCACGCTCGAAGCGTCACCCACGCTCGGGCGCGCGGGGATCTCCCGCGTGAAGCACGTGTTTCGCTACGACCTCTCGCCGCTCTTCGCGCGCCTCGACGATGCGACGAAGCCGGTTCCGTTCGTCGATCCGACGACGCGCCGTATCCGCTTCACGCAGGCGCCGCGCTGCTACCGCGTTCCGGTGCGGCTCGTCGCGCGCGTCGGAAACGACGTGGCGAGCGAGGAACGCGGGTCACTCGTCCTTCACAAGCGCGGCCTCGAACGCATCGACCTCGAATAAGGACTCGGTGCGCAGGGCGGGACTTGAACCCGCACGTATCGCTACGCCAGAACCTGAATCTGGTGCGTCTGCCAATTCCGCCACCTGCGCGTGGTGAGCCGTGAGCTAACGGGGTCACGGGAGTTCGTCAAGCCGAAGCCGCTTCGGAACGGACGCGAGGAGCGGTATGCTCCCTGACAATGAGGCGGACCCTGATGCTTTTCGTGTGCGCGCTCGCGTTGCCATCGGTGGCGCTCGCGCAAACCGACGACGAGAAAATCACGGCGCGCTCGCTCGGCCAAGAAGGCCAAGAGGCGCTCGACAAAGGCGACGGCAAGACCGCCGAAGATCGCTTTCATCGCGCGGTTCAAATCTTCGACGCCGCGCACGCGAACGTCCCGCCGACGCTCCTGCTCGGTTACGCGCGCGGCGCGGCGAAGAACAACCACTTCATCGCGGCCGAAGAAGCCTACAACCGCATCATCCGTGCGGGCCTCCCGCCGGGCGCGCCGGCTCCATTCGTGCGCGCGCTCGAGGACGCGAAAAAAGAAATCGACGGCGTCGTTCCGCGCATCGCCCGCGTCACGATCACGGTCGCGGGGTGCGACAACCCGAGCGTCACGCTCGACGGCGCGCCGCTCCCGAGCGCCGTGCTCGGAATCAAGAAGCCGGTCGATCCGGGAACGCACGAAGTGAAAGCGTCGGCGACGGGGTGCGTCGCGCAGACTGCGTCGTTCACAGTCGGCGACGGCAAAGAAGCGACGAGCGCGCTCACGCTCCAAAAAGAAGCCGTCGCGACGAATCCACAACCGAACCCGAATCCACAGGCAAACCCGAATCCCACGCCGCCGTCGAACGCCAATCCGAATCCTCCTCCGCCGGACACCGGATCGAGCGGCAGCGGGCTTCGCACCGCGGGATTCGCCACGCTCGGCGTTGGCGGCGCGGGCCTCGTGCTCGGAGTCATCACGGGCGCGCTCGCGATCGGCAAACACGGAGATCTCTCGAACGAGTGCCCGAACGGGACCTGCCCGGCGTCCGCATCGGGAACTCTCGGCGACTATCACACGCTCGGCGCACTCTCGACGGTCGGGTTCATCGTCGCGGGTGTCGGAGTCGCGGCGGGGCTCACGATGGTGCTCCTCGCGCCGTCGAAGAAAACGGAGCACGCGTACGTCTCGCCTTACATCGGCTTCGGAAGCATCGGCGCCGTCGGCCGGTTTTGATCGCGTACGGGTTCGATCACGTGAGCACCGCCCACCTCGTCCTCGCCGACGGCACGGCATTCGGCGGCATCGCGTTCGGCGCGCACGGCGTGACGGTCGGCGAAGCCGTCTTCACGACGACGATGAGCGGCTACCAAGAGGTGCTCACCGACCCGTCGTACTGCGGACAAATCGTCGTGATGACCGCCTCCGAAATCGGAAACGTCGGAACCAACGCCGCCGACACGGAATCGGTGCCGGACATCGTGAACGTCGCGGGATTCGTGGTGCGCGGCGCGAGCCCCATCGCGTCGAGTTGGCGCGCGGAGGAATCGCTCGACCGCTATCTCGAGTCGCGCGGCGTCGTCGCGATCCGCGACGTCGACACGCGAAAGCTCACGCGCCATCTCCGCGATCACGGCGCGCAGAACGCCGCGATCGGAACCGCGCCCGTCGACGAGCTCCTCCGCGCCGCGCGCGCCGCGCCCGACATGAACGGTCTCGATCTCGTCTCGCGCGTCTCGCCCAAGGAGCCCTATCGATTCGACGAAACGCGCGGCGAGTGGGGAACGCACGCGCGCCGATCGAACGACGCGCCGCACGTGGTGTGCATGGACTTCGGCATGAAGCGCAACATCCTGCGCTGCCTCGTCGACACGGGTTTTCGCGTCAGCGTGGTTCCCGCCAAGACGAGCGCGCGCGACGTGCTCGCCCTTTCGCCCGATGGAATTTTTCTCTCGAACGGACCCGGCGATCCTGCCGCCGTCGGCTACGCGATCGAGACCGTCCGCGATCTCGTCGGGAAGAGACCGATCTTCGGAATCTGCCTCGGGCATCAGCTGCTCGCGCTCGCGCTCGGCGGAAAAACGTACAAGCTCAAGTTCGGTCACCGGGGCGCGAATCAACCCGTGAAGGATCTCGCGACGGGCCGCATCGAGATCACGACGCAGAACCACGGATTCTGTGTCGACCTCGAGTCGCTTCCGAAATCCGTGCAATCTACACACATTCATCTGAACGACGGTACGAGCGAAGGGCTCGCAGCGCCGGATCTCCGCGCGTTCAGCGTGCAATACCACCCCGAAGCCGCAGCAGGACCGCACGACTCGCTCTATCTATTCGATAGATTTATGAAAACCATCGTGTCCTAAGATATCCTACATCGACTACATTTCCCTCTAGCGCCGTACCTCTTTCTCCTCTATAGAGACGGCCGATGCGATTCGCATGGCTTGGCCTCTTCGTTCTCGTGGCGACGGGTTGCGCGTACGGACGCGGCGGCGGCGACAGCAACTACGACGACAACGAAGGGTTCACGCAGCCGACGCCCGACCCGCTCGAAGCGAGCACGACCATCGAGGACGACGGTGGCACGCTCGGCGTCGGCGATCGTGCGAGCGACGGCGGCAACGCGATCACGCAACCGACGGCGGACGCAGCGACGGCGCAGCCATGCACGGGACCGATCAACGCCGGCGACGTGAAGATCGTCGAGATGATGATCGCGTCGCAGTCCGGCAGCGGCGATCGCGGCGAATGGGTCGAGCTCGAGAACACGACCTCGTGCATCTTGAACTTGAATGGTTTGTCGGTGCAGTCGCCGCGCGGCAACTCGACGGACACGGCGACCATCGCGACGGACGTGCTCGTGCCGCCCGGCGGCGCGGTCGTCGTCGCGGACTCCGCTTCGCCCAGCGACAACCACAGCCTTCCGACCGCGGCGGTCGTCGCGACGTTCGATGACTATGACGTGCTGAAAAACAGCGGCGACACGATCAACGTCTACGCGGGGCAAACGCTCGTCGACACCATCACGTATCCGTCGCTCGCGATCACAGCGGGTCGCTCGCTCGCCTTCCCCGCCGATTGTCAGTGGAGCGATCGCGCGAGCTGGGCGCGCTGGAGCATGTCGTTCAACGTCTGGTCGAACCCGTACGAAGGCACGCCCGGAGCGGACAACACCGACGTCAGCTGCTATTAGAAGCGCGTTTTGCCGAAGAAGATCCACTTCGTCAGCCTCGGGTGCCCGAAAAATCGCGTCGACAGCGAGGTCATGCTCGGCGTCGCGAACGGCGCGGGCTACGCGCTCACCGACGAGGCGAGCGAAGCGGAGGTGATCGTCGTCAGCACGTGCGGGTTCGTCGGCGAAGCGAAGCGCGAATCGATCGAGACGATCTTCGAGCTCGCCGCGATGAAAGAGCACGGCGCGTGCGAGAAGCTCGTCGTGTCCGGTTGTCTCTCGCAGCGGTACCCGACCGAGATGGCCGCGCAGATGCCCGAGGTCGATCATTTCCTCGGATCGAGCGACATGCTCAAGCTCGACGACGTGCTCCGCGGGAAAGCGGAGCGCATGCTCGTCGGAAACCCCGCCGAGTGGGTGATCCGCGCGAGCGATCCGCGCGTCGTCACCGGGCCGCGCGCGAGCGCGTACGTGAAAATCGCCGAGGGTTGCAACCGCAAGTGCTCGTTCTGCGTGATCCCGCAGCTCCGCGGAAAACAAAGATCGCGCACGGCGGACGACGTGGTGCACGAAGTCGAAGCGCTCGTGTCGCGCGGCGTGAAGGAAGTGAACCTCGTGTCGCAAGACACGATCGCGTGGGGACAAGATCGCAAATACGAAGACGGCGTGCTCGCGGATCTCGTCGCGCGCGTCGCGGACGTGAAAGGTCTTCGCTGGCTGCGCCTGTTTTATTTGTATCCGGAGACGATCGACGACAGGCTCGTCGATCTCCTCGCGAACCACCCCGTCGTCTTGCCGTACGTCGACATGCCGCTCCAGCACGCGGCGGACGCGATGCTCAAGCGGATGCGGCGAGGGTGCGGGAAAGACCGTCAAAAACGCGTCGTCGCGCGCATGCGCGAGAAGATTCCGAACCTCGTATTTCGCACGGCGTTCATCGTCGGCCACCCCGGCGAGACGGACGAAGAGTTCGACGAGCTCTGCGAATTCGTCGCGTGGGCGAAGTTCGAGCGCATGGGCGTGTTTCGATATTCGGACGAAGAGACGAGTCACTCGACCACGCTCGACGGAAAAGTCCCCGCGCGCGTCGCGGCCTCACGCTTTCGAAAATTGATGACGCTCCAGCGCCGCATCGCGCGCGACGCGAACCGCGCGCTCGTGGGGACGGAGATGGACGTGCTCGTCGAAGGCAAGAGCGACGAGCACGATCTCGTGATGCAAGGTCGCCACGCGGGCCAAGCGCCCGACATCGACGGCAGCGTGTACCTCTCGAACGGCGAAGCGTCCGCAGGCGAGATGCGCCGCGTTCGCATCACACAAGCGAGCGACTACGATCTCGTCGGAGATCTGATCGACGAGCGACCGACGAACGCGAGCAAGCGCGTCGGACTCCGCGTGGTCAGTTGATGAGCACGGTGTAGTCGAGCGTCTGCGTGTCCTCGTTGCCAACCTGTTCGTAAATCTGAAGCACGTCGTTCTTCACGGCGTTGACGGTCGCCGTCCACGTGCCGTCGCTCTTCACGATCGCCGCGGCCGCGGGCGTGGCGTAGTTCGTGTTCTCGTTCACGACGATCATCAACCCGCCCGGCGTCGCGTGGGCTCCGACGAGGATGACGGTTTGTGGATCCGCGCCTGCGGATTCCGTCGGGGCTTCGGGCGGCGGGAGCGGGAGCGTGGGGCTCGTGCAGCCGAGCGCCAAAAGAAGGACAAAGCTCCACCCGAGACGCATGCCAACAGTGTAGCAAACTGGATGCCGCGTCCGCATCCCATTTTTGAGCTGGATTGCGCTCGTCGTAGTCAACCGCGTTGGCAGGTGTGCCGTCATCGTTAACAATCCAATGGCCAGATCGTTCGGATCCGAACGATCGAAGTTGGGAGCGGGGCGTTGTAGACAGCGCATCGATGCGCTCGTTCGGTCGTCTCGTCTTGCGCGCCGTGTGGCTTCGCCCACTCGTGCTCGTCGCCGCCGCGTCGTGCGCCATCGCGCACGCGCGCTCCGACGCCGACCCGCTCGCGCCCACGCCGAACGTCGCCGTCGCAAACGCGCTCACCGCGCGCGGACTTACGTGCACGTCGTCGGACGTCTTTTGGGTTCGCGGCGCGAGCGGAGTTCGCGGCGCGCTCGTCGCGGAGGGCCGCGCGATCGTGCGCGCGCACCAAGGTTCGGATCCGAACGATCTCTACGCGGTGACGGTGCGCCTCTCGCCGGAGGGTGTGCCGCTCGAGACCGGTGCAGTCTACAACCTCACGCGCACGTCGAGCGTCGACGAGGAGTCCGTCCATGTGCATGGGACGACGCTCGCGTACGTCGCGGCGGCCGGCGATTTGCGCACCGCGATCCACGTCGTCGATCTCGCGGGCCGCGACGTCGACGGCTACACCGACTTCACGCGAGTTCAAAAGTGGCAGACCGCGCTCACGAACCTCCAGCAGACGGGCGACGCGCGCGGCGTCGTGCACGATGTGTATTCGCTCGATCCCGTCGCGAGCCGCGTCGATCTCGACGTGCGCGACGACGGCATGATCGAAGCGAACGTCGACGGGCGTCGCGTCGTGATCGACCCGGTGCACGCGCGCGCGATCGAAGGCGCCGGTTGGATCCGCGTCGCGCAAGAGCAACGCGCGCGACCCGGCAACATCGTCACGTGGAGCGTCGACCGCGTGCGCTCGATGGATTGGTTCGGCGAAGAAAAAATGCAGTGGGTGAAGGCCATCGCGTTCACCGCGCTCGACAAAGTGCGCACGATGCGCTCGGGGCTCTTCGGCGACGCCGATACCGCGAAGGACGTGGCGCAAGACTTCGGGAGCGTCGCGGATCTCGCGCGCCCCGAGTTCACCGATCCGGAAATCGGCTGGCCGCCCGAAGCGATGCAACCGCTGATCACGCCGCCGCTTGCGGGCGAAGGAAAATGGATCGCGCTCGGGAGGGATCCGTTCATCACGCCTTCGTTCGGCTTGCCGAGCGCGTTCGTCACGTCGTTCATGCGACCCGATCGCGATCGCAAGGACGCGCGCGTGTACGTCACGATGTGGGATCCGCGGCAGATCGAGCTGCGCATGCAAGCGGGCACCGTCGAGCCGCTCAGCGCGACGGGCGAAGCGGGGCCCGGCCTGATTCCGCGCGCGCCCGAGGTGATGCGCCGCGTGGTCGCCGGTTTCAACGGAGGGTTCCAGGCCGTGCACGGCGAATACGGCATGCAGGCGGACGGCGTTTTGTACCTGCCGCCGAAACCGTACGCGGCGACCGTGATGGAGCTTCGCGACGGAACGACAGCGTTCGGATCGTGGCCCGGTCCGCCGAGCAACGATCCGAAGGCGGAGATGGAAGTCCCCACGGACATCTTGAGCTATCGGCAAAACCTCACCGCGTTGATCGAGCACGGGAAGATCAACCCATGGGGACGCGCGTGGTGGGGCGGGACTCCGCCGGGATGGGCCGACAACATCCACACGACGCGCAGCGGGATTTGCCTCACGAAAGAAGGGTTCGTCGGATACTTCTACGGCGCCGACGTGTCGGCCGATGCGCTCGCGCGCGCGATGATTCAAGCGCGCTGCGATTACGCCGTGCACCTCGACATGAACCCCGGCCTCGTCGGCTTCGAGCTCTACGACGTCGAGCCGAGCGCGACGTTCAAACCGCTCGCGCGCCCGCTTCAAATCGATTGGGAATACGAAGGCACGTTCAAGGCGCTCCCCGACTTCCACTACCGCGCGCGCAAGATGATTCGCGGGATGGTCGAACAAAACTTCCCGCAGTACATCCACCTCGACGGACGCGACTTCTTCTACTTGATGCGAAGACCGCTCCTGCCGGGGCGAGATCTTGCTCCGCTCGCTGCGTCGGGTGAGTCAGGTGAAGGCGCGTGGCGCACGAAGGGTCTGCCGCAGCACGGATTTCCTTACGCGCTCGCGACGACGCAAGTGCGCGTCCCAGATGCTTTGGACGTCAAGCTTCGCGTCGTGCGCGTCGACCCGCGCACCGTGATCCTCGCGGGGAGCCCCGGCACCGACGAGAAGACGCCGACGATCGCCGTGTTCACGAATCCGGCGCACGCGAGCGCGAAGAGCGCGCTCTTTTTTTCGCCCGCGAACGACGGCGCGTTCTCGCTCGAGTCGGGCGCGACTGCGCTCGTCGAGACGCGCGCGTTCGATGCGGGCGATCCTCCGCGCGCCGCGGTGGGCATCGACGACGAAGAGGGCATGCTCACGTGGATCGAGCTCCCCGCCAACGTGACGCCCAGCGCGAAGACTCGCGCGGCGATGGCGCGCGTCTTCGACGCGCTCGGGTGCCGCATGCGCGCGGCGATCGCGACCTCGAACGGCTCCGACTCGCGCGTGCTGCTCGGCGGATCGCTCGACGCCGCGGGCGACCCGATCGCTCCGCCACAAAGCGCCGTGACGCGACTCGTCCGCGTGACGCGCCCCGCCGCGCGCACGTACTTCGACACGCCGTTCGTCGGTCCCGGCGTCTGGCAACCGCTCCAGATGCAGCGCGTCCGCTACTTCAACCGCCCGAAACCGCAGGACGCGGGCGCCGAAGGCGGTCCCAGCGACGGCACGAGCGACGCCGGCGCGCCGTGATCCGGGAACTTGCTTGCGCGCCGATCCGCGCGTTGTGATAAAAATTCGGAGGGTTCTCCTCGTGAATCGCACGCAGCCGTTCGGCCGCTACGAGCTCCTCGATCGCATCAGCGCGGGCGGCATGGCGGAGGTGTTTCGTGCGCGCGACGCCGAGCGCAACGGCCAGATCGTCGCGCTGAAGAAAATCCTCCCGCACGTCGCCGAGGACGAAGAGTTCATCGAGATGTTCACCGACGAAGCGCGCATCGCGTCTTCGCTCGAACATCCGCACATCGCGCGCACGCTCGATTTCGGATCGATCGGATCGAGTTACTACATCGCGTTCGAGTACGTGCGCGGCAAAGATCTCCGCAACCTCTTCGAACGCGCGCAGAAGACCGGCGAGATCATCCCGCTGCCCTTCTTGCTCTACGTGTTCGCGCGCATCGGCGAAGGTTTGAGCTACGCGCACGCGCGCAAAGACGCGAGTGGAAATCCCGTGTCGATCGTGCACCGCGACGTGAGCCCGCAGAACATCGTCGTGTCGTTCTCGGGCGACGTGAAGCTGATCGATTTCGGAATCGCGAAGGCGGCGGGCAAGCTCTCGCGCACCGCGGTCGGCGCGATCAAAGGCAAGTTCGGTTACATGAGCCCCGAGCAAGTTCGCGGGTTCGAAATCGATCAACGCACCGACGTCTTCTCGCTCGGCATCACGATGTGGGAGCTCTTCACGCGCCAGCGTTTGTTCCAAGCAGAGAACGAGCTGCTCGTGCTCGAGAAGATTCGGAACTTCAAAGTCGTTGCGCCGTCGCAGATCGATTCGTCGCTCCCGACAGGGCTCGACGAGATCATCATGAAGGCGCTCGCGAAGAATCCGGACGATCGCTACCAGAGCGCGAAGGAGCTCTATCGCGACCTCAACATTCTGGCGCAGAGCGTCGGAAAGGTCGCGTCACGCGAGGACGTTGCACAATACATGCGTCAGGCGTTTCCCGACGCAGCCGATGGAACCGGCACCTTTTCCGCGGTTTCCGCGCAAAACGCCGGTCCACTCGCGCCGGCCGAGCCGCCACCCGAATCGCAATCGGGACAGCGACCCATGGCGGCCGCGCAAGCCGCGCCTTCGAGATCGCTTACGCCTTCTCGCCCCGGATCGCCCGGCTTGAGCTATAACGCGGAGAACAGCATGGCTGCAGACAAGTCGCCCGCACAAGGCGGTGACAAACGATCGGACCTCGATATTTTCGAGGGCCTCGGTAAGAAGAACGGCGCGGCTCCGCGCGCGTCCGCTCCGCCCGCGCCGCCTCCGTCGCGAGCGCCCGGCCCGCCGCCTCCTCCTTCGCTCGGCGAAGTCGGAAAGAAGACTTTGCTCGGCATCGCTGCGCCGGCGCAAGTCGCACAAGGTCGTCCGCCGGCGCCGCCGAGCGCACCGCCGTCTCCCGCGCGCGCGTCGCAACTTCCGCCCGTCGCTCCGCCGCCCCAACGCGCGGGCAGCGCTCCGCCTCCGCCTCCGATGTCGACGAAGCCCGCGCCGTACGGCGTGTCGCCGCCCGTTCCTCCTCCGCAGCAAGCGCAGTCGTCGGGCGGCGGGCTCGACATGGATTGGGACGACGACGACGAAGCGACGCACATCTTCGACAAAGAGGAGTCGCAAGCCGGTCCGATGCCGAGCGCGCCGAAACCGGCCGCCGGAACGCCCGCCGCGCCGCCGACGTCTCCGCTCGCCTCCGGACTTCCGCGTGCGAGCGCGCCTCCTCCTCCGCCTCGTTCGCCGCTCGGACAAACCGTCGGCATGCCACCTCCGCCTCCCGGACGCTCCGCGCCGCCTCCACCTCCGTCGTCGGTGGGCAGCTCCTTCGCGCGCGCGTCGGGTCAAGTGGCTTCGCAAGGCCCGCTCATCAACCAGCAGGCGCTCAATCAACAATCGATGACGATGCCGCTCGGCGCGTCATCGCCGCTCGCGGGGCAAGTGCACACCGAGCCGCTGAAGATGCCGCCGAGCCGCGCGCCGAGCGCGCCGCCCGCGAACGCGTTCGCGATGACGTCGCCGCTGCAACAGAACAATCCGTTCATGCAGTCCGCCGGCAACGCGCCGCCGCCCGCGATGCAACAGACGATGCCGGGACCTGCGCCGTCGCCCGCGGTCGCGCAGCAACCCATGTACGACATGCCGGTGCAACAGGCGCCGCGCACGATGGAGGCGACGGCGCTCGTTCGCCCGCCGCCGTCGAGCAAGGGCGGCGTCGTGATCGCGATCGTCGCGCTGGTCGTCGCGGCGGCGATCGCAGCGGGCGTGTACTTGTTCGTCTTGCCGCACAACGGGAACATCGCGGTGAACGTCGCGGACTCGAAAGGCGGCGCGGTCGGTGCGGTCGAAGTCTTCATCGACGGGCGCAAGGTGTCGTGTGACACCGCGCCGTGTCGCATCGCCGACGTGAAGGCCGGCTCGCACGAGCTCAAGGTGACCGCGCAAGGCTACGATCAACCCGCGCCGAAGCTCGTCGCGGTCGAATCGGGCAAAGACACGCAAGAGGACTTTTCGCTCGTTCCGGCCGCCGCGAAGGGCAGCGGCTTCAAGGTGACCGGCACGCAACCCGGCGTGAAGCTCCTCGTCGACGGCAACGAGCGCGGCGCGCTTCCGCAAGAAGTCCGCGACCTCGATCCGGGCTCGCACACGTTGAAGTTCGTCGGCACGCTCAAGAGCGCGAAGAACGAAGACCGCTACGCCGAGCTCGACAAGACGATCACCGTCAACAAAGACGAAGTGCAGGATCTCGGGTCGGTCACGCTCAAGGTTTTGATCGGCAAAGCGACGATCACGCTCGGCACGCCCGGCGCGAACGTGAAGCTCGTCGCGTCGAACGGCGACCAGCGCACGCCGACGACGTTCCCCGTTTCGATCGAGATCGACACGAGCAAGACCTCGTGGACGATCGACGCCACGAAGAGCGGGATGACCGAATACAAGCAAGCGATCGACTTCAGCGACGGTCAGGCCGAGAAGGTCTACAACGTGCAGCTCGAACCGAAGGGCAGCGCAGTCGCCGCGGGCGGCGGCGGTGGTGGCGCGGTCGTCGTTCATAGTGGTGGTGGCGGTGGTGGCGGTGGTGGTGGCGGTGGCGGTGGTGGCGGCGGAACGGCGCCCTCCGGAGGCGGCGCGCACTTGACCATCAACGCGATCCCCGTCGCGGGGACCATCGCGATCCTCGACGGCCACCCCATCGGCGCGGTCCCGAAGAAGGACTACGCCGTCTCGGCGGGCACGCACACGATCCTCTTCGTCAACTCCGAGAAGAGCCTGCGCAAGTCGATCACCGTGACCGTCGGCGACGGCGAGTCGAAGCCCGCGTTCACGAAGCTCGACGAATAACGAGAGCCGTGGGCTCCGGCGAGCATCCGATCGATCTCGGACACACGCCGCGCGTGCTCGTCGTCGACGATGAGCAGGGGCTGCGCGACATGCTCTCGATTTTGCTCCGTCGCGAAGGTTACGACGTGACGCTCGCGCCCTCGTTCACGACGGGATGCGAAGCGGCCGAAGGCGCGCCGACGCCGTTCGACTTGATCCTCACCGACTTGATGATGCCCGACGGCTCCGGGCTCGACGTGCTCTCGCGCGCGAAGGCGCGCGACGCGACCACCGAAGTCATCGTGATGACGGCGTACGGCGCGCTCGACACGGCGATCGACGCGATGAAGCGCGGCGCGTACGACTTCGTGACCAAGCCGTTCGCGACGTCCGAGATCCGCGCGCTCGCCCGCAAGGCGCTCGAGCGGCGCTCGCTCGCGACGGAGAACGAAGCGCTCCGCGCGCAGGTCGAGCGCGGAAAACCGATGGGCATCCTCGGGCACTCCGCGGCGATGAAGCGCGTGCTCGATCTCGCGCAGCGCGTCGCCGACGGAAAGACCACCGTGCTCATCACCGGCGAGAGCGGCACCGGAAAAGAGCGCATCGCGCGTTTGATTCACGAGCTCTCCGATCGCAAAGACAAACCGATGCTCGTCGTGAACTGCGGCGCGATCCCGGAAGAGCTCATGGAGAGCGAGCTCTTCGGACACGAGAAGGGCGCGTTCACGGGCGCGACGCAGCGGCGTCTCGGAATTTTTCGCGAAGCCGAAGGCGGCACCGTGCTCCTCGACGAAGTCGGCGAGCTCGCGCCGCAGCTCCAAGTGAAGCTCCTTCGCGTGCTCCAAGAGCGCAAGGTGCGCGGCGTCGGCGCGTCGCAAGAGATGCCCGTCGACGTGCGCGTGCTCGCCGCGACCAACCGCAACGTCGAGCAGGACGTGAAGGACGGAAAGTTCCGCCAGGATTTGTACTACCGCTTGAACGTGATCCGCGTGGAGCTTCCGCCGCTGCGCGATCGGCGCGAAGACATCGCGGAGATCGCGGAGCATCTCCTTCGGCGCTGCGCGGCCGAGCACAAGAAAACGATCACGGGATTTTCGAGCGACGCGCTCCGCGCGCTCGACGCGTACGATTTTCCCGGCAACGTGCGCGAGCTCGAGAACGTCATCGAGCGCGCCGTCGCGCTCGCGCAAGCGTCGGTGATCGGGCTCGGCGATCTTCCGCACGAGGTCGTCGGTCGCGTCGCGAGCGCGTCGCCCGAGCTCCTCACGCTCCCCGAGAGCGGGTGCGATCTCGATCAAGTCCTCGGTGAAGCCGAGCGACGTTTGATCCTCCAAGCGCTCGAGCGCACGGGCGGCGTGCGCGTGCAGGCGGCCAAGATCTTGGGCGTCTCGCTCAGAAGTTTGCGTTACCGACTTCACAAGCTCGGCGTCGCGACCGCAGAAGACGTGGATGACGATCCCCAAAGCGCCGACTCGTCGGCGCGCATTGCCGTCGCGAAGAAGATCACGTGAAGGCGTTTCGCCTACACCAGCGACTGACAAAATTTGTCATCGGCCCCTCCCAATCGGCCGAGATTCGTCCCTTGCATTCTGCAACCAACTCACGATCGCCGGTGAAATAAGGCCTTTCGTAAGTGGCACGGCGGCTGCTTAGGTGGAGGACCGAATGAAGCGAACGAAGCGAGCTCGCGGTTTCACGCTCGTCGAGCTCGCTGTGGTGGTGACGATCATCGGGATTCTGGCGATGCTCGCGGTCGCTGGTTACAAGCGCCTCGTCACGTCGTCGCACACGACCGAAGCGACGGAGATGGTGAACGCGATCAAGGTCGCGCAGGAGACGTATCACGCAGAGACCGGACAGTACGCGAACATCTCGACGGGCCTCGGCCTCGGGAACTTGTATCCGCAAGCGACGCCGACCTCCACGACGGTGACGGCGTGGGGTGGCACGTGCACCTCGTGCTCGGACGCTGCCGCTTGGCAAAAGCTCCCCGTTCACGCGAGCGGACCGGTTCGCTTCGGGTACGCCACGATGGCCGGCGCGCTCGGCTCGGCGCTTCCGACGTCGCCCGTGACGACGGTGACTTTCCCCGCCGCGAATCAGCTGACGTCGGACTGGTACGTCGTCAGCGCGATGGGCGACATGGATGGGAACAACATTTACTGCACCGTCATCGGTGTTTCCTGGCAACGCGATTTGTATGTCGATCAAGACGGTGAGTGAGAAAGGAACGCAACAAATGAGGACGATTCGTAGGCAATTGAAACGCGGCTTCACACTCATCGAGCTGATGATTGTCGTTGCCATCATCGGCATCCTCGCGGTGCTCGCGATCTACGGCGTGAGCCGTTATCTGAAGAGCGCGAAGACCGCGGAGGCCACCAACAACATCGGCGCGATCGAGAAGAACGCGACCGAGGCGCTCACGCGCGAGAAGATGAGCGGCTCGTACGTCGCGCCTGGTACGTCCACGTCGTTCGGATATGGTTTCTGCGCGAGTGAAGCGACGACGATTCCGGCAGCGGTGCCGGCCGGCGCGAAATACACCTCGGGCGCGGGCGATTGGTCGAAGGGCAAGGGCGCGGGCTCGGCCGGCGTCGACATTGGCTTCTACTGCCTGAAGTTCTCGGTCGATCAACCGCAGTACTACGCGTACGGCTACACCGCGACGGGTACGGGCACGGCGGTCGGCGACAAGATCCGCATCGACGCGTTCGGCAACCTCGACGGCAACACGACCACGTCGGACTTCCAGCTCGACGGGCAAATCGCTTCGCAGAGCGGCGCGACGTCGCTCGTGTGGGCACCCAAGGCGCTCGAGATCAACCCGGAAGAGTGATCTTCTCCTCTTCGAGTCACGAGAAACGACGGAACGCGCCGCAACCCGGCGCGTTTCGTCGTTTTGTGGTCTTCGGTGTCGTGATCGCAGCGGTTGCGATCGGCTTCGCGCGCACGCTGCGCGCCGGAACGATTTGGGACGACGAGTACCTCACGGTGCGCAACCCGCACCTCGCGTCGTGGTCGGGCATTCGCTTGCTCCTCTCGACCGACATTTGGTCGTCGTCCGTGTTGGAAGAGCACAGCGGCTACTACAGGCCGGTCGCTTCGTTGAGCTACGCGCTCAATCGACTCGTTCTCGGCAACGCGAGCTTTTCGTACCACGCGGGCAACGTCGTCTTGCACGCGCTCGTCGCGTCGCTGCTTCTGCGCTTCATGATCGTGCGCAAGGTGACGCCGCCTGCGCGCGCGGGAGCGTGCGTGCTGCTCTTCGTGACGATGCCGCTCGTCGCGGAGCCCGTGAGTTGGATCGCCGGGCGTTACGATCTCATCGGGGCGATGTTCGCGCTCGCGACGTTCGAAGCCAACGTGCGCCGCGCGCGCGCGTGGGTGACGCCCATCGCGTTCGCGCTCGCGGTGCTCAGCAAGGAGCCTTACACGATGATGCTCGTGCTCGTGCCGCTCGACGACGCGCTCGTGTTGCGGCGCTCGCTGCTTCGCGAGTCGCCGAAATACGCGGCGCTCGCGGTCGTGGTCGCCGCGTCGTTTGCCTTGCGCGCTTGGGCGCACGTGCCGCAGGCGACGCGACTGCTCGGGCAAGGAGGCGTGATGGCGCTCTTGCGCGCGTACGCTTTCGCGTGGCGCACGTTCGCCGGGCTCGCGGTGCACCCGTTCGATCTCTGTTTCTTTCACACGTACACGCCGCCGAGCGTCGTCGCGACCGTCGGAACGCTCGCGCTCTTGGGGGTGGTCATCGTCGCGGCGGCGTGGTGGCATCGGCGAGCGCCGTCGAGCGCGACTCACGCCGCGGTGTTGCTCGGCGTGGTGTGGTGCGTGCTCGCGATGGTGCCCGGCTCGTTGACCGCGCCGACGCTGCGCATCATCGGGGATCGCTACGCGTATTTTCCGCTCGCGGGCGCCACGGTCGCGCTCGCCGGCATGATCGGCAGCGCGCGCAAGAGCGGGCGATGGTTCGCGCCGATGATCATCGTCGCGCTCGCCGTCGCGCAGACACCTCGACTCGAGTCGCGGCTCGCGGAGCTGCAATCGGAAGACACGATGTTCGCCGCGACGCTCGCGCGCGATCCGGAGAACTTCACGACGCTCACACTCTTCGGCAACGTCCTCGCGCGGCGCGGAGATGAAGCGCGCGCCGAGGAGGTGCTCCTTCACGCGCGCCGTGTCGCGCCCGCGACGGGTGACATCGATGCGGCGCTCTCGTACGTCCACTTGCATCAAGGACGCTTCGCCGAGGCCGAAGCCGATGGGCGTCGCGCGACGGAGAGCAAACCGGGAAACCCGCGCGGCTGGGTGAATTTCGCGTCCGCGCTCGTCGACGAAGGCAAGTCCGCTGCCGCGGTCGACGCGGCGACGCACGCGCTCGCCGTGCGTCCACATTTCGCCGACGCCCACTACGTGCGAGCCCTCGCGCTCGTGCAGCTCGGGTACTTCGACGCGGCGCACGACGACGTCGTCGCGGCGCTCGAGATCGATCCGTCGCACGCTCAAGCCCGCGCGATGCTCGACCGGTTCCACGCGCGGAGCGCGCATTGACGCGCGCGAGCGCGCGTCGACGCAGGATCGCCGCGCGCGCTGCGTGGTTCGCGCCCGCCGTGATCGTGCTCGTGTGGGACCTTGCGCATCGCGGCGCGTCGTACGTTGCGATGCTCCACGCGGATGGCGTCGCCCTGTTGGTCACGTGGGCGCTCAGCGCGACGGCGTGGACGTGCGCGATCGTCGCGAGCGCGCGTCGGCGCGGCGCCGCGCGTTGGATCGCACGCGCGCTCCTCGCGTTGCTCGGCGCGCTCGCCGCGTTGCAAGGCGCCGCATTCGAGTACTTCGCCGTGACGATCGACTTTCCCTTGTTGCAAAGCGCGTGGCGCCTCGAAGGCATGGCGAGCCTCGTACGACCGTTCCTCGGCACGATCGCGCGCTGGACGTCGTTCGGTGCGCTGCTCGCCGTCGCGTGGAGCGTGGTGGTCGCGCGCTTGGCGAAGACGACGCCGCGCGCCGCGCGCCGTGCGTTCGTCGGCGCGCTCGTCGCGCTCGTCGTTGCGTCCGTCGTGACGGCGTACTTGCCGCACGTCTCGACCGACGCTGCGCCCGACGTGCTCGCGCTCGGCGCGGTTGGGCGACTCGCCATCGATCGACCGCACCGCTTTCACGCCTCGTCGTTCGTCGCGATTCCCGACGTCGACTTCCCGCGCACCGTCCCGCCCATCCCGCCCGCCCAGCCGCGCGTGCGACGCAACGTGCTTTTCGTGCTCACGGAGTCCGTGCGCGCGTCGTCATACTGCAGCGCGTACGACCCGCACTGCGCATACAACACGTTCACGAACGATCTCTTGCGCGATCGACTTCCCATCGAGCGAATGCGCTCCGTCGACTCGTTCACGCTCCTCTCGTTCGGCGTGATCTTCACGGGCCTCGCGGTGACGGCGCCACGCGCCGATTGGCTCACCGCGCCGCTCCTCTTCGACTACGCGCACGCCGCTGGGATCTCGACGGCGTATTGGTCGGCGCACCACGCGGACTTCGCCAACTCGCACGACTGGACCGATCACGAACCAATGGATCGCCTCGCGTGGGCCTCCGACTTGGACCCGCACGCCGGGAAGCTCCTCGGCGCGGACGATGCGCTCGTCGTCGATCGTGCGCTCGCCGACCTGGCGACGTTGCGCGAACCGTTCTTCGCCGTCGTTCACTTCAGCGGCACGCACTTCCCTTACCAAGTGGACTCGGACGCGCCGTTCCTTCCGATCGGAACGTCGCTCGATCGCCGAGATCCCGCGCCGCTGCGCAACCGGTATCTCGACGCGATCCATCGTCAGGACGAGCTCACGGCGACGCTCGTTCGCGCGGTGCGCGCGATGCCGCTCGGCGCGCGCACCGTGATCGTGTTCACGTCGGATCACGGCGAGTCCTTCTACGAGCACGACTCGGTGCTGCATGGGTCGTCGCTTTGGGACACCGAGCTCCGCGTGCCCGCGTGGATCGACGCGCCGCCAAAGTTACTCAGCTCGAGCGAGATCGACTCGCTGCGCGCCGTGCGCGATCAACCCGTCACGCACGAGGACATCGCTCCGACCATCCTCGACCTGCTCGGTGTGTGGCGCGTCGACGCCTGGAAGGAATTCTCGGCGCGCATGGTCGGCGAGAGTCTCCTGCGATCGCCCGCGCGCGATCGTCCGATGGACATCGCGACGTGCAACGATCTGTGGTCGTGCTTCGTTTCGTCGTCGGGTAAGCTCGTCGGCGATTACAAATGGGTGACACGCCCGCCGGAGCCGCACCGCTGCTTCGACACGCGAGCCGATCCCGAGGAACGCCGCGACATCGGCGCGAAGGCTTGCGGACAACCATGAACGCGAACGACACCGAGCATCGCGGCACGAGGCCGAGCGTGCTCGCCGCGCTCGTCGTCGTGTGCGCGATCGCCGCGTTCGCGGCGCCGCTCGGCGGACCGTGGCTCTTCGACGATCTCGCGCTCATCCCCGGCAACCGATTCGTGCACGAGCTGTCGGCGTGGCCGCATTGGTTTTCGAGCAGCCTCTGGGACACGAATTACCATCCCGGTCACGCCGCGCTCTCCGCGTTCTGGCGTCCCGCCGTGCTCGCGTCGTACGCGCTTGATTGGCGCGTCTCGGGCGGACGTCCGTTCGCGTTCCACGTGACGAACCTCGTGCTGCACGCGGCGGCGTCGCTCCTCGCGTTCGACGCGCTTCGACGGTGGTCGCGCTCGGCGCAGGGCGCGTTCGTCGGCGCTTTGCTCTTCGCGATTCACCCGACGAAAGCGGAGTGCGTCGCGTGGATCGCCGGTCGCGCGGACGTCTTGTGCGCGATCGGCGTCTTCGTCGCGATGCGTGGCGTCGCGATGCGGCTCGCGAAGCGCCGCGCCGGCATCGCGCTCGAAGTCGCCGGCCTCGCGCTCGCGTATTTGTCGAAGGAGCAAGCCGTGGTGCTCCCGCTGTTCGTGGCAGCGGAGGCGTGGGCCGCGCAACGCCGTTGGGATCTCCGCAAGACGACGTACGCCGTCGCGCCGCACGCGCTGATCGCCGTTGCGTATCTCCTCGCGCGTCGCGTTTGGCTTCCGATCGGACAAGCACACGATCCGATCGCTTTCACGACGCACGCCGCGTACGTGCTCGAGTCGTTCGCGCGTTACGTCGTGCTCTCCGCTTGGCCGGGCGATCTCTCGCTCGGGCGCGCGCAGCTCGTGTTCGTCGATGGACGCGCGACGCCGACGACGGTGTTCGTCGCGCTCGGCGCGCTCGCAGTCGTGGCCGTCGCTCTTTGTGCTTGGGCTTGTCGCGCGCGCGCGCCGGGCGTTTCGATTGGCGCCGCGCTCTTCGCGCTCTCGCTCGCGCCGGTGTGCAACGTGGTGTGGATTGGGTACCTCGTGCTCGTCTCGCCGAGATACTTGTATCTTCCAAGCTTCGGCCTCGCGCTCGTCGCCGCGGAGCTCTTCGCGGCGGCGACCGCGCGACGCGCACGCGCGCTGACGATCGCGGCGTGCGCGCTCGCGACTGCGTTCGGCGCGCGGAGCATCGTGCGCGCGAAGGACTTCGACTCCGAGCAAGCGTTCTGGTCGTACGAGACGGCGCACAACGCAACGTACTCGCCGGCCATGCTCTACACGATTGCGCGCGAGCTCAACGAACGTCGCCCACGCGCCGCGCTCCGCGATGCGATCGCCGGGCGCGAAATGCTCCGCGCGCACGCGCCAGCGGACGTGAATCGCGCGGAGATCACCGTGCTCGCGTTGCAGGCCGCGCTCGTCCTCGTGCCCGACCTCGCGCGCGACGAGCTCACGGCGGTGCGAGCGTTCATCGCGGACGTGGGTGCGCAGCGCGACGCGCGCCTCGCGCTGCCGCGACTCGACGTCGACGTACGCGTGCGCGCGAACGATGCCGAAGGTGCGTGGATGCGCGAGCGTTCGTCGATGTCGCTCGAGAGCATCGCAGGAGATGCAGCGAGCCGCGTCGGCGACGACGTCGCCGCGCTGCGCTCCGCGCGTCGCATCGCATCGGAATGCGCACGCTGCTGGACCCTCCTCGTCACCACGACGCTCGTCGCGGCGCGCGCGGGTGACTTCGATCTCGCGACCGCGCTCCTCGCGAACCTGCGCGCCGACGCGCCGGCGAACGACGTCGGCGATCTCGGAGCGGCGCTCGACGACGCGCGACGGCTCGCGGCCGCGCGTCGCGACGCACCGGCTGGCCTTCGTTCGGTGATCGACACGCGTTATTTCGCGCGCCTCGGCGCGTGGGGTCGCGCGTATGAGTCCGCGAAGCGCGCGATCGAGACGCCCGATGCGCTCGACGCGGCGTCCGCGGCGAGCCTCGGCGAGCTCTCGTTTCGCGCGGGCGACGCGAAGGGCGCCGCCGTTCTCTTCGCGCGCGTCATGCCCGCGGCGGACGTCGACGCGCGCATGCACGCGCTCGCGCTCGACATGCGATGGATCGACGCCCCACTCCAAGGAGGAGAGTAGCTTTGTCGGAACAAGGGACACGCAGCGTCGTCACCTTCCTGCGCAACGTCTACAACCGTCTCGGCCTGCTCGTGTGCGTCGGCGTTCCGTGCCTGCTCGTCGCGATCGCGCTGCACCTCACGTTCGGCGCGGGACGTTCGTACACGTGGATGCGCCCCGTGAAAATTCTCTGGATCGTCGCGCGCACCGGGTACTTCCCGACCGCCGCGTGCGCCGCGTATTTGCTCGGCGAAGCTTCGCGCTTTTCCCTCGACGACGTGCGCAGGCTCGCCGGCCGTCTCCGCGAGCCCATCGCGCTCTCTCCGCATCGCCAGCGCGTGCTCGCGGCGGTCGCGATGGCCGTCGCGGCGCTCGCGATCGCGTCGCTCGTCGAAGACTACGTGCTCACCGATTTCTTCGCGCTCGCGATCCTCGCGGCCTCCGCGGGTTTTCGACACGTGTCGCGCGCGCAGTACGCGAGCGCGATGAAGCAGCTCGTCTTCATCGCCGTCGTCTTCACGTTCGTCAGCTATGGCTTCACCATCGAGAAGGCGCTGCTCTTCCGATTTCGCAACCCCCACGACGCGCAGATCGTCGCCGTCGAACGTTTCTTCTTTCGTACGGAGCCGCATCGGATCGTCGCGGCGTTCGCCGCGCTTCACCCGACGGTCGTCGCGCTCGCGGACCGCGTCTACTACCTCTTGTTTCACCACATGGCGATCGTGTCGATCTTCTTCATCGGCGCGCACGCGCCTCGACGACGTGCGGAGTTCATCGCGGCGCTCGCGATCTGCTACTGGATCGGCGGCATCGCGTACTACGCGTGGCCCGGTCTCGGTCCGCGCTATTTCGATCCGCACGCTTATGCGTACCTCGGGCACCAGCGCCTCTCGACGAATTATTTCTACCGCGTGCTCTTCGAGAACACGTATGCCGTCTCGCAGAATCGACCTGGCGCGTTCGACACGTACGATTACGTCGCGTGCATGCCGAGCTTGCACATGGCGCACGAGCTCGTGATGCTCTACTTCGCGCGCAGCTCGAAAATTTTCTTCGCGCTCTCGCTCGCGTTCACGAGCTTCACGGCGTTCGCGGTGGTGGCGCTCGGCTGGCACTACCCGCTCGACATCGTCTTCGGCGGGCTCATTGCGGCCGTCGCGATCGTGATCGCGCAGCGTCAGCGCGACCGAATTTTTCCCGCGCGAGTTCTTCTCTGAGCGTCACTCGAGAAGATCGAAAACATAAATGGACTTGTGCTGCGTCGGGAACGAGTAGACGAAAGGCGCATGCCCGACGAGTGTCTTGCGAAAATACGCGACGTCCCCCGGCGCCCAACCCACGATCCAACGCACGCGACCTGGGTGCCCGGACGCGAGCGCGGCGACGAGCGGCTTTTGTTCGTTGACGAGCCCGTTCCAATCCTCGACGCGCTCGTCGGAGTAATACGCGAGCGTGCCGACTTCTCCCGCGGCGACGACGTCGCCTTCGCGCGCGCTCGCATGAATGATCCTCGCCGCGCTCACGTAGGCCGCGTTTCGTGGCTCGAACCAAAAGACGGCGTGCTGATCGAACTTCGCGAAGGCGACCGTTCGTAACAACGCGAGCAACGCGAAAGCTCCGATCACGGCGGGCGCTGCGATGCGGTTCACCAAACGCGCGTGCGCAAAACGCGATTGAATCTCGATCAGCCCGACGGCGAAGAACATCACGCCGACCGCGATGGGGGCGTAGAGGTGCCAAACCTGCCCAGGAAGCGGACGCCAGATCAAATACGCGGCGAGATGGAGAATCGCCCACAGCGGGAGCACGGCGGCGCGGCGATCGCGCCGGACGAGCGCGGCTGCGCCGAGAAAGACGATTGGCCACACGATCAAACCACCCCACGCGGCCCACGTCGGAGGGGTCGTCGCCGTCATCGCCGCGAGAATCTCGGCGGGCACGACGGCGAGCTCGTGAACGAAATACGCCGGAGCTCCCACGAACCCGTACTTGACGACCGCCGAGCGCGGCAGCGGACCTCCTGCGCTCCACAGAAGAAGCACCGCCGGCGCGAGCATGACGAGTCCGACGACGAGCGGCTTCCACGCTCGCGCACGGAGTCGCCCGGCCGCGAGCGCAGCGACGAGCGCCGCGGGCACGATCATGTCGGGTCGACCGACGATGGCCACGGCGGCGAACGCCGCCGCGAGACAATATCGCTCGCACAACGCGGCGAGGACGGCCGCGAGCGCGACGTCGAAGACGAGGTTCGTTTCCATCGCGACCCACGTGAACGACTCCGCCATACCAAGCGCCAAAAACACCGCCGCAACATCCGCAGCGCGATCGAACCCGAGGCGTCGCAAGACCGCACGCGCGATCAAAGTCTGCGCGCTCCACGCCACGCAACCGATGCAAGCCATGACCGCGGGTGTGGTGGCGTGCCCGACGACTCGGTGCGCGATCGCAGCGACGAGCACCCACAAAAGCGTCGTCGCTCCCCACACGCGTTCGCCGACGTTGAAGACCATGCCTCGCCCGAGCGCGAGGTTCTCGCCGTAACGAAATGAAATGAACGCGTCGTCGAAGCGAACGGAATGCAACCAGACGCAGGCGACGACGGCGTGCGTCAACGCGAGCGCCGCGATGACCACGTCCCGCTTCGCCACGCCGCGGTTCACGTGCTTCGCATCGAACGGACGAGCAACCGACGACCTCGCCGGCCATGCTACTTCAGTTTGATGTTAGGATGGCCCCTCGTGCTTCGCCGTTCATCATCTCGGGGGTTCACGTTCGCCGAGTTGCTCACGACGATCGGTTTCGTCTCGGCCCTCTCGGCGCTCGCGATGTATGGGATCGCGCGCTACCTGCGGCACTCGAAGACGGCGGAGGCGGTGGCGACGACGATGGCGATCGCGCAAGCGGCGTGTGTATATTACAATCAATCCGACGCCAACCAACCTGCGGGCACGAAGCCCGAGGCCGCGAAGGCGATGCGGCATTTCCCGCCGTCGTCGCGCGCGGGCGTGCCGGCCGACGCGTCCGACGTGCGCGGCAAACGCTTTCAGAGCGCGATCGGCGATTGGTCGACGTCGCCGTGGCTCGACATGGGCTTCAAGATTTCGACGCCGCAGTTCTACCAATATTCGTTCGAGTCGAGCGGGAGCGGCACCGCGGCGCAAGCGACGGCGATCGCGCACGGCGATCTCGACGGCAACGGCGTTCAATCGACGTTCCGCGCGACCGCTGCGCCCGACGGCACGCTCACCGCGAAGCCGAGCGCGAGCGTCGAGCAAACCGACCCCGAGGAGTGACGTCGTGCGCAGCGTGACGCCGATCGAAGCAGCGGCAGGCATCGCGGTGATCGGATCGCTCCTCGCGGTCGCCGTGCCGACGTTCGTGCGCAACATGTCGGCGTCGCGTCTCACCGAAGCGACCGATGGGCTCGCGAGGATCGGCGCGCACGCGGTCGAGCACGCGAACGCAAAGCCGTGCGCCGAAGCGTTTCCGCCGCGCGCGCCGCTCACGCCCGATCGCGTCCCGCGCGGCAAGCCCGCCGTCGATCCCGATCCCGATCCTTGGGAGCATCCGACGTGGAAGGCGCTCGACTTTCGTCCGAGCGCGCCCGGCGTCGCGCACTCGTTCGCGTTCGGGTTCGAGAGTGACGCGGGCGCGTTCGTCGCGCACGCGCACGGCGATCTCGACGGCGACGGAACCACGAGCACGTTCGAGTTGCGCGGCAAGTGCGGCGAGAGCGGTGCGTCGCTCGTCCCCGGCATGGTCGTCGAATCGGAGCTCGAGTGAACGAAGCGATCGGCGCGCTGTTCGTCGTCGCGCTCGGCGTGGCAGGCGTCGCCGTCGTGCAGCCGCGGCTCGCGAATCAACTTCACGCCGCGAAGGCGCGCGAGGACGTCTACCTCTTTCCCCCGCCCGCCGAGCTCGAGGTCGCGACGCTCGGTTACCGCGCCGCGGTCGTCGACATGCTGTGGGCGAAATTGCGCGTCGAGTACGGAATGCATTTCGTCGAGAAGCGTCCGTTTCCCGACGCGCCGCACTACTTCGACGCGATCCTCGCGCTCGAGCCCGACTACGCGCCGCTCTTTCGGTACGTCGACACGATGCTCTGTTATCACGCGCCGCAAGGAACCGCCGCGGACGCGCGGCTCGCGCGCGTGTACTTCGAGCGCGGAATCGCAGCGCGGCCGAACGATCACGAAGTGTGGCTGCACTACGGGCAGTTCCTCGCGTTCATGGGCGCGACCTTCTTGGACTCGCAGGACGAAATCGACAAGTGGCGCGTCGACGGAGCCGCGGCGCTCCAACGCGCCGTCGAGCTCGGCGACGATCCCGATCGCGCGCTCGCTGCGGCGTCGCTCCTCAGCGCGCACGGCGCGCGCGACGCGGCGGTGCGCGCGCTCGAACGCGCGTACGCGCTCACCGACGACCAAGCGACGCGCGAAGGCATCGCGCGCAAGCTCGCCGCGCTCCACGCGGACGACGTGCGCGATCGCGCGGCGTCCGACGTCGCGTTCATCGAGCGGTTCTGGCGCGAGCGTTTCGCGTTCGTCGCGCGCGGGACGGCTCTGCTCGTCGGACCCGCGCCCGATCCGTACGCGTGCGTGGGGCGCGCCGGAGAAGACGCGAAGTGCGCGTTCGACTGGGGTCCCGTGCTCCCCTCGGCGAACGAGCCGTGAACACGCGGGGACCTGCGCTATGATGCGTACATGACTTACGCTTGGCTCGGCGCGCGCTGGGCCCGTGCATCATGCATCCTCGCGCTCGGCGCGGCGCTCGCGTGCAGCGAAGCGATCGGCACGACGCCACCGCAAACGGACGGCGGCGCTGCGTCGATTCAATTCACCGAAGGCAGCGTCGTCACGCTCGCGCCGAGCGACACGCTCGTGCTCGATCTCGCCGCGACGGGCGTCGCGAGCGCGAACGTTTCGCTCGTCGGTTCGTACCTCGACGCCTTCCTCGACGCGAGCAGCGTGGACCTCTCGAGCGGACAAGCGCACGTCACGTTGCACGCGCCGTCGTCGGCGTCGACGTTCTCCGTGCTCGCTGCCTCGGGCGACGTCACCGCGCGCCTCGACGTCTCGGTGAGCGCGACGGGCTTCGCCACCGTGCGCGTCACCGTCGACTACCAAGGAAAGCGCGCCGTGCCGATCGTCGCCGCGAGCACGTTCATCGAGCAGACGTGCGCGGAGCTCGGGACGAGCGCGCAAGACGGCTCGCCGCTCGTGTACGGAACGGACGGCGAGACGCTCGTGATTCCGTCGGTGCCGACGGACGGGCGCGTCGCGGTCGCCGTGCGCATCGCGCACTACGCGACGGGCTGCGTCGACATCACGTCGCTCACGCCGAACCAAATCGACGACGTCACCGTGCCCGTCTTCGATCTTCCGCTCGACCTCGCCGACTCTTCGCTCGACGCGCGCTTCACCTTCGCGCCCGATCCGGGCGACGCGACGAGCCTCGCTTCGTACTTCGCAGGCGTCGCGGACACCGTGATCGACGCGACGTTCTCCGAGGACGAAGCCGGCGGGCTCCTCGACGCGATGCAGAGCGCGAGCACTTCGCCGAGCGCGTTCGGCGCGGCGCGCGACCAAAACGATTGGGACAGCGCCGTCTCGGGTTGGCTCGCGCAGCACACGCCGTCGATGCACGAGCGCGTCGCGACGTGGATGGCCGAAGCCGCGCTGGGCACCGTCGGCGATCTCACCGGCAGCGTCACGGGCGCGGCGTCGAAGCCGACGTTCGCGCCGAGCATGCTCGGTCCGCTCGACGCGGCGTCGGCCGGCGTCACCGCGCAGAGCCCGTTCACGTGGAGCGGACAAGCGAACGACGTGCTCTCGTTGACGGGCACGATTCAGATCGTTTCGTCCGAGCTCGCGTGCGCGGCGGCGGACTATCGCGCGAGCGTCGACGTCGAAAACGCGAACGGCGTCGTCTCGGCGCTGGTTTCGGAGATCGATTGCGGCGGGCTCGGCACGGAGCTCGCGAACGGAGGCGACGCGTTCGGGCAATGCGACGCGACGTGCATGTCGGATTTGTGCGCGAGCGGACTCGCGGCGGAGTGGGCCGCGGGCGCGAAGTCGCTCGCGCAGACCACCAACCTCCTCTCGCTGTCGATCAACGTCGCTGCGCCCGTCGAAGTCGGCGACGCCGCGCAAGTCGAGTCGTACGCGGGCTCGTGGGTCGGATCCTTTTCGACGCAGAACACGAGCGTGTCGACGAAGGGCATCGCGAAGGCCGCGAACGGCACGCTGCCGAACTGAGCTACTCGACGCGAATCGTCCGCAGGCTGATCGCGCCGAAGCTCTTCTCGCCGGCGTGCTGCGCCCACACGCTCACTTCGTAGAGCCCGCGCGGCGCGCTGGTCGGCACGTCGATCGAGAAGCTCTGCCCGTTCGTCTTGAGCTCGAGGCGTGTTTGGTAGCCGCGCGGCCAGAACATCTCGCTCGGCGCGGGCTGCGGATAGGTGCGCCGCTTGTTGAGCTCGCTCACGGAGAGCGCCTTCGGATCGTCGAGCTTCGCGATGCCGACGGCGCCGAGCTTCACGTCGTTCGACGCGGTGCCTGCGACGTGAAGCGTCTGTCCGGCTTTGATCGACCGCGGCAGCGGTTCGTACGTTCCGTACGTGTCGACGAACTCCTGCGAGATGCACGGCACGATGATTTCGTTGGGGAGAGGGCGCGGCATCGCGATGCCAATGCCGACGCGCTTGCGGAATTTTCCGAGGATGGTCTTGCGGTGCCCGTCGTTCGGCGGCGTCTCGTGGAAGAACATCGACTCCGCGCGCTCGATGTCGGTCGCGTCGAACGTCGCGCGCGGATCGAGCTCGCGCTTTTTTTCGTCCGTCACGCAAAACGCGTTTTCGAAATCGACGTCCGCGCCGCCCGCTTCGGTGACGCGCTGCTCGGGAACGGAACCGTCGCTCCCCCAGTGACCGAGAAAGCCGAGGCGCGCCATGTCCTCCGCGTGCGATTGTCCCGCGGTCTGCGCGGGCCCTTCGTCGAGATCGACGGGCGGGAGACCCTCCGTCGCGCGATCGCGGTTGACGAGCTGCACCATGTAGCGACGCGCGTCGCGCAGCGACATCGCGTGCGTTGGCGCGACGAGCGGTGGGCCCGATGCGGCGACGGCGGTCACGGCGATCGGCGTCGCGCTCGCGGGCGTCGACGACGCTGCGCCCGACGCGACGACGTGCTCGTCGTTCGCGGGAGCGCCCGCCGCGCCGCCACACGCCGCGATCAGAAGAACGCATGATCGAAACACGCTCTCGATGTGTAGCATGCAAGGGATGGCGCGCGCGTGCGGTGATTTGATCATCGGCGGGTTCTCGGGCACTTCCCTGCCCCCGAGCTTTTCGACACGCGCGCGACGCGGCGAATTGGGCGGAGCGATCCTCTTCGCGCGCAACGTGACCGACGATCCCGCGCAGATCGCCTCGCTCAACGCGGAGATCGCGCGCTGCCGCGAGACGCCGATGATCACGTCGGTCGATCAGGAAGGTGGACGCGTCGCGCGCATCAAGAAGAACGTCGCGCAGCTCCCCGCCGCGATGACGCTCGGCGCGCGCGACGACGACGCGATCGAAGCGCTCGCGCGCGCGCTCGGCGAAGGGCTCGCCGCGCTCGGCTTCTCGTTGGACTACGCGCCCGTGCTCGACGTGCACACGAACCCGGACAATCCGGTGATCGGCGATCGCGCGTTTTCGACTGAGCCGGAGCGCGCGGCGCGCGCGGCGATCGCGTTTTCGCGCGGGCTCCGCGCGGCCGGCGTCGCGCCGTGCGGCAAACATTTTCCCGGACACGGCGACACGATCGCCGACTCGCACAAGGAGCTGCCGCGCGTCGCGCGCGATCGCGCGCGCCTCGATCGCGTGGAGCTCGTTCCGTTCGCGCGCGCCGCGCGGGAGGTCCCCGCGATGATGAGCGCGCACGTCGTGTACGCCGCGCTCGACGACAAACCCGCGACGCTCTCGAGGCGCATCGCGACCGATCTCTTGCGCGGCGCGATCGGATTTCGCGGCGTGCTGATTTCGGACGACCTCGAGATGCGCGCGATCGCCGACACGTACGGCGCGGGCGAAGCCGCCGTGCTCGCGATCGACGCGGGCTGCGACGCGCTCCTCGTGTGCTCGAAGGAAGACGCGCAGCTCGAAGCGTACGAGGCGCTCGCGAAGCGCGCCGAGAAGGACGCGACGTTTCGCGCGCGGTGCGAAGAAGCGAGCGCGCGCGTGGTCGCGCTTCGCCGCGCGTTTCCGCCCAAGCCGCTCCAAGGCGACGCGCTCGCGACTGCGCTCGCCGCCGCGCTCGCGAGGATCGCGTGAAGCGCGTCATCGCGGCCGCGCGCCTCGTGACGTGCGACGGCGCGCCGATCGACGACGCGGTCATCGTGATCGACGACGGGCGCGTCGCGTGGCTCGGCGCGCGCGGGGACCTGCCGCGCGAGCACGGCGCGCCGACGGACGACGCGCCGCTCGTGACGCCGGGCCTCGTCGACGCACACACGCACGCCGCGTGGGCCGGCTCGCGTCACGCCGAATACGCGATGCGCATGGCGGGCGCGGATTACGTCGCGATCGCAAAATCGGGTGGAGGCATCGTGAGCTCGCATCGCGCGATCGCGGAGACGACCGAGGTCGAGCTCGCCGCGCTCCTCGAAGCGCGCCTCGCGCGCATGGCGCGCCTCGGCGTCACGACCGTCGAAGTCAAGAGCGGCTACGGGCTCGTGCCTGAGCTCGAGCTCAAACAGCTGCGCGCGATCGCGCGCGTCGCGTCGCGCGGGGACCTGCCGCGCGTCGTGCCGACGTTCCTCGCGCTCCACGCGCTGCCGCCGAACGAAACCGATCGCAAGCGTTACGTCGACGCGCAGTGCGCCGTCGCGCGCGAGGTCGCCGCGCGAAGGCTCGCGAAGTTCGTCGACGCGTACGTGGATGCTCACGCGTTCGACGTCGAGGACGCGCGCAAGCTGGGCGAGACCGCGCGCGCAGCGGGTCTCGACGTGCGGCTTCACGTCGGACAGTTCTCCGACGTCGGCGGCGCGCAGCTCGCCGCGGAGCTCGGCGCGAAGAGCGCCGATCACCTCGAGCACCTCAGCGAAGCCGGCGCGCGCGCTCTCGCGTCCGCGAACGTGAGCGCAGGGCTCCTTCCGATCGCTGCGTTCACGCTGGCGCAGCGCGCGCCCGACGTCGCGATGCTGCGCGCGTCGCGCGTCGCGCTCGTCGTCGCGAGCGACGCGAATCCAGGGACCGCACCGAGCGAGAGCCTTCCGCTCGCGATGGCGCTCGCCGTGCGAAACTACGCGCTCACGCCGGACGAGGCCCTCGTCGGCGCGACGTCCAACGCCGCGCGCTCGCTCGGGCTCGACGACGCGGGCGCGCTGCGCGTCGGCGCGCGCGCCGACGTCGTCCTTTGGGACCTGCCGCACGAAATCGCGCTCGTCCAACCTTGGGGAACGCCGCGCGCGAAGATGGTGATCCGCGACGGCGCCGTCATCGCGCGCGGGTAGTCACGTGCGCGCGAGCTCTTCCATCGCGGCGCGCAACCGCGCGATCCCGTCGAGCACGCGCGGAACGGGGACGCTCGTGTAGCAGAGTCGCGCGCACGTCGCGTGCGCGTCGCCGCACGACTCGCCCGGCGCCAGCAGCACGCCGCGATCGATCGCGCGCTCCATGAGCGTCTTCAGCGGACGCTCGCCGAGCACGTCGCGAAAATCCAAAAAGAGGTACACGCCGCCCTCCGCGAGCGAGAAGCGCGCGCCGGATCCTTCGAGCGCCTTCGCCGACGCGTCGCGCGCGACGCGGTACGATTCGCGCGCTTCCTCGATCCACGATTCGCCCGACGCGAGCGCCGCGAGCGCGACGCGCTGCATCGCGACCGGAACGTTGAACGCCGTGTGCACGCTCACCTTGCGCGCGGCGGCCGCGATCGCGACGGGCGCGACGACGTACCCGACGCGCGCGCCCGCGAGCGCGTGACTCTTCGAGAACGAGTACGCGGTGATCGTGCGCTCCGGCATTCCGTCGAGCTGCGCGAAGCTCGTCGGCGGCGCGCCGAGATACGTGTAATCCGCATACACTTCGTCCGCGAAAACGTGCAGGTCCCGCTCGATCGCGAAGCGCGCGACGCGTTCGCACTGCGCGCGCGAGAGGACTTTGCCGTCGGGGTTGTTCGGCGAGATGACGTAGAGCGCGCGCGTTCGCTCCGTCGCGCGCTCGGCGAAGAGCGCGTACGGATCGAGCGACGGGTCGTCGTAGAGGCGCGAGGTGAGCGGCACTTCGACGACGCGCGCGCCCGTCTGCGTGATGATCCCGTGCGTGAGCGGCCAGTACGGCGACGCGACGAGCACTTCGTCGCCCGCTTCGAGCACGACGCGCGCCGCGCACGAGAGCGCGTGCGTCGCGCCGACGCCGAGGACCACGTGCGCCTCCGTCGCCTCGGGATGCGCGCGTTTCTTCTGCTTCACGTAGGTCGCGATCGCTTCGCGCAGCTCGGCGAGGCCCGCGGTCGCGCCGTAGGCGTAGAGCGACTCGTCGCTCGCGCCTTCGAGTGCGCGCTCGATGCGCGCGGCGTGCGGCGGCGCGCGGTGCGTGTCGCCGATGTGCAGCGGGACGATGTCTCCGCCGCGCGCGCGCCGCGCAGCGATCGCGGTCTCGAGCTCGGCGAAGACGCCCGCGCGCATCGCGCGCGCCGGCTGCGACAGGCGCGTCATCGCGGCTCCGCGTGCACGCCGAGCCCCGCGGGAGGTCCCCCGGATTTCGATCGACCGAGGAACGCGAGCGCGACGAGCGCGAAGACGAAGGGAAGCATCTGAACGAGATCTTGCAGCGCGCGGGCGTGTCCTTGCAAGACGACTTGGAGCGCGTCGAGCGCGGCAAACGCGACGCACACGAGCGCGGCCCTCCCCGCGCGCCATCCGCTCAGCACGACCGCGGCGAGCGCGATGAACCCGCGGCCGCCGCTCATGCCCGATTGGAACTGGTGCTCGTCGAACGCGAGCGCGGCGCCCGCGAGCGCGGCGAGCGCGCCTCCGATCGCGACCGCGAAGGCGCGCGTGCGCACGACGGCGAGGCCCGCCGCGCGCGCCGCGAGCGGATTCTCGCCGCACGCGCGAACGCGAAGGCCAAAGCGCGTCGCGCGGAGCGTACCGACGGTGCCCGCGACCGCCGCGAGCGCGACGAGCGTCATCGGATCGACGAGCACCGAGTGCCGACCGAAACCTTCGATCGAGGGCGAGTTCGAGCTCGATTGATAGAGCGCGCGAAGCACGACGCGCGTCGCGCCGAGCGCGACGACGTTGATCGCGACGCCGGACACGATCGCGTCGATGCGCCCTCGCTCCGTGACGAGCGCGTGGAGCGCGCCGAGCGCGGCACCGACCGCGATCGCCGCCCCGACGCCCGCGAACGCTCCGAACGCGTGCGCCGCGGCGACGGAGGCGAGCGCGCCAGACAACATCATCCCTTCGAGCGCGACGTTCACGACGCCCGCGCGCTCGCTCCAAACGCCACCCTGCGCCGCGAGCACGTAAGGGACCGCCGTGCGCGCCGTCTGCGCGATCATCGTGAGCGACGCGATTTGCGCGAGCGCGCTCATGGACTTCTCTCCACGATGACGAGCGCGCGCGTGCGCTCGGCGAGCCACGCGCGAATGCGCGCGTCGCCGAGCGCGACGGCGATCATCACGACGCCTTGGATCACCTCCATCACCTCCGCGGGAACGTACGCGTTGATGGCGAGGCCGCCTTGCGCGAGCGTCCCGAAGAGAAGCGCGGCGAACACGATGCCGACGAGCCGACCGCGCCCGAGAATGGCGACGGCGAGCCCCGTGAATCCCGCGCCCGCGCCGAGACCCTGCTCGAAATATCCTTTGTACCCGAGCACCGTGCCGAGGCTCGCGAGCCCCGCGATCGCACCGGACGCGACGAGCGCTTCGACGCGCCGCCGGTTCACCGGAATTTTTTCCGCGACGCACGCCTCCTCGTTGTGCGCGACGAGCTCGGCCTCGCGTCCCGCGCGCGTCCGCGGGAGGACCCACAGCACGAACGCGACGCACGCGAGCGCGATGACGAACGCCGTGCTCGCTGCGCTGCCTTCGAGCGCGCGAACGAAGCGATCGAGGCGCGAGAGCGTCGCGCCCGGCACGATCGCGCGCGTGCGCACCGCGCCTTTTTCCGCGAGCCCGACGCCGAGAAGAAATCCGACGAGCGCGTCCGCGACGCGATTCAAGAGGATCGTCGAGATGACTTCGTGCGCGCCGGCGCTCCGAAGCGCGGCGGCCGGCGCGGCCCA
>Ga0335078_10000538_pt1 | contig 58553 bp, 55 predicted proteins | sample Lox_Sample_32_FD_206711 | JGI IMG/M metagenome (GOLD analysis project Ga0335078, IMG submission 206711) | Soil microbial communities from Loxahatchee National Wildlife Refuge, Florida, United States - Lox_Sample_3.2 | ecosystem: Environmental > Terrestrial > Soil > Wetlands | place: USA... | reverse complement strand
GTCATGGCAGTAACTTCAGCGGGCGTGGATCCGCGAATTATGGGCATCGGCCCGGTGCCGGCTCTGAGAAAAATGGAGCAGAAACATCATTTGCGGCTGGCAGATTTTGATCTGGTTGAAATCAACGAAGCATTCGCCGCACAGGTTCTGGCTTGCGACCGTGAGCTGCACTTTGACCGGAGCAAGCTCAACGTAAATGGTGGCGCCATCGCGCTCGGCCACCCCATCGGCTGCACCGGTACCCGCATAACGGTTACGCTCTTGCATGAGATGCTCAAGCGCAAAGCTAAGCGGGGCGTGGCCACACTCTGCGTGAGTGGCGGCATGGGGATGGCGCTGGCGATTGAGAACATGGCGTGAACGATGAATCCACGATTCCGTGTCGCAGAAGATTCCGATGCGTCCCTGCTGCTTGAATTCATGCGGCAGTATTACGCCTTCGACGGCCACGCATTCGATGAATCCAAGTCGCGTACGGCGTTAGTGGCGTTCCTCAGCGATTCCTCTCTGGGGCGTGCGTGGCTGATCCACGACCAACAAACTCCCGTAGGCTACATTGTGCTGACGCTCGGCTACAGTCTGGAATTTCTAGGACGCGATGCCTTCATCGATGAATTCTTCCTGGCCGAAAGCCATCGCTCTCGTGGCTGGGGACGCAAGGCGATGGAGTTCGTCGAAGACTACGCCCGTTCGCAAGGCGTCCGGGCCATTCATCTGGAAGTTGTGCGCTCCAACCGCAACGCTCTGGAGATCTATCGCAAGCTCGGTTTCTACGATCATCAACATCATTTGATGACCAAGTGGATTGAGCGCGAGTTTGCAAAGCCAGGTTCCTGATGTGGACGCGCAACTTCTTGCGACATCGACGCGCAGCCTACGTTTTAAGACGGCTATCTCTTTGCTTCCCAATTACTTCCAGAGGCTGCATCTTTTTTCTTGCACTGGCCGTATATCCGGTAGCATGAACGCCGCGATCTTCTATTTCGTGAATGGGATGGAATCCGACGCCAGCGTCATCGCTCGCGGTCTACGCCGCCGGGATCCGGATCTGCTGGATCGTCTGATCGAGCAGTACCAGCACCGGCTGCTGCGCTACCTCACTTACCTGACCGGTAATCGCGAGCTTGCCGAAGACTTGTTTCAGGAGACCTGGATTCGCGTGCTGGAACGTGGCCATCAATACGACGGAAAACGCGAATTCAGCACCTGGTTATTTGCGGTCGCCCGGAATTTGACGATTGATCAGATGCGCCGGAAAAGACACGTCAGTCTGGATGCGCCGGCTGGAAACGAAGAAAGTGCCCCGATTGATCCGCCAGACCTGAGTCCATCCGCGTTGGATGTCGTGGCGCAGCACGAAGACGCCGAGCGCATTGGCGCAGCCCTGGTGAGCATCCCTTCGGAATATCGGGAGGCCGTGGTCCTGCGTTTTCAGGAGGGTTTGGCGCTGGAAGAAATCGCGTCGGTGACCGGCGCGCCGCTGGGTACGGTGAAGTCGCGGCTCTACCGGGGATTGAATCTGCTCATGCCGCTGCTGAAGGGAGCGCAGCCATGATCCATGATATCCATGCGCAGGCGCGGCGGTGGATTGCGCTCGGTCGAGCTGGCGATCCGGCTGAGGAACAGCGTTCCTCGTTGGAGACTCATCTCGATGAATGCGAATCTTGCCAGGCCTACGCGGAAGCCACCGAACGGCTCATTCGCTCGGTGCGCTCGGTGCCGATGGCCGCTGGTCCGTCTTTGGTTCGCTCTACCCAGGCGCGGGTGCGCGAGCGGGCGCGGCAGCTGCGTGAAGAACGCGAGAGATTGTGGCTGGTTGGGGTATCTTGCTTTGCCGTGGGCATATCAGCGGCAATCACCACGCCTTTGTTGTGGCGTGCCTTCCAGTGGGCTGGCAACTGGACGGGAGTTGCCCAACCAATATGGGAAGTAGCTTTTGCTGTCTTCGCCGTCGCGCCTGCGATCGTTACCAGCGCGTTGTTGTTAGGGCGTGGGATCCACATGGGTTACGGCGGGCGGCCTGGGGAGTAACGAAGAGTCGGGAGAAATGAAATGCAACTGACGAGCGAAAAACATACCCGGTTGGGGGACGAGATCAAGATTGTTCCGGACTGGGCCTGGGTATTGGCCGGGTTGACCTTCGTGGGGATGCAATTCCTGATGCACGTGATCGTGCCCCGAGATCCAAATCCGCCTCCAGTCTGGGGGCGAGTCCTGCTCGGACTGGTGGCGGGTGCGGGCCTGGGGTGTTACTTGTTGCTGATCGGCTACGTGAACCGTGATGCCGCCCGACGCGGTATGAGCCCGGTGCTCTGGACCGCGGTCGCGATCCTGATTCCGACGGCCGGCCTGGGCATTGTCCTGTACCTTATTTTGCGGCAACCGATCCTTGGATCTTGCCCGAGCTGTGCCAGCCCGGTGCTGAGTGGGTTCAACTTCTGTCCCAGGTGCAATCATCGGCTGAGCCCCAATTGCCCGCAATGCCAACATATGGTCCGCGCCGACGATATTTATTGCGCCAATTGTGGAGCTACACTGACCCGCCAAGAAATTCCGGCCCACCAGAATTCAATCTGAGCAAAACCTCGTGTGGGGCCGGGCACTCTTGCCCATCTTTGGATTCGCTGCTTCCGGGCCAGATGGCCTCAACGCGGGTGTCTCGAGAGCAAGTCAAACGCGGCGGACAGGAGTGTCCGCCCCACACTTCCGCCGTACCGTCTGCAGGCTCAGAATTGCCCGTCTTGCCAGGCGGTTCCATTGCGCTCGCTCTCGGCGGCCCGCTATACTTTTCTTGTAGCCTTCCGGAGAACGAATGTCTTTATCCGCGCTGATCGTGGACGATGAGCAGCTGGCCCGCGACGAGCTCGCCTTCCTGCTGAAAAATGTCGGCGATGTCGATGTCGTGGCTCAAGGCAAGAATGGCGTTGAAGCCGTCAGCCTGATCCGCGAGCATAATCCGGACCTGGTCTTTCTCGATGTACAAATGCCCGGCCTCGACGGCTTCGGCGTAATCAAAAAACTGCTCGACCGCAAACTCCCTCTTCCCAAGATCGTCTTTGCCACCGCCTTCGATCAGTATGCGGTGAAGGCGTTCGAAGTGAACGCGGTCGATTATCTGCTGAAACCCTTCGATAAGAAACGCGTGGCTCAGTCGGTACAAAAGGCCCGTGCCAAGGTCGAGAGCGGAAGCGCCTCGAGCGACAAGATCGAGACCCTGGTCCGGATGCTGGAAGCGCAGAAGCCGCAAACTTCGAAACTCCTGCTCAAAGCTGCAGGCCGATTGTTCCTGGTCAATCAAAAAGATGTCTGTTTTGCCTCGATCGAAGATGGGATTATCACCGTGGTCACCAGTGGCGTAAACAGCATGGAGGGGCAATCGAACTGCCGCACCCTGGAGGAATTGCTCGACAGCCTTGACGGAAGCTTGTTCTGGCGCGCGCACCGCTCCTACCTGGTGAACATTAACCGCATCAAGGAAGTAGTGCCGTGGTTCAAGAGTTCGTACCAGCTGCGTATGGACGACAAGAAACAAACAGAGATTCCGGTGAGCCGTGCCCAAACCAAGCGTTTGCGGGAGCTTTTTGGCTTATAGTTACCTGGGTTTACAACGCTGAAACCAAAAGTTGCATCGCACGTCTAACTCGCGTATATCGGAAACAGGAAGTCTGGGATAATTTTTTGTGAGCACTGCGATCGCTAACCGTTACTCGCGGCGAGATCAGCACCTGAAGTTGGTGTCGTTGCTGTGCGTTCTGCTGATCGCATTTGCGGGATTCGCCCAGGCGATTCACGTTCACTCCGATAGCTCTCCGGTTCCCGGTCATGAATGCTCCGTTTGTTCCGTCGCCCACGCCGGAGTTCTGGCTAGCCGCGCCTATCAGCCTGCTCCTGTTTTTGTTCTGACTGTTTTGATCACCGCACCGCGTGCGGTGGCAAAGTCCGCCGGTTTCGTCCTATCCCTCCGCATTCGCCCGCCTCCAGCAGCTTAGGGTCCGCAAGTATCAAGCGAGCCTCATATCAGGCGTTTGAACCCTATGCTTCTTGGAGGAATTCATGCTGGCTTCTTATAGGAAGTCCTATTCTGCTGTTTTTGTAGTGGCACTCTGTTTGGTAACCGCCGTCGCGGCGAATGCTCAATCGGGCGGTAGTTCAACCTCTGTAAACGGCACCGTCGTCGACCCAACGGGCGCCGTGGTTCCCGGAGCCACGGTCGAGATTCGCAATCCGGTCAGCGGCTTTGACCGGACCACCACGACCGACGCCGCCGGAAAATTTACTGTCGCCAATGTTCCGTTCAATCCCTACCACCTCACGGTCACCGGCCAGGGATTTTCAACCTACGTCCAGGATGTCGATGTGCGATCGGTGGTTCCAATCGCCCTGAACATCACCATGAAAGTTGTGGCCTCGAACGAGACGGTTACAGTCGAGAGCGAAGCGGGAGGGGACCTGATCGAGAATGATCCGACGTTTCACACCGACGTTGATCGCGGCTTGTTCGACAAGGTTCCGCTGGAAAGCCAGTCGTCTTCGGTAAGTTCGCTGGTGACGCTGGCTACGCCCGGAATCGCCGCCGATTCCAATGGTCTTTTTCACGGGCTGGGCGATCATGCAGAGAATTCGTTCTCGGTGGACGGCCAGCCGATCACCGACCAGCAGAGCAAGGTGTTCTCTAATCAAATTCCAATTGACTCCATCGAGTCGATGGAAGTCATCGCCGGCGCGCCCCCGGCTGAATTTGGCGACAAAACCAGTGTGGTCATCAACGTAACCACACGCTCCGGGCAGGGCGTTACTACACCCCGGGGCGCGGTCACAACCTCTTACGGATCGTTCGGTACTGCCAACCTCGGCTTCGATCTAGCCTACGGCGGCAAGAACTGGGGAAATTTCATCTCTGCCAATGGCATGAAGAGCGGCCGATTTCTCGATCCTCCCGAGTTTGTCGTCATGCACGATAAGGGGAACGAAGAGAACCTGTTTGACCGCGTGGATTTTCAAATCTCCAACGCGGATTCGATTCACTTTAACCTCGGCTACACGCGTTCCTGGTTTCAGACGCCAAACTCCTTCGATACTCAGAACGCGACTGCCTGGTCCGGCGTGACCGTCTCTGATGGCGGAATCGGTCCCAATGGCTTGCCTGTCGGCCCCGCCGATCAGCGTTCGCAAATCAAGACCTTCAACATTGCCCCGTCGTGGACCCGGCTGCTCAGTTCTTCAGCCGTCTTTACCTTCGGAGCATTCGTGCGGCGCGATCAGTACAACTACTACCCGAGCGCCGACCCTTTTGCCGATCTGGCCCCCGATCTGCAGGCACAGACCGTAGGCCAGGATCGCACACTCACCAATGCAGGGCTGCGCTCGAATATTTCTTACGCGAAAGGCATCCATAACATCAAGGTGGGCGCCACATATGAACAGACTTTCCTGAATGAGAATGATCGCGTCGGAATTGTGGATCCGACGTTCCTGGGGTCGCTCACCGATACCAGCGGCAATTCCTGCGTCGATGCAAATGGCAATCCCATTGCGGCTCCGTGCACGACCCTGGCACCTTATGACTTGACGCGCGGCGGCGGCCTCTATGCGTTCAATGGCCACACCGATGTGAAAGAGCTGGCGCTTTATCTTCAGGACTCGATCACCAAGGGAAACTGGGCGGTTAACCTGGGGGTCCGCGGCGATTTCTATAACGGTTTGACAACTCACAAGGAAGCCGAGCCACGGCTTGGAGTCGCCTACAATATCAAGCCAAGCAACACGATTCTGAGAGTTTCATACGCAGGGGTGCTGGAAACGCCGTTCAACGAGAACCTGGTGCTTTCCGACCTGGGATGCGGATCCCCGGTTCTGAACCCGCTGCTTCTGTGTTCGACGCCGGGAATCACGCCATTCAGCCCAGGCTGGAGAAATGAATTCCACGCCGGAATTCAGCAAGCGTTCGGAAAATACGTGGTGTTCTCCGGCGAGTACATCTGGAAGTACACCCACAATGCCTACGACTTCAGCGTGCTGGGTGCGACTCCGATCACCTTCCCGATTGAGTGGGATCGTTCCAAGATTCCGGGATACGCCGGCCGCGTCAGTGTGCCGAACCTGCACGGGTTTTCGGCGCTCGTGGTCTTTTCCAGCGTGGCGGCACGCTTCTTTGCGCCACAAGTCGGCGGCGCGGGAGCGACTCCATCGGCTCCGGGAGGAGTCTTCCGCATCGACCACGACGAGAAGTTCAACCAGACGACGCATCTGCAATATCAGCCCTGGCAGCGTGGCCCGTGGTTTGGATTTAACTGGCGGTATGACAGCGGGCTGGTAGCTGGACCGGTGCCGTGCGCGGGTGGCAATTGCTCCAACGGGCCGCTGGGCAGCGACACCGTGGTGGACGCCTCGATCATCAGCCCCGACCAGCAGTTCCAGGCCGGGTTGTTCTGCGGAGCGGTGCATGCCACGCCAACTACACCCATCAGTCCGACCAGCCTATGCCCGGCTTCACAGTACGGGTCGACCTTGATCAGCATACCGGCGCCCGGAACGGAGAATGATGATCATAACCCGCCGCGGATCGCTCCCCGGCACCTGTTCGATGTATCGGTCGGCGATGACAACCTGTTTCACGGAGACAAATACAAGTGGAGCGCACAGTTCACGGTCATCAACCTGGCGAATAACTATGCGCTCTATAACTTCCTTTCGACCTTCAGTGGAACCCATTATGTGACGCCGCGCACGCTGACGGCGCAGATCGGCTTCCATTTCTAGGGAAAGAAAACACGGCCGGGGAGGAAGTACCGGCCGTTTTTCCCAGGGGAGGGCGTACAACTACGCCGCGAGGGCTTCCAGGGCCGTGCGGTCCTGAATCACGAGCGTTGCTCCTTCCAGACGGATCAAGTCCTTGCGCCGCAAGTCGCCCAGCAGTCGGGTCACGGTTTCCCGGGACGAGCCAATCATCTGCGCCATCTCTTCGTGAGTAAGGCTGGCGCGAACCCGGACCTCGCCCGGCTCTATAGCCTTGTCGCGATGCGGCAACCAGGAGAGCAGCAGTTTGGCCAACTTACCCGCCGAAGAACGCGCCAGGATCAGGTCATGAATGTCACGGTAGGCCGATTGAAACTCCCGGCTCAGAGCCAGGGAGGCACGGAGGGCTAACTCTCCGTTGGTCTCAATTCCGTGCAGCAGGCCTTCGCGCTCAATAAAGTTGACCTGGCAGGGTGAACTGGTTTCGGCGGTCATTTCAAAGGGCTGGCCGGAAATAGCGGCACTGAGCCCAAGTACTTCGCCCTCGGTGGCGATCTTGACGATCAGGACTTTGCCATCCCGCGAAGTCGTGGAGAGCTTGGCTTTGCCGGAACAAAGCATGTAGGCCCCACGGGGAGTCTGTCCCTCCACAAAGAGCAGGGCGCCGCCGGGATAAACAGCAGGACGGCTAACCTCAGCCAGCACCTTCAGAGCCCCGGGAGACAGGCCGCAAAACCATTGGTTGTGGCGCAAAGTACAAGTCATGCAGCTGTCGATGATGTTCAATCCATAGGGAGTATTCATGGCACTCACCTTTCCCGGAGGCTTGCGCTCGGGTTTCTGGGCTCTTTTCGCGAGTTCCCGATGGAGCCGCGCTCTCGCCCGTCGAAGATCACGGATCAGCAGGCGGGAATGCTCAGTCCTGGCGAGCAGTTCCGCCGCCAGCCCACGCGCGTCACCATCTTCCGAGCGAAGAAAATGGATCAGTTCCCAGCCGGCAAAGGTATCGCGCTCGTGAAGCCATTGCAGGCCACAACCGAACAGGTACAGCGGATCGACCCAGTTTGCGCCCTGCGGCTTGCAAGCGCTCCAGGATGTGGCGGCACTGCGCCGGATGCCGGCTCCGAGCGCAGTCAAGGATTCCCATCCCCGCTGGGGAGGAATCGGCACGGCTTGGCCGCCAGTGCGAGTCAGCATCGTCGATCCAGCTGTGAGCGGAAGTAACAATCGATCCTTTGCGGGTGCCCGCTTATCGAAACCGGAATTCCGAGTAGAAGAGACTCAGCTTCTCTGGCAAGCCTGGTGCCAAACTGGAACGGATGGCTTAAGTTTGTCTAAGAATTGGGTTTCTCGCTATTCGGAGAATCACCGGAGGTGGACGGAATGCCGAGCCAGCGGCAGGCTGCCGAAAAATCGTCACTTATAGTGACCAGAGCTGCGGCGATTGGTCGCAACTGGCCTCAATTTTCATAGTCCTGGCGGGTAATGCCCAATTTTTGAATTCTGGACTGGAGGGTGGTACGTTTTAGCCCGAGGCGCGCCGCCGCACCGTGGGTGCCGGCGATGACTCCGCCGGTTTCCCGCAGAACTCTGAGAATGTACTCCCGTTCCAGCGACTCCAGAACGGAACCGCAAGAAGAATCGCTGGGCAGATACAGTTCGGCCATGGGGATAGTCAGCACGGATGCATCGGAGAGAATCACCGAGCGTTCGATGAAGTTCTCCAGCTCCCGTACGTTGCCGGGCCAGCGCCAGTGGATCAAGGCATTCATGGCGTCGGTCGGAATAGTTTCGATCTGCTTGTTCATGCGCCGGGCGAACTTCTGCACGAAGTAGCGCACCAGCAGGGGAATGTCGGAACTATGATCGCGCAGAGGCGGCATATGGATGGGAAACACATGGAGCCGGTAGTAGAGATCACTGCGAAAGGTATGCGCCGCCATGCTCTTGGCGAGATCGCGGTTGGTGGCGGCAATCAAGCGCACATTGACCTTGATGGTTCGGGTACCGCCCAGTCGTTCGAACTCCTGGTCCTGGAGCACACGCAGCAGCTTGGGCTGAAGTTCGAGCGGGATATCGCCCACTTCATCGAGAAACAGGGTTCCCTTGTGAGCCAGCTCAAGGCGGCCGATTTTCTGACTCACGGCCCCGGTAAAAGCCCCTTTTTCATGGCCGAATAATTCGCTCTCCAGCAAACCGGTGGGAATAGCGGCGCAGTTGAGCTTGATGAAGGCAGCACCTTTTCTCGCACTCACACGGTGAATGGCGCGCGCGATCAGCTCTTTGCCGGTTCCGGTCTCGCCCAGAATGAGGACGGTAGCGTCGGTCTGCGCCACCGTGTTGGTTTGGGTCAGCACCCGTTTGAGGGCATGGCTCTCGCCAATAATTTCTTCGAAGTTCAGTTCGGAGCGGATTTCATCTTCCAGGTACAGCTTTTCGGTCTTCAACCTGTCGGTCAGTTCCGCGATTTCGTGCTTGGCGCGGGCCGTGTTCAGGGCCATGGCGACCTGGGTCGCGACCTGCTTGAGGAAGCTCATGTCCTGAGGCAGGAATGCCCCCACCTCCTTGCTTGCCAGATTCAGAGTGCCGATGGTGCCTTGGGGGGAGATGAGGGGCAGGCAGCACAAGGTGTGAATGCCCAGCGCCAGCATGCGCTCGACGAAGGTGGATCGAATCCTGGCCAAATCGGCGGGACTGAAGATCTTTGGCGCGCTTTCCTCGAAGGCCTCTCCCGCGCCACTCTCCTTCATCGAGAGCGTGGTTTCGGCGCCGATCAGTTCCGCGGCCAGGGCGGAGTCCAGAGGATACAACCGCAGGCAGCGGGCTGCCTCATCATGAATGGCGACACTGGCATAGTCTTGCCGGAACACGCTTCCGATGAAACGGGATAACTCCGGAAATACGGTTTGCAGGTCCAGATTTGAGACCAGAGTGGTGCTGACCTGGAGGAGCGCCTCCAGACGCTCCTTCTCGCGCTGGAAAGCGGCGCGTGTCAGGGCATTCTCCAGGACGAGAGCTACCAGCCCCGCCACCCGCCGCAACAGGCGCACATCGCCTGCGCCGTAGGCGTTTATGCTGGAACTGCCCAAACCGAATGCTCCTAAACGCCGCTGCCCGGAGGTGAGCGGCAATGCGCAATAGGAACGAATTCCTCTATCTCTGAGAAGTGTGATCGAGCGCTGAAAGCGGGATTCCCGGTGCAAGTCGGGCCACACTACCGCCTCCTGCTTCTCCATGGCAGCGCTGCAGGCGACGTCTTCCAGGGGCCACTCCGCCGGACTCATCAGCAACTCATTGCCCTCCCAGAAGTGCAAGCGCATGGCTTTCCGCTCCGCGTCGTAGAGGGAAAAATTGGCGATTTCAAACGAGGCAACTTCGTGCAGGCAGCGGGCTAGTTCGGGCAACAGCTCAGGCAGGTCGCGGCGGTGGACGACCAGGTCCGCCGTCCGAAGTAACGCTTCATAGCGATGGAGATCATCGCCCGATTCGAAGTGGCTTTCACGGACCATCTGCAAGGAGCCCCGAAAGGTACTGCTCCCCCTCGCGCAAACCTTCCCGTGAAATTGTGGCAGGCGGATAATATGCCAAACTCCCAAAGTTGTGCAAGGAATTTCGCTGCTGTGGGGCCCAAGAAATCAAGAGTCACCGAAAGTGACACCGGTACGCCCTGCGCCTCTGTTGCTTGCGGACAAGCCCAATTCGGGAAGAATCGATTATGGCTTGCGTTTCAGACACGCGAAGCCGCCTATAATTGCCGTGTGGCCCGAGGATGGGAGAGTAAGTCGGTCGAAGAACAGCAATCGCAGGCTGCTTCCTCTTCCCAGCATTCGAATCAGCCGCTTTCTGCGGCGGAGATCACCCGTAAACGGGAGCGCGAGCGGCTGCTTTTGTCGCGCAAACATGTCTTAGGGCAGCTCAGTTCCGCCCACAATCCCCGCCATCGGGAAATGCTGCAAGCGGCTCTGGCGGAGCTGGATGCCCGGCTTGCGCGGTTGGTCTAGGCCCGGCGTGCCACGGTGCGGCTCCGCACTGACGTATAATGAGGCTTCCCCCCATGAAAGCTTACGTGTATGTGTCGCTGAAGAAGAGCGTACTGGATCCCCAGGGCAAAACCATCCACGGCGCGCTTAGGAAGATGGGATTCAAGGGTTTGGAGGAAGTTCGCCAGGGCAAGTATTTTGAGCTGACGCTCGATGGAGGGCTGACCCGAACCGAGGCCGAGACGGAAGTCGCGCGCATTGCGCGCGAGGTCCTGACCAACCCGGTGATCGAGGAGTTCCGGTTTTCGCTCGAGGATTGAGATGCTTCCCAACGCGGGCGTCTCGTCCGCGGCCCCCGGAATAACAACAAAGCGCCGGTTTGAGCTGAGGAGGAAGTGCTATGTGCGGCATAGTCGGCTACGTAGGGAAAAAACCCGTGGTGCCCGTTATCATCGACGGGCTGCGGCGACTGGAATACCGGGGATACGACTCCGCCGGAATTGCCGTTTGCGGCAACGGCGAGGGTCTGCAGATCCGCCGCGCCGAAGGCAAGCTGCGCAACCTGGAAGAGGTGATCCGCCTCAAACCGCTCGACGGCACCTACGGCATTGGTCATACGCGCTGGGCAACGCACGGCCGGCCCTCGGAAGAAAACGCTCATCCTCATCGCGACTGCACCGGCAAGATCGTCGTAGTGCATAACGGAATCGTCGAGAATTACGTCGCCCTGAAGAAAAAACTCATCGAAGAAGGTCATCGCTTTACCACTGAGACTGACACGGAAGTGATCGCGCATCTGGTAGAGAACTATTTCATCAAGTTGAACAACGGCCACCGGGCGTCGCTGGAAGAAGCGGTCCGCAAGAGCGTGAGTCAGTTGAGCGGCGTATTCGCGCTGGGAGTGATTGCGGTCGACGAGCCCGACAAGATCGTCGCCGCCCGTAACGGACCACCCGTCGTCATCGGGCTCGGTAAGGACGAGTTCTTCGTTGCCTCCGATGTCCCCGCCATCCTGTATCACACTCGCGATCTCTTCTTTTTAGGAGACGGCGATCTGGCGGTAATCACGCCTGCCGGGGTTCAGCTCACCGATTTCAATGGGAAGCCGGTGGTACGTCAGGTGCAGCACGTGACCTGGGACCCAATTCAGGCGGAGAAGGGCGGATTCAAGCACTTCATGCTCAAGGAGATTTATGAGCAGCCGCGAGCCGTGCGCGATACCACGCTGGGCCGCATCTCGCAGGAAACGGGACACATTTTCCTCGACGAAATGGAAGTGAGCGAGGCGGAGTTCAAAGCCGCGAAGAAAATCAACATCGCGGCGTGCGGAACCAGCTGGCACGCGGCCCAGGCGGGAAAGTTCATGATCGAGCGTCTGGCGCGGGTTCCGGTGGAGGTCGATTACGCCAGCGAATGGCGCTATCGCGATCCGATTATCGGGGCGGATACGCTGACCATGGTGATCTCGCAGTCGGGCGAGACCGCTGACACCATTGCGGCGCAGCGCGAAGCGAAAGCTAAGGGATCGAAGACACTGGCCATTTGCAACGTGGTCGGGTCGATGATTACGCGCGAGGCTGCCGGCACAATTTATACCCACGCCGGACCGGAGATTGGTGTGGCCTCGACCAAAGCCTTCACTGCTCAGCTCACCGCTCTTTATTTATTTGCGCTTTATCTGGCAGAGACGCGGGGAACGATGCCTCCGGAGCAGGCGCAAAAGGCGGTTTACGAACTCACCTGTCTCCCGGGAAAACTGGAGCACATTCTCACTCGTGACGAGGAGTGTGAACATCTGGCCAAGCTGTATGTGCGGGCGCAGGATTTTCTTTTCCTGGGACGCGGCATTCACTATCCCATCGCGCTCGAAGGCGCTCTCAAACTCAAGGAAATTTCTTACATTCATGCCGAAGGCTATCCAGCGGGCGAGATGAAGCACGGACCCAATGCGTTGATCGACGAAAACCTGCCGGTCGTGATCATTGCGACGCGCGACGTCAATGACGAACTCTCGAGTCTGCGCTATGAGAAGACGATGTCCAACCTGAAAGAAGTCAAAGCGCGCTCCGGGGTGGTGATTGCGCTGGCCACGGAGGGCGACGAAGAAATCAAAGAAGCCGCCGATCACGTGCTCTACGTGCCCCCCGCGCCGGAAGAATTGCTGCCGATTCTCGAAATCGTGCCGCTGCAATTGCTTGCCTATCACATCGCGGTCCGCCGCGGATGCGATGTCGATCAGCCGAGGAATCTGGCGAAGTCGGTGACGGTCGAGTAGCGTAGTAGCTCTCGGCTTTCAGCCATCAGCTTTCAGCTTCTAGCTCCTGGCTTCCAGCTAAGCCTTGCCATTTTGAGCGGAGTCGAAAGATCCTTTGGACGACAGCACTGGAACCGGCCTCCCAAGGCATTTCGAACGTACCGCGGTTCGATTAGGAACTCCCTGATACGCCAGGTGACACGGCATGCAGAAAGGGATCCCTCGACTGCATCGTCGTTCGCCAAGGCGAATGACGATTTCGCTCGGGATGACTCCGATCAAAAAGCGAGACAGAACCTCGCGGCTTCTTCCATGCAACTTCCGTCATCTATATAGCCGATGGCTCCATTTCAAACCTTCACCGCGCAGCTTATGCGCTCGACTGCTTTATCCGGATTCACCAAGCATCTGGAGTTCGAGATCGAGGGTGTTTCCCGCTTTGGCTTTGTCGCCGGGCAATGGCTGTCAATGAAAGCCAACATGCCGGACGGGGAGGAAATCACGCGGGCTTACTCCATTGCCTCGCCTCCCGATGGCGACAACCGTCTTGCCTTGTGCTTGAACCGGGTGCAGGACGGGTTCATGTCGAATTTCCTCTGCGATATGAAAGAAGGCGACCAGATTCCTTGCCAGGGACCGTTCGGCGATTTCATTCTTCGGCCGCCGATGCGCGATACGCTGTTCATTGCCACCGGGACGGGCATTGCCCCGATCCGGTCGATGCTGCACTGGCTGCTGGCTGACAAGTCGCGTCACCAGGGCAAGCAATTCTGGCTGCTCTTTGGCAATCGTACGGAGAAGGATATCTACTATCACGACGAATTTCGCCGGCTGGCCGCCGACCATCCTAACCTCCATTACTTGCCCACCTTGAGCCGTGGCGACTCCGGCTGGCAAGGTTTGCGCGGGTATGTGCAGGAGCACGTTCCCGGCATAGCTCAGGGCAGAACCGAGATGCATGCTTACATCTGCGGTCTGGAGAAGATGGTCAAGGCCAATCGGGAGTTGCTGAAGGCGCTGGGCTGGGAGCGCAAGTCAATCCTATATGAGAAGTACGACTAAGGGCCTGCCGAGACGGGCGGGACGCCCGTCCTCCACAGGAGATTGGCGAAGCCGCTTCCCAGTAACCTGAGTAACCTGCGGGTAACCCCGCCTATATGGTATAAAACCAAGCAGTACAAAGCCAAAATCTGCTGCGGGGACGCTTGCGGTAGCGGAGCGTCTGCCGCCGGTTCTTGAGGAAACGCTTGAGTTTCATCAACTTTGCAGCCCGGGAAATCAATTGCAAGATCGTCTACTACGGCGCAGGCCTGGGCGGCAAGACGACCAACCTTCAGTTCATCTACCAGAAAACCGCTGAACAACAGAAGGGCAAGATGATTTCGCTGGCGACGGAGACCGACCGTACGCTGTTTTTCGATTTTCTGCCGCTGGATCTGGGATCGGTGCGTGGCTTCAAGACCCGAATTCATCTCTATACCGTCCCTGGACAGGTCTTTTATGACGCCAGCCGGAAATTGATTCTGCGTGGGGTGGATGGCATCGTATTCGTGGCCGATTCCCAGCAGGAGCGCCAGGACGCCAACGTCGAGGCGCTCGATAACCTGATGGACAACCTGAAAGAACACGGCTACGACTTCAAGAAGATTCCCTACGTGCTGCAACTCAACAAGCGCGACCTGCCTAACGTTCTTCCCGTCGACAAGCTGAGCGCCGAACTCCGCCGTAAAGACGAACCTGTGATTGAGGCTGTGGCCTTTCACGGGACGGGCGTCTTCGAGACCCTGAAAGAAATTGCCCGCCAGGTGCTGGTGGAGTTGAAGCAGGGCGGCTAGCAGGAAATCGCAGGGTGGTAAGGCAGGATTCCCAAGGTACGGCCGATCACTAAGCGCACGACTGCTTCCGGTGAAGGGCAGACGCGCGGGCGAGGAGAGTGACTTCGATGATCCCCGTCTCACTCATGCCACGCTGCAACTGCTGCCGTAGCACAACCTTCGAAACGGCTGCGCGAACTGGGGGCACACCCCCTGTGGAGCCCCCAGAGGGCATACCTAGCGGAAATTCTCGACCAGCATGAGATCGCTGCCGGATTCGTCAAACTGTGGGTAAAGAATCGTCCGTCCGTCGGGGGAAACTCCGATATGGCTCTCCAGGGGACGCTGAATGGTAATGATTTTCCTGACCTGGCCGGTGGCGAATTCGTAGAAGCAGAGGTCACGGTAGCCCATTTTGTCGGGAGTTCTGAAGAAGTACATCCCCTCCTTCCCCACGGTCCACTCGCCGCCGCCATCTACAGAATCAAGAACTTTCACTTCCTGACTTCCATCCGGCAGGGTTCTCCAGACAGTCACGGTCTCCGGCCACCCCTTCATGTAAAAGAGAAATTTACCGTCCGATGACTCTTGCGGGATGTCGCCGGAATTCCGCGTGATCTGAACAGCTTCCCCACCGTTGGATGGCATCTTCCAGATCTCCTCCCGACCGCTGCGGGTGGAGCTGAAGTAAATCCATTTTCCATCATGGGACCAATCAGGCCACTTGTCTTCCGCTGGATCTGTCGTCATGCGCCGGGGAATTCCCCCATTTACACTCACGACATAGATGTCCTCTTTCATTCCCTTCTGTGCAACCGTAAAAGCGATGTTCTGGCTGTCCGGGGACCAACTCGGGCCGTAGATGGCCGCCCCGCCAAACGATGTCAGCTGCAGGGTCTTGGATCCGTCGCTGTCGCAGATCCAGATTTCCTGCGTTCCTGATCGGTCCGACATAAAGGCAATCCGCCGTCCGTCCGGCGAATAAGCTGGGTATTGTTCAGTCTGCGTGGAAGAAATAAATCGAAACGGTACGCCTGGTTTTTGGCCTGCCCCGTTCAGGTCGACACGCCAGATGTTCAGGTCGGATTGTTGGGTTGCGAAAGCCAGACGGTTTCCGAGCCGGGAAATGGCTGGCGCGAAGGCATTGCTGGCGTCAATATTGATCCTGGCAATCGCACCCTTGGATAGTGCAATCCGCCAAAGCCCGAAGTTGGTTCCCGTGCCGGAGCCGAACACGAACTCCTTGCCATCCGGCAACCATGCCGCACCTAAATTCGTCATGTTGCCGGTTTGAACTTTCTCCTCTTTCCCCAGCGGTTGGTAGCTTTCTCCAAGACGCAGGAGCCACAGAGTTACGTTGAAGAAATCAGGTGAGACTCTTGAGAAAACGAGAATCCGGCCATCCGGTGAGACAGCCGGAGCGGTGTCGCCGACTTCTTCAACTGGCGGATTAGTCAGCGTTCGCTGTTCTCCTGTTTCCGTCGAGTACAAGTGCAAGCCTCCACCGTGTTGTCCTATTGTGGATGTTGTACCGACGAGCCACTTTGAGTCCGGGGTCCAGGATAAGTACGGACCATACGGTAGGGGCTGCAGGGATCTAATCTCCGCCACAATCCGTTCGGATCCCCCCCGCTGCGGTATGAGCATGATCACGGTCTTGCCCGGCGAAGAATCTCGTAAGAAGGCGATCAGGCGCCCATCCGGGGACCAGGCAGGGCTGTAATCCTTCGCTGGATCATTGGTCAGTCGATAAGGCGGCTCTATGCCGATTTGTTTAACATAGATATCCCAGTTGTCCTGGTTCTCTCCATCCCAAGCAAATGCTACTTGTGTTCCGTCCGGGGAGAACGACGGTCCATCTTCACTGCCAGGATAGCTGGTGAGTGGAACTGCCAACGCCACTGCTGGCAGTTCATTCCTCGATCGGACCAGCCACACTCCAACCGCTGCAATCACCAGCGCTGTCGCTATGCCGAGGGCCCAGGTGAGGCGACGATGAGACTTGGGCATGGATACAGCAGCGGCGCCGAGCACCCCGGAATCGGACTCCTCTTTCAGTTCCTGCAGCGCGATCTTGACATCGTCCATGTGCTGAGATCGCTGATTGACTTCCTTGCGCAGGCAGCGGGAGATCAGGCGTTCGACTTCTCTGGGAAGGCCCTCCGCCAGTTGGCTGGCAGGCTGCGGATTGTCTTTCAGGATGGCAGCCAGCGTCGAGGCTTTGGTGTCGCCGTGGAACGCCCGCTGCCCGGTCACCATCTCGTGCAGCACCGACCCGAAGCTGAAAATGTCGGAGCGGGCATCGACCTTCTTTCCCTCCGCTTGCTCGGGAGACATGTAGGCTACGGTGCCGACGATCTTGCCCTCTTCGGTTGTGGGCCGCATGGTGCGCGTGGTCTCGTCCTCGCCGGCGGGAGTGGCTTCGGTGAGTTTCGCTAGGCCGAAGTCGAGAACCTTCACCAGTCCGTCTTCGTTCACCATGATGTTCCCGGGCTTGAGATCGCGATGGACAATGCCGGCGGAGTGGGCGCGAGCCAGGGCGTCGGCAATCTGCACAGCGCACTTCAGAGCTTCGCTCAGCCGCATTCCGTTGCGGGGAATCAGCCGGTCGAGGGTCTTGCCGGCGACGTACTCCATAGCAATAAAGTCAACGCCGTCGGCCTCGCCGGTATCGTAGATGGTGATGATGTTGGGATGGTTCAGCGACGAAGCCGCCTTCGCCTCTTGCACGAAGCGGCGCTTGCGCTCGGTGTCGACGGTTTTCTCCGCAGGCAGAATTTTGATGGCAACCAGGCGGTCGAGGCGGGTGTCACGGGCCTTGTAGACGACGCCCATCCCTCCCTCGCCCAGTTTCTCGAGGATGCTGTAGTGCGAGATGGTTTGGCCGATCATGGACTGCGAAGAACTACGCAGCGCCATGGTAGGAGGCGGAGGGTGGCAAGTCAACGCGAGGGTGGGTCGTGCGGAGAAAGATTAAAAAAAAGGCGCGCTGCAACCGCTGCCGTAGGCCTCGTTGTCCGCGGGAACGGACAAGGACAGGACTCCAGCCGGGGAAGACCGCATCGTCGCCGGCCCCGTTTTTAGGTTTATCGTTACGATAGCTAAGGCGTCAGCTTGAACACAGTTGAGGCTGTGGTGCCATACAAGTTCCCGGCTCCATCCAAAACTAAGTCCCCATTGGGAGTGCCTTCCGATCCAAAACTCCACAACACAATTTCATTGCCGCTGGGATCGACTTTGAAAATGACCCCGCTGGCAGGGGTTGCCGTTCCGCCCCTCGTCGTGGCACCGTAAAGGTTCCCTTGTTTGTCCCGGATCAGACCGCCGTTGGATGGGAACCCTCCATCGGCACCTCCTTGAAAGCGGTACAAAATCGTTTCTGCGCCGTTAGGATCGATCTTGAACACCGTTCCGCAGCACCCATCCCCTTCGCCGTCGTTTCCCGTTATGCCGTAGAAATTGCCTTCGGCGTCGGATACCAAGGGACCCAAAGGACTTGAACCGTCACTGCCGCCCATGAAGCGGTAGAGAACGGTTTCCTGCCCCGTATTGCTCAGCTTGAAGACGACTCCGCAATTGCACGAGGTATCCCCTCCACGCTCAGTAGTGCCATATAAGTTGCCTGCTGCATCAAGGACTAAGCCGCCCCACGGCGAACACCCCTCTTTCACTGAAAAGGCACGCAAGATTGTCATGTTGCCGGTTCCATCAATCTTGAAAACTGTTCCGCAACCATGCTCGAAACCGAAACTGGTACCGTACAAATTCCCCTGCGCATCTTGGATCAACTGGCCACGAGGATCCGCCCCATCGCCATGTGCGGCGAAGGTGTGCAAGGTGGTCAAGGTCTTAGGCGACTCCGATAATCTGAAAATTGTTCCAAAATGGCGCGTGGTGCCCCCGTATAAATTACCCGCCGCGTCCCGGAACAGTCTCGAAGCCGGAAGCTCCCCAGTCTTGGAGTTGAATTTGTACAGAATCTTTTCCTCGCCGGAGGGTTTCACCTTAAAGATGATTCCACAGCCATAGCTCAGGCAGCCACCGTCGCCACCGTTGTACGTGGTGCCATAGAGGTTGCCGTACTTATCTCGAATCAACCCTCCACTCGGGCTTAACCCGTCGGTGCCTCCTGTAAAAGTGTGCAGCACGGTTAGGGTTTGGGCGTGTGCTGAGGAGGGATTTGAGCTAAGTGCAAGGAGAACCGCTAAGGCCAGCAGGATAATTGTTGTTCGCAGATGTGTCATGGCAACCTCCTCTGCGGGGCACCATTCTACACCCGGTAGTCCGCTCGATACGCGCGCCCAGCGCGGCGTAATACCATACGGGACGCGTGCATCGCAACCTGTTAGACTCACCCGCATGTCAACGTTCGTCCTGGTCCACGGCGCATGGCAGTCGGCCGGAACGTGGGACCTGTTGTCGCCCTTGCTGGAAAAGCATGGCCATCGGGTGATCACACCAGTGCTCAGCGGGCTGGGCACCGACCGAGAACGTCTGTCTCCTGACATTACACTCCAGCAACATATCGAGGACGTTCTGCTCGAACTGTCAAAGCTCCCGGGCCAGGTGGTTCTCGTTGGTCACAGCTACGCCGGCATGATTATCAGCGGGGTGGCGGAGAAAGATCCGGCTCACGTGCAGCGGCTGGCCTTCCTGGATGCGTTTATTCCGGAGGACGGGCAAAGGGTGCTGGACTTGCTTCCGCCTGAGACCGGCGCTTACTTTCGCAAGGTGGCCCGGGAGCAAGGAGATGGCTGGCGGCTGCCGGGCGGGGAGGGCCAGCTTGACCTGTGGGGATTGAAGCCAGGCGAGGCACGCGATTTCGTGCGCGCAAGGCTATGCGATTTCAGCCTGCGTTGTTTTGAAGAGCCGCTTCATCTCCCGTCCAATCGGAAAGCCGGCATTCCGGCCACTTTCGTTGCCGGCACTGCGGAAGGATATCCGGCGAGGCCCTTCTTCGAGCCGTTTGCTCGCAAGGCTCGCGATGCCGGATGGGAGGTCACCGAATTGAAGACTGGCCACGACTGCCATGTGGAATGTCCGGGAGAGGTCGCGAACATTTTGCTGGCGGCCGCGAGGTCGTAATGAGGTGGTCTGTCTCCACGGGTGTACAATCCTTCCCATTCATGAGGCAGACCAGGAGAGTTCGGGTAAGAACCCGAAGGCCTCTCCTGCGACAAGGCCTTTAGCGCTCAAACGGGGGATGACTGATGCCTGTGAAACAGGGTGATCTTGAGCTCTTGCGACATCCAGCTTCGCTAGCGCTGCTGCAATCGGCCATTCCCGCCCGGCTGGCTTATGTCTGGACCGATGGTACACCCAGGGTTGTACCCATCTGGTTCCATTGGAATGAGCGGGAGTTCGTGCTCGCAAGTCCGCCCAAAGCGCCAAAGCTGAAGGCGCTTACCAAGAATCCCAAAGTGGCGCTCACGATTGATGACAATACTTTTCCCCACAAGGTGCTGCTGGTGCGGGGCACGGCGCGGCTCGAAACCGTGTCTGGAATCGTTCCGGAATATGCGATGGCCGCCGAGCGCTATTTTGGAAGCCAACAAGGTAAGACCTGGGTCGCGCAGCTGGGCACCATGATTCAGAAGATGGTGCGCATTACCATCACACCGGAATGGGTGGGGCTGCTCGACTTCCAGACCCGCTTCCCCAGCGCCTTGCCGCTGTGATTTGGCATTGAAAAAAAGGCGCCAGCTGGTTGACTGGCGCCTTTTCATCTGCAGACTTACAAAATCTATTTGGTTTCGGCGGACGGGCTGGCTCCGAACTCGCGGCGAACCGCGGGGCGCGCAGCACGGGCAGCGATAGGATTTCCGGCTGCCGCCGCTCCATAGCGCTCCATCAGCATGGGCACCATGGCGTTTTCCGCTTCCTTAACGAACGAGAGGGAGCTTTCGCCATTCATGTCGACCCGGACGAAATCTCCCAGCTTCACTTGTCCGGTGGCTACCAGATTGGCCAGGGGAAAGACCAGGTGACGTTCGATGGCTCGCTTCAAATGACGCGCGCCATACTTGGGGTCGGTGCCTTCACTCAAGAGGAACGTCTTCACCTTGGGCGTGCAGTTGAAGACGAACTGATTGGCGGCAGCGGCCATCAGAATGCGCTGCTGCACCATGCCCAGTTCGATCTCCAGAATCTGCTGCAGATGCTCCGGCCGCAAGGTCTTGAACACGACTACTTTGTCGATGCGGTTCATGAACTCCGGGGTAAATTTGCGCCGGGCGGCTTCGACGGCAGTGCGGTCAATCTTGTCATCCAGGCTATTGTCGACAAGCTTCGGCTTTTGCGCGAAGCCCAAGCCGCCGTCGACCAGGCTGGTCATCTCGCCGGCGCCCAGGTTCGAAGTCATGATGATGATGCATTGCGAAAGATCGACCCGGCGATTGTCGCCCAGGGTCAAGGTGGCCTTGTCGAGAATGCCTAACAGGAGCTGCCAGAGCGCATCGGAAGCCTTCTCGATCTCGTCGAAAAGAAGAATCGAAAGTTTCAGGCGCTCGGTGTGCCACTGGTTCAGGGCTTCCTGGGTCAGCAAGGGATGGGTTTCGCGATGGCCCAGGTATCCCGGAGGCGAGCCGATCAGTTTGGCGATCTCGTGGGAGTGCTGGAACTCCGCGCAATCGATCTTGATGCAAGCCCGCGCGTCCCCGAACAGGGCTTCGGACATGGCCTCGACAACCCGGGTCTTGCCCGAACCGGTGGGGCCCAGAAACAGCAGATTGCCGACGGGGCGACCGGGAGGGTTCAGGCCGGCAAGAAACATCTGGTAGATTTCGACCACTTTCTCAACCGCGGCATCCTGGCCGACGATCTTGCGGCGCAAAGCGTTGTCGAAATCGCGGGCGTCGTTGCTGCGGCGACTGGGGTCGAGCACGGTGTTCAGCGCATTTTTCATAGATTCATGGCCCCTTCTTGTTTCTTCCGGGCCTCGGTTCGGTGCCTGGGGAGACGGCTTCATGTTCTCAAAGGAGGAAAGCGACAAATTTTGTCACTTTCCGGTGTCCTGCGACAAGCACCGTGCACATCGCACAAGCCTACACTGCAAATCTCTAGCCATCCCGTCCGGCGGTGCAGGTTCAGCGATTTATACGGTGATTAGATGCTCCCAGCCGCCGGGAGAAACACTTAGAGCGCAGGGGACGATCATGGAAAAGGAAATAGTTTGCGCATGCAGGGAGTTTCCCTGACTCCGCCTGAGCCCCATCTGGCTGCAAGCGGGGACTGAACCGAGGTAACTGGCGGAAGCTTTTGCAGTTGGATAGCATCCCGTATATTTAGCACAAGGGGAGAAAGAAACGTGCGTCGCTTCGTTTGGGTACCAGCTGTAGGTCTGTTCTGTCTATCTTTCGGCTTCTTCTTGCACCGTATCGCGTTTGAGATCCCGGCGGCGGCGGCGCAGTCGCAACCCACGGCACGCCTGGCAACGGCTACGGTTTCGACCAAACCCGCGTCGGGCGGAGTCTCGGTAGAAATTACGCACGTGGCTCCTCCCGGCAGCTCGCTCTATTGGGCGAAGCGCGGCGACACCGTGGTCTCAGTCGCTCATCACTACCTGGGACAAACCTCGTTTCTCACGTCAGCCGAACTGGCGGAGGCTTTGCGAAAGGCTAACGACAATCTGCAAGGCACCTATCTGAAGCCCGGACAAACCGTGATTGTCCCCGGAATTCTGGATGCCCCAATCGTCGAGAAAACCGTCGCTGTGCCGCGCGATTTTGAGGTTCGAGCGGTCTATTTGACGGGTCTGATGGCGGGCAGCGACCACGGGTTGCATATCATACGGCACTGGCGGGAGGTCGGCGGCAATGCCGTAGTTTTCGACATCAAGGATAGTGACGGCAGCGTCAATATTCCCTTCGAGCATCCCTTCCTGGGCAAGCATCACACACCCATTCAGGACCTGCCGAAATTTGTGCGCTTCCTGCACTCGCAGAACCTGCATGCCATCGCCCGGGTGGCCATTTTCCGCGACGAGCGGCTGGTGGTGGCGCATCCTGAACTGGCGGTGAAGTCGCACCGAACGGGGGAACCGTGGCGTGAAAACGGCAAGTTAGTGTGGACGGATCCTTCGCAAATCAAAGTGCAGGATTACGATATCGCGCTGGCCAAAAAAGCCGCCGAATCCGGGGTCGACGAGGTGCAGTTCGATTATGTGCGCTTCCCTGCCGAGGGCGACCAGAAAGACGCCAGCTTTGTGTTTCAGAAAGATCATCCTGACTGGCACCGTACGGATGTGATTACCGACTTCCTGAAACACGCCTATGCCGAACTACATCCTACCGGAGTACTGCTTTCGCTCGATGTGTTCGGCGTGATGGCATGGCAACGTCAGGTCGATCTGGCGCATACCGGGCAGGACATTGTGGGGATGGCCAAGTATTGCGACGTGCTCTCGCCCATGATTTACCCGTCGCACTTCTTTGGCATGGACGGATATGCCCATCCCGGCGACGCACCGGAACACTTCATCGGCGAATCCATGGAACGGTTTGAGAAGATTACGCAGGGCAGCGGTGTAGTCATTCGGCCCTGGCTGCAGGCTTTTGCCTGGCGCACCAAAACCTACTCGCCCAAATACATTGAAGCGCAGGTGCTGACCGCCAAGAACAAAGGGGGCATCGGTTTTCTGTTCTGGAATGCGAACAACGACTATAGCAAGCCCTATACTGCCATGCCCGAGATGGGGGCGGCCAAGGGGCAATACTTCCGTGGAGATGAGGTTCCTGGACTGGTGCGGGCGGAACTGAAGCCGGCGCCTGAATCCACGCTGGCGCAGGCCGGCCAGCGGTAGGGAAGACAACGAAGGATTGTTTCGTATTCAGCGCTGGTTTTCGTGATAAAGCCACGGAAAAAGCGCCTGCGGTTGATCCTGCCTCAGTTATAATCTTCCAGGTTGAGTGCTTCATCTCGCTCCCCAAAGTCCACGGCGGCAATTTTGGCATCGAATTAACGCATCCCTCGCCGGTACGATTGAATCTTAGGAACCCTAGGAGTAAGCATGGCGATTCAGAAGACGGAAAACATCTGGCACAACGGCAAGCTCATCCCCTGGGATGAAGCGCAAATCCACGTTATGTCGCACGTGGTGAATTATGGTTCGTCGATTTTTGAAGGGATTCGCTGCTATTCCCTGCCCAGCGGGCCGGCGATTTTCCGGGTGCAGGAACATACCCAGCGCCTGCTGGATTCATCGAAGATTTACCGCATCGACGTCGACTTCACCCGCGAAGACCTGGTGGCCGGAATGGCGCAATTGGTGAAGGCGAACGGGCTCTGGCCGTGCTATATCCGTCCCATCGTGCTGCGTGGCTATGGCGAGGCGGGAGTAAACCCGTTCAACTCGCCGACCGAGGTCTATATCTGCAACTACCCGTGGGGCAAATACCTGGGCTCGGATGCGGAGCAGGGCGTCGACATTTGCGTTTCGTCGTGGACGCGCATCGCACCCAACACACTGCCCGCGATGGCCAAGTCGGGCGCGAACTACATGAATTCCCAGCTGATCAAAATGGAAGCCATTCTGAACGGCTACGTCGAGGGGATCGCGCTAGATACCAACGGCTACGTCAGTGAAGGTTCGGGCGAGAACGTCTTTGTGGTACGCAATGGCACCCTGCAGACAGCGCCGCTGGGGAACTCGGTGCTGCCGGGAATCACTCGGGACTCGGTTTTGCAGATTGCCCGCGAGCTTGGCATTTCCATCATTGAACAGTGCATTCCGCGGGAACTGCTCTACATTGCCGACGAGGTGTTTTTCACCGGCACGGCGGCTGAGATTACTCCCATACGGTCGGTCGACAAGATCAGCGTGGGCCGGGGAATCACCGGGCCCATGACCAAAGCGATTCAGAAGGAGTTTTACGGAATCGTTCGCGGCGAGAAGCCTGATCGATTCAACTGGTTGACGCCCGTGCCGGTTGGGAGCAAGCAACCGGTGAGCGTTTAGCTTTTTCACGCCCGGGGCGCTACCGTAGCGCCCCTATTTTCGTCCAACTTCGCAATACCCTCAGAAGGAGGAACTCATGGCAGAACAAGGTCTGACCCCTGAATTTGCAGCCGGTTTTTGTCACATGATGCTCGATGGCGTTTCCCGCGAACAGGAAACCACCAAGAAAGTTCTGGCGGCTGTTCCGGACGACAAGTCCGGCTACCGGCCCGACCCCAATGCCCGCACCGCATGGGAATTGGCCTGGCATCTGGCGAATACGGATGTTCAGTTTCTGGATGGAATCGCCGACCTGGAGTTCAAGATGGAGACGCCCGAAGCCGCAGACAAACCCAAGAACGTGGCGGAGCTGGTGGCGTGGTATGACAGCAATTTCAAGCGCGGCGTGGAGCGGGTACGCGCTTTAACCCCGGAACAACTGATGACGCCCATCGACTTTTTCGGCGTCTTCAATTTCCCGGCTGTGTTTTATCTCAGTTTTCTGAATAACCACTGCATCCACCATCGGGGCGCGCTGGCTACCTATCTTCGCCCGATGGGGGCGAAGGTGCCGTCAATTTACGGCGGCAGCTACGACGAGCCCTTTCAGCCAGCCGAGGCACAAAGCAGCGCTGCGTGATCAGCCAATGCTGCCGGAAAAGCCGCCCTGCAGGGCGGCTTTTTTGTTCAGCTCCCCGCCCAGAGTAACTGTACTGAATACTTCTGGAAAATCCGGTCTGCGCTGATCAGAACCATGTCTTCCAGGTTCGCCTGGACGACCAAGAGGCGATCGACTGGATCCCGATGGTGAGGAGGCAACGAGGCCACTGCCAGCGTATGCGGGTGAGACACCGCGATGGGCCGGACTCCCTGATCCGCCATGCGACGCACCACATAGGTGGCCGGAGGTTCGGGGAGGCGGAGTTTGCCTGACTCGAACTTGATGGCAATCTCCCAGGCCGAGGCCGCCGACAGGAATATCTCCTGACCCAGATCCCGAAACACGTTCTGTGCTTGGGGAGACAAACGTTGTGGTTCCGAGTTAATCCATAGCCACACCCCGGTATCGAGTAGATATCTCACGCTTTCTTTTTTCTACTTTTCCTGGGCGAAGCAGCGGTTGCTAACGGCGCATCGTAAAACAAAGCCTCAAGCGCCGGATCGGGAGCGTCAAAGTCCTCTGCGATCCAGATCTTGCCCCTATCCATTCCCGTAGGGCGGGCTCCGCCCGGCGGGCCGACGGAAATGAGCTTGGCAATTGGCCTACCGGCACGTGCGATCGTGATTTCCTCGCCGGCCGCGACCCGCTGCAGGAGGCGAGAAAGATGGGTTTTGGCCTGATGGATGTTCACTTCCATGGTTTCCAGTATAGACTAAGTCCATAGACTAAGTCATAACTGAATGATCAGGAACCGGGGGATGAGGTCTTGGATCACGGCCCAGTGATCCCCGGCCACAGCCTATAGATGGGATCGAGGCCATTACCTAGGTCATCTTGGGCTGCAGTCAGTTTCGGTTCATCATACGGGAGGTCTCAAGGAAACTTCCGGAATGAATATTGATGATCTGCTGCGGATCGCCATGGAGCGGCGCGCCTCCGACCTTCACCTCAAAGTCGGCAACTACCCTCACCTGCGGGTTGACGGCGAACTGATCCCGCTGACTGAGCAGCCCCGCATCAGCGCGGAAGACATGTTGACCATGGCCTTCAGCATGATGTCGGCACGGCAGAAGCAGAAATTCAAAGAGACCACGGAAATCGACATGGCCTATGGCGTGGCCGGGCTGGGGCGATTCCGTGTGAACGTGTTTCAGCAGCGCGGCAACGTCGGGCTGGTGCTGCGCGTGATTCCGACGAAAATCCGCGCTTTGGATGAACTGTACCTGCCTAAAGTAGTCGAACAGATTTGCGATATGCCTCGAGGGCTGGTATTGGTCACCGGCGTAACCGGCTCCGGTAAATCGACCACTCTGGCTGCGATGGTAGACCGCATCAACTCCACGCGCGCCGAACACATCATCACCATCGAAGACCCCATCGAATTTCTGCATCGCGACAAGAAGGGCTACGTCAACCAGCGCGAGATCGAGGTGGATACGCCGTCGTTCTCGGCGGCGCTGCGGGCTTCATTGCGCCAGGACCCGGATGTCATTCTGGTCGGCGAAATGCGAGACGTGGAGACGATCGGCACGGCGCTGCATGCGGCAGAAACCGGACACATGGTCTTCTCCACATTACACACCCTGGATGCAGTCGAGACCATCAACCGAATCATTGCGGTGTTTCCGCCTCCGGAGCAAAAGCAGATTCGCCTGCAGTTAGCGGCGGTGTTGCGGGCGGTGATCAGCCAGCGCCTGGTGCGACGCTGCGACGGCGAGGGCCGTGTACCAGCCGTCGAAGTCATGATCAACACGGCTTACATCCGGGAGTGCATTCTGGTCGCGGAAAAAACCCGCTCTATTCGCGACGCCATCTCCGCGGGAACCTCGCAGTACGGCATGCAAACCTTTGATCAGTCGCTGTGGGATTTGTTCCAGGCGGGCTTGATCAATTACGAAACCGCTCTCGAAAACGCCTCCAACGCGGACGATTTCAAACTCCGCATGCAGGGCATTTCCTCCACCAGCGATATCTCGAAAAACGCCATGCAGTCGACAGGGTTTGGAAACTAGCCGGCTCTGATAATCGTTTTAGCTCTGTCATTCCGAGGAGCAAGCGACGAGGGAATCTGCAGTCTGCCTGAACGCTGCCAACTGCAGATCTCTCGTCGTAGCTCGGGATGACTACAAGATTTGCGACGGGTTGAGAACGGAAGGAGGGCCAGAGTCTCACTTGGAGGCAAGTGGGGTACGAGCTCTGGCCCCTTTAAGGAGTTCGTTTCAGGTTCAGGCCTGGCAAGCAGCGGCCAGCCTGGTGTGACGACACCCCGCTCCGCTCAGCACATACAGCGCATGATCGAGCGTGGAAATGTCGAACACGTGATCCAGCTTGGTACGCACCAGCATCTCGCGTACGAAGTGCGAAGGATTCACCAGTTTGAGTTGCACCCGGCGACTCTGCGCCCATTGATGCAGAGAAAGCAAGGTCGTCAGGCCGCCGGCGTCCAGGCTTTCGACGTCCGATAAGTCCAGCACCACAATGCGGCTCTGTTTTTCCGAGACCACCGCATTGCGCAGAGCGCGGACCTCTTCGCCGCGGACGATTCGTCCGCCGCATCTCACCACTGCCACGTCGCCGGTTTTTTCCACATCGATGGTAAGCATGATCGCCTTCCTCTCAATCTCTAATGATTACTACGGAAATAGACGGCGGAAAGTTCCCGGTGTTATCAGTAAAGATGTAAAAACAAGTAAACTCGTCACAACTTTTCTCCTGGTTACTTAAGTGCAATACTGAAAGCGAGTTACTGCCGTGGCTTTTCCGCGTCCGCGCAAAACCGAATCGGAAGACGAGCTGTTCGAGTATGCCGTGGGCGCGCTCGGACGCCGCATGCGTTCGGTGGCGGAACTGAAGCGCTTGCTGCGTCCGCGCGTCGAGGCCGAGACGGAGTACGGGCAGACGCTGGTCGAATTGGTGATTCGCCGACTGAAGGATCGCGGCTATCTCAACGACGCCAACTATGCGCAAGCGTATTCCTCCTTTCGCCGCGACAATGAGAAGTTCGGCCGCCGGCGCGTGATTACGGACCTTAAGGCCAAAGGAGTACACGGCGAGGTGATCGAGAAAGCGATCGCCTCCACTTTTGCCGGCATAAATGAGGAACGACAGGCGCGAGATTTCTTGCGCCGAAAACGGTTGGCGAAACCGGAAAGCCAGAAGCAGGCGGCACGGATTTTTCGTCAGCTGCTGCGCGCAGGTTTCGCCAGCAAGACGATTTTCACGATTCTAAAAAAATGGGACGTGGATGACGAAACCCTCACTGTTTTGGAGAGCGAAATCGAGTGAGTCGCAGACGGCGTTGCGTTCCAGCGCAAACTGCGACATACTTTCAGCATCCGATTTCCTAACAGGAGATTCACTCATGAAAGTCAAAGCAGGACGAATTCTCGCCATGACGCTGCTGGCTTCCGCTACCTTGATGTTCGGTCAGGCCGGTACCGACGTTAGCAACGCTGCCAAGGATACCGGGAAGGCCACCGACACGGCTGCCAAGGATACTGGGAAGGGCACCGAGACAGCCGGCAAGGACACGGGAAAAGCAGTCGGGAAAGCCGGAAAGGCAACCGGCAAAGCCGTAGGCAAGACGGGTAAGGTTGTCGGCAAAGGCGCAAAGGACGCAGGCAAAGGCGTGGCCAAGGGCGCAGAGAAAACCGCTGACGCCGTAAAGTAGTCTGGCGCTGAAGAAGCCTCAAACATCAACCACAGAGGCGCAGGCTTCACCGGGGAATCGTCGCTACTGATACTCCCCTGTGATCTCTATGCCCTCTGTGGTCTTCGTTTAAGATTGATGAGTACATGCTCACTGGCTCGGAAATTCGGCGCAGGTTTCTCGATTACTTTATCCAGAAAGGGCACCGCGAGGTGCATTCGTCGTCGCTGGTTCCGGCCAACGATCCCACCCTGCTGTTTACCAACGCTGGGATGAACCAGTTCAAAGATGTTTTCCTGGGTCTGGAAAAGCGCGATTATTCGCGGGCCACGACATCGCAGAAATGCGTGCGCGCCGGCGGCAAACACAACGATCTGGAAAATGTCGGCTTCACCAACCGCCATCATACATTTTTTGAGATGCTGGGGAATTTTTCCTTCGGCGATTATTTCAAGAAAGACGCCATTGCCTATGCCTGGGAGCTGATCACATCACCGCAGTGGTTCGGGATTTCTAAAGACAAGCTGTACGTGACCATCTTCAACGGCGAAGGCGGGGTGCCGCGCGATGCCGAGGCGTATGACTTGTGGGTTGCGCAGGGTGTACACAAAGGCCGCATTTTTGAGTTTGGCTTGAAGGACAATTTCTGGCAGATGGGTGACACCGGCCCTTGCGGCCCTTGCAGCGAAATTCACTACGATATGGGCCCATCGGCATCTGACCAGGGCCATGCCGATTGCGCGTTCGCGTGTGATTGCGGGCGCTATGTAGAAATCTGGAACCTGGTGTTCATGCAGTTTGACCGCGACGCGAGCGGCAAGCTGAATCCGCTGCCCAAACCGTCGATTGACACCGGCATGGGGCTGGAACGGGTAACGGCGGTTTTGCAGGGCGTGATTTCGAATTACGAGACGGACTTGTTCACCCCGCTGATTAAGCGGGCGGCAGAGCTGACGGGAGAGCTACGCTCGCCCGGACAGCCAGGGGCGGCTGCCCCCACACAAGCCAGCAGCGGCCACGTGGCGACGGCCGCCCTTGGCGGTCGAGCCGAGCAAAGCTCGGCAGGTTCTAAGTCCGCAGCTTCGCTGCGCGTCATCGCAGACCACGCACGCGCGGCAACCTTTCTTATTTCTGACGGAGTGATCCCGTCAAACGAGGGACGGGGTTATGTCCTGCGGAAGATTATCCGGCGAGCCATCACGCACGGTAGATTGCTTGGCCAGAGCAAGCCTTTCTTGTATGAGATGGCGTTTGCTGTCCGCGATCTGATGCAGGACGCGTATCCCGAGCTGAGGGAAACCGCAGGTCAGGTTTCCAGAACCGTGCTAGCGGAAGAGACGCGTTTCGCGCACACGCTCGACGTTGGACTGGAGAAGCTGGAAGGACTGCTGGCTCAGGGTTTGGGAAGACTTCCGGGCAACGAAGCGTTCAAACTCTACGATACCTTTGGCATGCCGCTGGACTTCATGCAAGACGCAGCTAGAGATCAGGGCATCGAGTTCGATCAGGATGGTTTCGATCGGGCGATGGCAGATCAACGTGCACGCGCTCGCGCCTCCTGGAAAGGTGCGGCCAAGCAGACGGCGAATCCCGCATACCAGCAGCTGCCCAAGTCAGAATTCGAAGGCTATCGCCAGACTCGCTCGGACAACTGCGAAGTTCTCGCCATCATCAAGAACGGCCAGGGCGCGCAGGAGCTCAAAGCGGGTGAAGCAGGCGAAGTCATTCTCGACCACACGCCGTTTTACGCCGAATCGGGCGGGCAGGTCGGGGATCGGGGATGGTTCTACAGCGACGATCACAACACCGTCGTCGCCGAAGTAAAGGGATGCTACTACCCGGTGCAGGGTGTGAGAGCACACCAGGTGGTCGTAAAATCCGCACCCAAGCAAAACCAGCTTGGGTGGGGCATCCTTAGAGTTGCGGACAGAGTAGATGCGGTCGTCAACACCGACATTCGCGAGTCGACCATGCGCAACCATACGGCAACGCATCTGCTGCAGGCTGGCTTACGAGAAGTTTTGGGCAAGCATGTGAAGCAGGCGGGATCGCTGGTGGCGCCCGATCATCTGCGCTTTGATTTTTCGCATTTCACTGGGGTCGATGAAGAAGAGCTACAGGACATCGAAGACCTCATCAACAAGGAAGTGCTGCGCAACGAGAAAGTCGAAGTCATCGAGAATGTGCCCATCGATGTTGCGATCAACGATTATCACGCCATGGCACTGTTCGGAGAGAAGTATGGCGACAGAGTCCGCGTCATCAAGATCGGCGACTTCTCCACTGAACTTTGCGGAGGCACGCACACCGCCCAGACCGGCGAGATTGGACTGATCAAGATTCTGAAAGAGGGTTCCGTGTCCTCGGGTGTGCGGCGCGTGGAGGCGGTTACCGGAGAAGGATCTCTGGTTCACTTTCGTCGCGACCACGAACTGGAGAAGGTGGTGTCAACTTTCGCGAATCCCAGCCTGGCGCAAAAAGCGCGCAAAGATGGAGCGCCGACATTCGAGGAGGGTTCGATATCTCCTGCCGAAGCGCTTAAGGCCGAAATCGACAAGAAAGACGCTGAGATCAAGCGGCTGACGCGAGAGCTCGATCAGGCGCGGATGAAGTCGGCGTCATCCTCAACTGCAAACATTGGTGACAAGATCAAAGACGTGCGCGGCGTCAAAGTGCTGGTGCACCGCGTGGACAATCTGGAACGCGCGCAGATGCGAACTTTGGTCGATCAACTGCGCGACAAACTGGGCTCGGGCGTGGTGGTCCTTGGCTCGACCACTAATGGCAACGTGTCCTTGATTGTGGGCGTCACGAAAGATCTCACTGGCCGCATCCAGGCAGGCAAAGTAATTGGGCCGGTGGCACAGAAGGTCGGAGGCAAGGGGGGTGGCCGCCCCGACCTGGCCGAGGCGGGTGGAAAAGACCCGGGCGCGCTGGATTCCGCGCTGCAGGCGTCTTACGATGTAGTGGAATCCCTGCTGAATAACTAGGTACGATCAGTTCTTGGTGGCCAGTTCGCGGTTCTCAGTTGGTGGCGGGAGCTTTCCATGGAAGACCGCATACGGTCGATCACGCACCGGGGAAAGAGGGTTCTGCTGGTCGATCTTTCGAATTGTTCAGCCGCAGAGGTGAAGAGAATTGCCGAACTGGTGCCGAAGTTTGCCAGCAACTATCCCAAAGGCTCTTTGCTTCTCCTGGCAGACTTCACCGGCGCCCAGTTTGACCGGGAGGCGCTCACTACCTTGAAAGAGGCGACAGTCTTTGACCGCCCTCATCTCAAGAAATCTGCCTGGGTGGGAACCGAAAGCCTGCCCAATGTGTTCTACGAAAACATCAAGACTTTTTCCCAGCGCGAGTTGCCCACCTTCAAAACTCGCGAGGAAGCAATGGATTACCTGGTCGAGGACTAGCAGGGTTACACGGTTCTGACAGCTTCGCTCGCTGCGTTCGCTATAATCTTTTCACGGTCATGCCTGCCAGCCTGGACCAAATCGTCACCACGACGCGCCGCAAGGTGGCGGAGCTGCGCCGCACGGCCGATCGGCGCCAGCTTGAAGAGAAGGCGAGATGCCATATCCCGCGCGGCTTTCGACGGGTGCTGGGGTTGCAACCCGGGCCGGCCATCATTGCGGAGCTCAAGAAAGCTTCGCCATCACGCGGCTTGATTCGAGCGGATTTCGATGCCGGAAGCCTGGCCGTGGAGTTACAGGGCGCCGGCGCTGCCGCGCTTTCGGTGCTTACTGACGCAGAGTTTTTTCAAGGATCGCTCGGGAACTTGCGCGCTGCCTCAAGCGCGACCAGGCTTCCCTGCCTGCGAAAGGATTTCATCGTAGATGACATCCAGTTGCTGGAGGGACGCGCCTACGGCGCGGATGCAGTTCTGCTGATCGTAGCCGCGTTGTCACCGCTAGAACTGAAGCAGCTGACGGCTCGAGCTCAAGAACATGGGCTCGATGTTTTATGCGAGGTACACGACGAGCGCGAGATGCAGAGCGCACTGGACACAGGATGCGATCTGATCGGGGTGAATAGCCGGGATCTACGGACATTTCGTGTGGATCTCGAGACCGCGTTTCGTTTGGCAGAACAGATTCCGTCGCATGTGCTGCGCGTTGCGGAGAGTGGGATTCAAACCGGCGCCGACATTGCGCGTCTGCGAGTTGCGGGCTACCATGCCTTCCTGGTTGGCGAATCGCTAATGAAAGCTGAATCCCCAGGCGAAGCCCTGCGCTCGCTGATTGAGGAATCGTTGGATATGGCGGCTCCTTCAACGAAAACTGATCACTGACAACCGGGAACTATCTTTTTTCATGACCTGGGTGAAAATCTGCGGAACCACCAATCTGGAGGACGCTCTGACCGCAGTGGATGCGGGGGCTGACGCGCTGGGGTTTGTGTTTTATGAAAAGAGCCCGCGATATGTCGCCCCAAAAACGGCGCAGGCGATTATCGCGGAACTGCCTGATGGGATTGAAAAGGTAGGCGTGTTTGTGAATCAGTTCGAAGATTCGATTTGTGCTTTGGCTGACGAAGCCGGACTCACCGGAGTGCAGATGTACGGACACGACGAAGATTCGCACGTGGCTGATCTGGTCCTGCAACGGCGGCCCGAACTCAAAATATTCGCCGGCATTTCGATGCACCATGTCTCGCCCGAAGGCTTGGCCTCAATGTGGCGTCCTGATGTCGTTTACTCGTATCTAGTGGATTCCGGCGACTTCAACCAGCCGGGCGGTACAGGAAAGTCTTTCGACTGGCGCGCCCGCCAGGAAAGCATCGGAGTGATTGCGAATCTTGGCCGCGTCACGGTGGCCGGAGGGTTGAGCGCCAGCAACGTCGCGGAGGCCATGAGTATACTGAAACCCTGGGGTGTGGACGTTGTCTCTGGGGTCGAGGCCAGGCCCGGGAAAAAAGATCCCGATAAAGTGCGGGCGTTCATTGCGGCGGTTCGCGGGGCTGATCAGGAAGGCAAGAAGCAGCAGATTCCTCGTCGCTCTCGCTCCTCGGAATGACAATTGAACTACGGTGACTTGTTCGGCACGTCTGCACGCTGTGCCCTTTCTATGGCAACTGCCACCATTTTGCGAAAGAAGGCCATCAGCAAGACCGCTGCGGTGCCCGGGCGCTTCGGGGCGTTCGGCGGCCGCTATGTCCCCGAGACACTGATGGCGGCGCTCGACGAACTCGAGCGCGCCTATGAAAAGGCTAAACGCGATCGCAGTTTTCATCTCCGTCTAGACGAGTTGCTGCGAACTTATGCCGGGCGTCCGACTCCGTTGTTTTTTGCCCGGCGGCTCGCGCAGCAATTGGGCGGCGCGCGCGTTTATCTGAAACGCGAAGACCTGCTACACACGGGGGCGCACAAGATCAACAACTGTCTCGGACAGGCGCTGCTGGCAGAGCGCATGGGCAAGCGCCGCATCATTGCCGAAACAGGCGCAGGGCAGCACGGCGTGGCTACGGCGACCGTGTGCGCGCTCTTGGGTTTCGATTGCGTCGTATATATGGGCACGGAAGATATGCGGCGGCAGGAGCTGAACGTATTCCGTATGCGTCTTCTCGGGGCCGAAGTCCGCGGAGTGGAATCGGGATCGCGCACGTTGAAGGACGCGATCAACGAAGCCATGCGCGATTGGGTGACGAACGTGCGCACCACGCACTATCTGCTGGGCAGCGTGCTGGGCGCGCATCCTTATCCCACCATGGTGCGCGACTTTCACAAAGTGATTGGGCGGGAGGCACGGGCTCAAATCCTGAAGGCCGAGGATAAGTTGCCGGCGGCGATTATCGCCTGCGTCGGCGGGGGATCAAACTCAATCGGAATTTTTCACGAATTTATTAAGGATCGCCGGGTGAAGCTGATCGGCGTTGAGGCCGGCGGACGCGGCGAAGCGCTGGGCGAACATGCGGCCCGTTTTCATGGTGGCGCGCCGGGGGTATTGCAGGGTACTTACTCTTACGTCCTGCAGGATGCGGCTGGCCAGATAGCGAACACGCATTCCGTCTCGGCGGGACTTGATTATCCCTCGATCGGCCCGGAGCACGCCTGGCTGAAGGACTCAGGACGAGCCGAATATGTATCGGCGTCGGACCAGGAAGCCCTCGACGCTTGCACGTTGCTGGCACGCAACGAAGGAATTATTCCGGCACTGGAGTCGGCTCACGCGGTGGCCGAACTGGTGAAGCGCGCGCCCGGGATGAAGAAGTCCGACATCGTCATCGTGAATATTTCGGGGCGCGGGGATAAAGACGTTGGAATTCTGAGAGAGAATCTGAAGCTGGATTGACGACCGGGTGCGCTGCAAACCGGACTGGGCTTCGGGATGACCGCCTTCAACACAAAATGCCTCTTTCTTTCGAGAACCGTCCGGCACTCGTCGCCTACGTTACCTGTGGCGACCCGAATCTCGAGACCACCAGGGAAATTGTCTTGGCGGCGATCGACGCCGGCGCGAACGTCATCGAACTGGGCGTACCGTTCAGCGATCCGGTTGCGGATGGGCCCGTCATTCAGCGAGCCAGCCAGCGGGCGCTAACGCAAGGAACAACCTTGGCTGATGTATTAAAGCTGGCGGCGGAGGTTCGGGAACATACGCAGTCCACCGGGCTGATTGTTTTTTCTTATCTCAATCCTATTCTGCGCATGGGGTTTGAGAAGTTCTGCAAAGTGGCCCGACATGCAGGAGCCGATGGCGCGCTGGTGACCGATCTCCCCGTGGAAGAGGCGGCGGAATATTTGCGGGAGATGGCCAAGCGCGAATTGGCCCCGGTGTTCCTGGCTGCGCCCACCAGCACGGATGACCGGCTGCGGCGGATCGCGGAAGCCTCTGGTGGATTCGTTTATGCGGTATCGCGGACCGGGGTGACGGGCGCCCGTCAGCAGTTACCCGCTGACGCTCAAAGACTGGTGCGGCGATTGCGCAAGTACACCAGGCTTCCGATCGCGGTAGGGTTCGGTATATCGACGGCGGAGCAGTTTGCGGCGGTGGGCAGTTTCGCAGATGGAGCAGTCGTGGGCAGCGCGATTGTGGAAACCATCGAGCGCAATCCCGGCAAGGAAGCGAACTCTGTGGCAGAATTCATAAGGCAGCTGTTAGCCGTCAGCCCTCCGCCTTCAGGACAAAAGCAGTGCTGACGGCTGAGAGCTGAAAGCTGACAGCTTCTATGGACATTTCCGACTGGCGTAAGAAAATCGACGAGCTTGACCGCAAGCTGGTGGAGTTGATCAGCCAGCGGGCCCATGCGGCTCACGAAATCGGCAAGTTGAAGCGCGTTGCCGGTATGCCGATTTACGAACCGGATCGCGAGCAAAGTGTTTTTGAGAATGTGCGGCGCGCCAATCCGGGGCCGCTACCCGATCACGATTTGCTGAATATCTACGAGCGCATTATGGACATCATGCGGCAGATTCAGCAGGAGGAAATTGCACCCGCCAAGCAGGCGGCGGAAAGAGATACAGAGTTGGATTCGGAGGTCAATGACTAGATCGGCCTTCAGCTCCTAGCTCTCGGCTTTTGACCTGCCGGGTTGAGCCAAGAGCCAACAGCTGAGGGCTAACGGCTTTCTTATGATTGTTGCAATGCAAGAGGCGGCCACGGAGCAGCAGATCCAGCATGTGATCGAGCATTTGATCCGCATGGGATTTTCCGTGCACCGTTCCACGGGGGCGCGTCAAACAGTGGTCGCGGCGGTGGGGGCGCGAATCGATTTCGACGTTCGCAACCTGGAGGTGCTCAGCGGAGTTCAGGAAGTTCACCGCATCAGCGCGCCTTACAAGCTCGCTGGACGAAGCTTTCGGCCGCAGGGCACGGTAGTGGAGTTTGCCAACGGCCTCAAGGTCGGAGGCGACGAAGTGGTGGTCATGGCGGGCCCCTGCTCTGTGGAGTCGCGCGAGCAGCTTTTCCAGGTCGCCGAGCAAGTCGTGAAAGCCGGGGCTCGCGTATTGCGTGGCGGAGCATTCAAGCCGCGCACTTCGCCGTATTCTTTTCAGGGACTCGGATTGGACGGGCTCAAGCTGCTGCGTGAAGCGGGCGAACGCTTCGGACTGCTGGTGATCAGCGAGGTCATGGAGATTTCGCAAATCGATCCCATGATGTCTTACGTGGATATCCTGCAGGTGGGCGCGCGCAATATGCAGAATTTCAACCTGCTGCGCGAACTGGGGAAGGTTAAGAAGCCGATCCTCCTGAAACGCGGCATTGCGGCGACGCTTGAAGAGCTGCTGCTCTCCGCCGAGTACATCATGGCGGGCGGGAATTACGACGTGATCCTGTGCGAGCGGGGAATTCGCACCTTTGAAACCTACACCCGCAATACTCTGGACATTTCCGCGATTCCCATCATCCACAAACTCTCCCACCTCCCAATGGCATCTGATCCTTCGCATGGAACCGGGCGGCGGGATAAAGTGGCGCCCATGGCGCGCGCTTCGCTGGCTGCCGGGGCGGATGTACTGCTGATCGAAGTTCACCACGATCCGGATAATGCGCTGTCAGATGGCGCGCAATCGCTTTATCCCGAACAGTTTTCCGGGCTGATGGATGAATTGAGAAAGATTGCCCCCGTTCTGGGCCGCAAGATGGCCTGAAGCCGGCGTTCGGAGATTATGGGAAAGCTGATTGAGGCCGGTCGCTCGATAGCTTCGCCGGGAACGGACGCTGGCCAAACTGTCTCCCCCTCTGCAGGCACGGCGCGACTGGATGGCTGGCTGACGGCGCTGGTGGAGCAAAAGGGCAGCGATTTATTGCTCATCCCCGGTGCCCCGGCAAGCATCCGCTTCGAGGGCGAAGTTCGGAAGATTGAGACTGAACCGCTCTCCGGGCCGGAGATCGAAGCCGCGGTACTGCCGGCGCTTACACCGCATGGTTTGCGGCTCTACCAGCAGAACCATATAGGCGACTCGTCTTACCGGATTGAAGGCCTCGGCCGTTTCCGTATCAATATCCACCATCAACGGGGAATGGCGGCAGCGGCCATTCGTGCCCTGCCGACCGCGTTGCCTTCGCTGCGGGAATTGCATCTTCCGCCCGCCGTGGAATCGTTGGCGCGGCTGCGCCGGGGATTAGTCCTGGTCGGTGGAGCAACGGGTGCGGGAAAATCGACAACCCTGGCGGCCCTCATCGATGAAATCAACCGGCACGAGGCGCGCCACATCATTACTATCGAAGATCCGGTCGAGTACGAGCACTTGCACCTGAAGAGTGTAGTGGAGCAGGTGGAAATTGGAGTGGATGCGCCGGACTTCCCTACCGCCCTGCGGGCTGCGCTGCGCCAGGCTCCCGACATCATCGTCGTGGGTGAGATGCGCGACCCGGAGACGATGCACATTGCGGTTGCCGCGGCCGAAACCGGGCATTTAGTTTTCTCCACGCTGCACACTACCGATGTGCCTTCGACCGTCTCCCGAATTTCTGATTCTTTTCCTCTGGAGCGGCAGCACACCATCCGCCAGGAGCTGGCCATGGCGGTGGCGGCAGTTCTGGTACAGGTTCTGCTTCCGAGCAAGGCGGGTGGACGGGTTCCGGCGGCGGAGCTGTTGATGATCGGTTACGGCGCCCGGCAGCACATTCGCCGCAATGCGCTGCAACATCTGCATCAGGAGATCACCATTACCAAGAACAAAGGCTCCTTTACCCTGGAAGAGTCTCTGGCGCAACTGGTCAACCAGGGGTATGTGGAACGCGAGGACGCGCTGCTTTGTGCGGTCCATCCCGACGACCTCAACAGCCTGTTGAAGAGTTGACACACGCACAGCCAGGTACAGGGTACAATCCACTGCTTTAGCGCGATCGCGGATTCGTGCTTCCATGTCTATTCGCCAAATCACGATTATCGGCACTGGCTTAATCGGCGGCTCTGTCGCTCTGGCCTTGAAGAAGCACGGATTCAAAGGCCGGATCGTTGGTTGCGACCGGCCTCCGGTGCTGGAGCGGGCGCGCGAAAAAGGAGCGATCGATGAGGCGCGCTCCCATCCGTTCGAAGCCACGCGGGGAAGCCAGGTGGTTCTTCTGGCCGCGCCGGTGCTGGGAATCCTCGATCTGATCGAGCGGCTGGGACCTTCGCTGGCGCCGAAGACTCTGCTCACCGACGTCGGCAGCACGAAAGCGCAGGTGGTGGCACGCGCGAATTCCGTCTTCGGCAAAAATGCGGGCGCGCGTTTTCTGGCGGGACATCCCATGGCCGGGAAAGAGCAGGCGGGCGTGGAATTCGCTGACTCTGACTTGTTCCAAGGAGCAGCCTGGTTTGTAACGCCACTTCCGAATCAAAAGGTTCACGAAGGCTTGAGCGGGGACTTTTTGGAGTGGGTAGAAAAAATCGGGGCGCGCATCGCCAGCATGGATGCCAATGAGCACGACGAACTTTGTGCCTGGATCAGCCATTTGCCGCAATTCATTTCAACCGCGCTGGCGGCCAGCCTGGTAGATCAATATGGCGAAGACGCTCCTTTGCTCGAGGCCGGCGGCCGGGCTTTGCGGGAGATGACACGCATTTCCGGCAGCCCTTACTCCATGTGGCGGGATATCGCGCTGACCAACAAGCAAAATCTGCAGGATGCACTGCTGAAGCTGGAGCAGCGGCTGGCGCATATTCGCGAGAATCTCGATACCCGGGAATTGGCGTTGGAGTTCGAGCGGGCTCATCATTTACGGAAGGGACAAGTGAAGCTGTCCGGACGCGGCAAGAGCTGACTTCTCTATCAGGTCCTGAGGAACCAAGAGGCGCCTCGACTGCAGCAGCTTTAGTTTAGAATCGTTCGGTTATGAACAAAGTAGTGGCTAACGCGGATGACGCGGTGCGCGATGTATTCGACGGCGCCGTCATTATGGTGGGCGGTTTTGGGCTGTGTGGCATCCCGGAAAATTTGATTCGCGCGCTTGTCCGCAAAGGCGTGAAAAATTTGACCACCATCAGCAATAACGCGGGAGTGGATGGTTTTGGCATGGGGCTTTTGCTGTCCGCCGGGCAAATCAGCAAACATATCGGCACTTATGTGGGCGAGAACAAACTGCTGGAGCAAATGGTGTTGCAAGGCAAAATTGAGCTGACGCTGGTGCCGCAGGGAACTTTCTCCGAGCGCATTCGCGCCGGCGGAGCCGGTATACCGGCATTCTTTACTCCCACCGGCGTGGGTACGATGGTGGCCGAGAATAAGGAGACCCGCGAGTTCGACGGACGCATGTACCTGATGGAGCATGCTCTTAAGGCCGATTTTGCTTTGGTGAGGGCCTGGAAAGGCGATCGCTGGGGAAATCTGGTATATCGCAAGACGGCTCGCAATTTTAATCCCATGATGGCCACGGCGGCGAAGGTGACCATCGCCGAGGTAGAGCATCTGGTCGAACCGGGCCAACTGGAACCTGACATGGTGCACACGCCCAGCGTGTTTGTGAATCGCATCTTTAAAGGTGAGCTCTTCGAGAAAAGGATTGAGAAGAGAATGTTGAGGAAGGTGGTTGGTTAACCTGCTCTCACGAAGGTGGGTGATGACATAGCTGAAGCTGGGGACGGAACTGGGATGTGGAAGGGCCGGGCCTCAGCCATGCCGATAGCTGCGCTGAGTAGCGGCCGGTAGCGTGAAAAAGCGTCTCAGACGGCCACCACGATTCGCACCGCTAACGAGCAACGACGAGCGACCAACGACATGACTTCGCCTAAGCCGAGCAAGGACATCGAAAAACGTGAACGCATCGTAAAGCGCATTGCCCGCGAACTGCGCGATGGCTTTTACGTAAACCTCGGCATCGGAATGCCGACGTTGGTCGCCAGCCACGTGCCTCCGGGCATGGACGTCATCCTGCAAAGCGAGAATGGGATGCTGGGCATCGGACCCTATCCGCTCGAAGGCCAAGAAGATTCCGACCTCATCAATGCCGGCAAGGAAACTATCAGCGAACTGCCGGGAACGGCTTATTTCTCGAGCGCCGACTCTTTCGCCATGATTCGCGGTGGCCACATCGACTTGAGCGTGCTTGGGGCCATGGAGGTCGATCAGGAAGGCAATCTGGCCAACTGGATGATTCCGGGGAAAATGGTGAAGGGCATGGGCGGGGCAATGGATCTGGTGGCGGGAGCCCGCCGTGTGATCGTGGCCATGGAACACACTACCCGCGAAGGTGAGCCGAAAATTCTGAAGAAATGCACGCTGCCGCTGACTGGGGTGCGCGTGGTGAATACCATCGTGAGCGATATGGCGGTGATTCAGGTCACGCCGAAAGGACTGGTGCTGGAAGAAGTGGCGCCGGGTGTTACGGCGGACGACGTGCAGCGCGCGACCCAGCCGGCGTTGATTGTCAGCGCAAGCCTGAAAACGATGGAAGGGTAGCTGAGGATTTGCATTTGGGGAGCCCCGAGACCAGCAGATTCCTCGTCGCTGCGCTCCTCGGAATGACAAATCTCCCGTGGGCCGCCGGCTACTGGCTGCCGCTCTTCAATCTCGCCGCCTCAAACTCATCACCCTTTTGCCAGCCAATTAGTGAGGGTTGAGTGGCGGCTTCCCAGCCTAACGCGAATCCGAAGCGCGCCATGGCGGCATCGCCGGTGAAATCCATGTCGGCGTGGTACTCATCGCTGGGCTGGTGATAATGCTTGGCGGTGTAGTCTTCGGCTTGCTGCATTCCCCAGGCCGCGTCGTGGCCCTTGTATTTCACACCTTCATTGATGGAAAACGAAGGAATGCCGACGCGGGCCAGACTGAAGTGATCGGAGCGGTAATAGTGTCCAGCCTCGGGGCGGGAATCCGGACGAATCTTGAGGCGGAAAGTCTTTGCGATGGATTCAACCACCGGATAAAAGGTCGTTCTCTCCGCGCCGGAAACTTCCACCTCCTCCGGCGAACCGAGCGGAGGAATGTCATCGTAATTGAGGTCGAGGGCAATCTTTCCCGCGGGGATGGGGGGATGCTTGCCCAGGTATTCTGAGCCCAGCAATCCTTGCTCTTCGGCCGTTACCGAAGCGAACAGGATGGAGCGGCGCGGCCGTTGTGGGCCTTCGGTATATGCGCGGGCGACTTCGAGCAGAATGCCGCAGCCGGTGGCATTGTCGTCGGCGCCGTTGTAGATATTATCCCCGGGCATGTCGGGCCGAATGCCGAGGTGGTCGTAGTGGGCCGTATACATGACGGCCTCCGACTTGAGTTTGGAATCGGCGCCGGGCAGGATCGCCAGTACATTATTCGACTCGAACGGCCGAACCTCGCTGACCATATGAGCCTTCAATTTCACCGGCAGGGCGACGGGATGGAAGTTCGGAGAACGCGCATCCGCCACCATGCGGCCAAGGTCGAGCCCTGCGCCGGCCGCTAATCGATTGGCTACATCGAACTGAATCCAGGAGGCGACCTCCAATCCGGGCGGGCCTTCAAGTTTCAGGAATGACTTCTCTCCGGAATTGGAGTTTCGAACCACTTCCCAGGGATAGCTGGCCATCTCGGTCTGGTGAATGAGGATCGCACCTACCGCTCCTTTGCGGGCTGCCTCTTCATATTTGTAGGTCCAGCGTCCGTAGTAGGTGAGGGCTTTCCCCTTGAAAAACTTGACGTCATCGGAGGGCGGCTCATTTACCAACATGAGCAGAACTTTGCCGCGGACGTCGACGCCCTTGTAGTCGTCCCATTTGTATTCCGGAGCCTCGATCCCATAGCCGACATACACGATGTCAGCATCGACATTGGATTCCCGCCGCTGCGTCTGATCGTAGGCAACATACTGCTCCAGAGGCTTCAAAGGCATGGCCGGGCCGCTCGCGGGAGCGAGGGAGAATGTCGTGCCAGGGTCGGGAGTAATACCGACCAGGGGCACCTTCTGCAAGTAGGTGCCGTTGTCGCCGGCCGGCTTCAGCCCATAGAGGGCGAATTGGGTGCCAATGTATTCGGCTGCGATGTCCCCACCGCGCTGGCCAGTGCCGCGTCCCTCCAGCAAGTCATGCGACAGAAAGCGGACGTGGGCGCGGATCCGTTGCGGATCGATCTTCTGCATCGCGACAATGGCGGTGCCAGACAATCGAACCGAGTATGGCGCGCGCGCCGGCTTACGCGAACTTTGCCCAGCCGAAACAGTGACAATGAGTAAAATTCCTGAAAGCACAAGTGTGCTTTTGTACATGCTGCAAACGCTCCAAGAAAGTGATGTAGGAATGCGAATTTTTATTGTACGGGAATCGCCTGGAACCGATGGCGTCCCTCGTGGGTTACCGAGGTACTAGGAGGGTTCAGGCACAAGCGAGGACCTCATATCTCCGTTATGTTCCTAGCCCGCGACCGCGGGCTAATTTTTCGAGCTTCAACCGGCGCGGAAGTCGGGTACCTGCTCATCGGGAAGAAATACCGGTTGCGGGCCCTCGCCTGTAATTTTTGCGGCTTTGCGGCTGATCTCGTCGATTTCTTTTCGCACCCAGCCGACGCTGGAAACTTCGATCTCCCCGTCCTGCGCAATCCAGAAAATAGAGGGAACGTTGGTCAGACCATAGGCATTCGACACCGGATAAGTATTGGTGTCATCGAGGAGAACCGGAAACGAGACGCCAAATTCCTTTATGAAAGAGGACGTATCTTTCTTTTGGTTCTGTGAGATACCAACAATGGTCAGGTTACGGTTGCCGTAAGCCTGGTAGATGCGCTCCAGAAAAGGAAAAGCGAACTGGCAGACAGGGCAGGAAATCTTGAAAAACGCTGCCACCACCGGTCCGCGGGCTAATGCTTGCTGCAGAGAAAATTGCGTGCCATCCATAGCAGGCAGGGTGAAATCGGGCGCCGAGGTTCCCGGCGTTAGAGCAGCCATAGTTCGTCCTCCAAAAATATTGCGCAGCCAACTCATACGATCTTCTCAACGCAGTTTACGATCGAGTGCTCCTGGGAAACAAAGTAAGCGACTCTTCGTTGGTCGATGAAATTGATTTCGTCCTCGCTCGCCGCCTTCCATTGCGGCGATTCCCGGGCTTTGAGCAGAGCCTGTACGTCGTCGAACCAAAGTTCCGCCATACCATCGTAGTCTGGTTGGTGCCGGTCACCTGGCACCGAGAGGCGATGGCTCTGCACCAGTTTGCGAAGGCCAGGGATCTGGGCTCCAAGAAGTCCGTGCACTTGCTTCCAGTAGCGAAAAAATTCTTCGTCGGTCAATCCCGCCTTCTTGGTAATGCAATATACCAGCTTGACCATAAGAATTAGATGACCTTGACCCTGCGCAGGATTTTTCGCGTGAGCCCAGTCAGAGGCAGCCTGGCAAGACGAGCTCTGGTAATCCAGCGGCCGCCTTCTATCTCTGGGGCTGGAAGCGGCGCCACCCGCACCAGGTAATCGGTAACGGTAATGGAGTGGCGCAGCGTGACCTGGGCCTGGCCATTCACTTTGGTTGCCGCTATCTCCGGCAATTCCCACATGCCGGGCATCAGACTAAGCGTGGATGGGCGCTGTACCAGAAACACAGAATTATCACGGAGCGACAGGGCGTAGTGAATTTCGCGCTTTTTCTGTTGGATGGACTTTGCTGCGCGGGGCAGTTCTCCTCGCGTAGCACATAGACCGGAGACCGGGCAAAGCAAACATTTTGGCTGCCGCGGCAGGCAAAGCGTCGCACCCAGTTCCATTACCCCCTGATTGAAGTCACCCGGCCGTTTGAGATCGAGCAGGGTCTGGGCCTTCTGCCATAGCTCCTCGCCCGCAATCGGCCGCCCGAACACGCGCCCCAGCACCCGTTCTACATTGCCATCGACAACCGCGACTGCTTCGCCGAAGGCGATGCTGGCGACAGCGGCCGCGGTGTAACGGCCAATGCCGGGGAGGGTTCGCAGTTCTGCGGCATTCTGCGGGAAAGTTCCTGCATGCTCGCGCACAACTTTCCTGGCTGCTGCATGCAACATGCGGGCGCGGCGATAGTAACCAAGGCCGCTCCAGGCGGCGAGTATGGACGATTTCCGCGAGGCAGCCAGCTTCTCCACTGTCGGGAAGCGTTGCAGAAATCTCAGGTAATGCTCCTGCACTGCGGCGACGCGAGTCTGCTGCAACATGATCTCCGAGAGCCAGACGCGATAGGGGTCACGATCCTGCCGCCAGGGCAAGTCACGCTTGTGCTGGTCGAACCATGCAAGCAATTTCTTGCGAAAGCGCTTCTCGTCCAGCCTCGGCAAGTTGTTGGAATGTCGATCCATGAGTGTTGTTGGGCATTGTAAGTCAGGGTGCCCCCGATTGACCCGGTCACCCTGCCACGAAATAATGAGCAGGACGTGTCCGCAATTCCGAGTGGCTGGTTTTGCCCTCATGAAGGCGAAGGATGGCGATGAAAGAGTTCAACCGCAAAGTGGAAGAGGCGTCGGTGCGCCTGGGCAAATCCGCAAGCGAGTTTGCCGCCAACCTGGAGAAAGAAACGGAAGAACTGATCGCCTACGTGAACGAGGAAGTTGTCCCCGGAGTGCGGCAGCACTCGACCAAGGCGTTGCGCATTGCGGCGGAGAAGCTTACCCGCCTTGCGGAATATATGGAATCGAATCAGCCTCCGCACAAATAGGCAGTCGCGTTCCTTCTTTCGCCATCGCGGGTCTGGCTGCGCTTTGCTTGTGCCTCTTCACCGGGTGCGGCCGTCACAAGGAAGTTCAGGCGAGTGTGCCTTCCGCTCCCCCCATCAGCGGACCTGCGGTGGAGACCAGTTCCGCCAACCCCAAGTTACCTCCGGCAAGAGCGACTTCGACGGACACCGAATCTCGCTCGCTCTCCGAAGCGAAGCCCCTGCTGGTTGAGACTGGCCTGGCCAGCTGGTACGGCGGTCCCTATCACAATCGTCAGAGCTCCAATGGCGAGGTCTACAACATGCATGCCATGACGGCGGCACATCGCACGCTGCCGCTGGGGTCGGTGGTTCGGGTCACGAATGTGAAGACGGGTCACTCAGCTATCGTTCGCATTACCGACCGCGGACCGTTTATTCAAGGCAGAATTCTCGACCTGTCTCAAGCAGCCGCGAAGAAGACGGACGTTTACCTGGCTGGAGTCGCGACCGTACGGCTGGAGGTGCTGCGCACTCCCGTCCCTCTGAATGCCGGCGGGCGCTGGGCGGTCCAAATTGGCGCCTTCGAGAAGGAACACGCTGCCGACAAGCTCGCCGATCACTTGTCGCACAAATACCAGACTTCGAGGGTCCTGTGTTTCAGCAGCCCGATTGGTGACTGGTGGGTGCGTGTCCGTGTGCAGAACGACGATCGCTCCCGCGCGGAAGAGGTCGCCCATAACACCCACACTACAGAGGGTGACGTCTTTCTCGTCCGGCTAGACTAACGTCCCTGCCTGGCCTGGAAAAAGGCCACAGACCTCCGTGTTTTGACGGATAAGCCAGGCTCCCCGAGGATTAAGCATCGGGGGGTGCGGAATGCGCTGCCGTCTGGCCCTAATGGCTATTTTCTGTCTCGGCGCGGCCGTCCCCACCCGCGCCCAGAACAATACTCTTGGCCTGAACGCTCCCCAACTGTTCAGCAGGGGTATGAACGCCCTGCTGGGCTCCCCAGCCAGCCGTAACGATGTCATCGCCCTGGACAGCTTCCATCGCGCCGCGGAGCTCGGTTATGCCTCGGCGCAAGTGGTGCTGGGATATCTGTACCAGACCGGCAGGATTGTCACGCCAGAGCCGATGCAGGCCTTTGATTGGTACAAGCAGGCGGCGGGACAGGACGATCCCCTGGCAGAGTGGCTGGTGGGCTACATGATCTATACCGGAGCGGTGCCTCCGCGCGATCTCAACGAGGCCAGCATCTGGTTTCAGAAGGCTGCCGGACACAACGATCCCTTCGGCGAATATCTGTTGGGCCGGGTCAAGCTCGACCGGAAAGACTACGCGGGCGCGGCGGTCTGGCTGCAAAAGGCAGCTCTGCAGGGGCTGCCCCAGGCCCAGCAGCAGCTTGGCTTACTTTTGCTACAAGGTCGCGGGGTTCCCGAGGACAAGTTTGGGGCTTACGTCTGGCTGTTGCTGAGCTCCGAGAGCAGCCATAGTTTAGTCAACTACGATCTCCAGTCTCTCGAGGCAGACCTCGGCAGCAACCAAGTGGAGCAAGCCAAAAGCAAGGCTCGCGAGCTTGAAGCATCCTCCATGCGCAGAGTGGTAGCTCACGGATGTACCGGTTGGGATGGCGAGTTGCTCCCGATTCCGTCCCCGCCGCCGCCGAATATCCAGCAATTTTGCCGCTAGACGGAGTTGGGTCTGATCCGTCCGCACACAACATCGCTGTGATATTTTGTGTTTCATCAGGTATAGTATGGGGCACGTTCCCCTGGATCTAGTCTGCTAATTCCGTAGGCTTTCCATCTCAAACACTGGACGTGTCATGAATGATTGTCTTTTCTGCCGCATTATCAGCGGCGAGATTCCCTCCAAGAAGGTTTACGAGGACGATCAAGTGTATGCGTTTGAGGATCTTCACCCTCAAAGCCCCACGCATGTGCTGGTCGTTCCCAAGAAACACATTCGCGGGTTAAAGGAAGCGAGCGCCGAGGATGCCGAACTGATCGGGCGCTGCCAGCTGGCGGCGGCGAACATTGCGCGTGAACGCAGCATCGAGGATGGCTATCGCACGGTGCTGAACGTGGGGCCTCGGGCAGGGCAATCGGTGTTTCACCTGCACGTGCACCTCATCGGCGGACGAACCCTGCACTGGCCTCCCGGCTAGGCGCTGGGTTGGGTGGGCGTTTCCTCTTCAGGGGCGCCGTGGCGACGAAGAAGTTGAGGCAGATTCTGGGAGAACGCCGAGCGCGGCAGCACCATGTCACAGCCGACCTCGTGGGCCTTTTGCTTCAAGTCCCCTTGCACGTGAGATAGAAACCCGATAATCGAGGTTCCCTTCTTCAGCTTGGTCTTGAGTTTGGGAATCAGGGTCAGAGGCTTGGCATTGACGTTGTTCAAGTCGAAGATGATCAGCGAAGGCTTCTCTTCGCCATTCTGCTTCATGCGCTCGCCCAGATCTTTATCGTTTTTCACGAATTCGACTTTGACGTTCAGTTTGCGGGCGGTTTCCTGAATCTTGGCCTGAAAAAACAGATCGTCGACAAAAGCAAAGATGCGCGAATTGGCGTCGTCACGCTGCGGCAGAGGCTCGGGCTCGACCGGAGAATAGGAAGGCGAGAACCCGGGCCGGCCTCGTCCCCGCTGCTGCCCTTTGTCTGAGCCCATAGCGGCTCGATAACTGTGATCCATGGGGGCGGTGTAGATGCCGTCATGCTGCTGACGGTCGCGGCCCCCGGGTTGCCCGCCACGATGCGGCGGGCGGCGGCCCCGCCGCCGTCGGTTGCGCCCTCCTCCTGCGGAGGGGCGTCCAGGTCCAACATTCATAGGTTTCTCTTAATTTCTGTGCCTCAGTGTTCCTGCGTCCCAGCTTCGCGGGGTCCACAAACAAACTGGAATCAGCGTTCTGGTCTGGTTTCTGGTCTTGCAATTTCCCGGATCGTACCCAGTTCGCGCATGAATGCACGGGACCTGCGGAGAACCCCGATGCGCATGGAAACTATTCGAGAAATGATCGTTGTCCGTTTAGGCGCCTGGAGCTACGGGGCGCGGAAGGCCAGCCAGGAAGCGTGGCCGCTAGGGAACAGTAATTATCGTATCCTCCACGGCGGATGGAATGCAAGTCCAAAGTCGGCGCATTTTTGCACAGAGGTAACTAACGAGAACTGCGCCTTGGGTTCCGACAGTCGCTTCCTGCTCATACCCAAGGCCCGCTTCAGTTGGCCGCGGTTACCTGGCGCGCCCATTGCATGGCCTGCCAGTGATATTCAGCGACTTCACTCTCCACGACATGAAGCTCCCGCGCCAACTGAGCGATGCTCTGCCATTCGCCAGATTCCTGTGCCAGCATCAATTGATAGAAAGGCCGCAGCCGGCTGGCACCACCTAGCAAAAGAGCCTTGGTTTCCTGATCAACGGGAACGCTCTCCAGGACGCGGCTCATGGGAATCTTGAGAATGGCGTCCATAAGCGAGAGCAGCCCCAACAAGAACAGGTCGGATTCGCCGTGCTGAATCTTGGGAGACAGCAGCTCACAGAATCGAGCCCTGACCAATGCGCAAAGAACCAGATCGCTGGAAGCGTCTTGAGCTGCCCCCAGCGTTGCTACCAGCCGGACCCAGCGGCGAACTTCCCGCTCGCCCAGCATGGCCGGAGCATGGCGCACGGAGTGAATTTCGTTGGAGAATCCGAATGCGGGAGAGTTGAGGTAGCGCAACAGGCGGTAGCAGATCGAGGCCTCCTGTTTGATGACCTGCTCCACCTCGTGGACATCCAATTCTGGCCGCGATATTGCCTGCCACATGCGCAGATAGTTCAGCTGATTGCCAGGAATTTCCCGGGCAGTCAAAGTTTCCGGGCGGCGAAAGAAATACCCCTGGAAGTAGACGAAGCCGGCTTTCCTGGCGGCGAGGAATTCTTCCCGAGTCTCCACTTTTTCGGCGAGCATCCGGCAACGCCAGGGCCCATACTGCTTCACCAGCGCAATGGCCTGCTCGAGCGGTGTGCACCTCAGGTCTACCTTGATGATGTCGGCAATCTCGGTCAGCGGGACGCGCGGATCGGACACCACAAAATCGTCGAGCGCAATCAGGTAACCGGCGGCTTTGAGCCGGTGGCAGGCTGCCATCACCAGGTCATCGGGGGGAACGTCCTCCAGAATCTCGACGACGGTCTGGGTGGAGGGCAGCAGAGTTACATAATCCTTCAATAGCACTTCGCGGGTGCAATTGATGAACGCGCGGCGGCCGTCGCAGAGCACATCCAGACCCATAAGCATGGATGTGCTCAAGGTGCTGCGCGACGCGGCATCTGGATCCGGGTTACGAAAATACTCATCGATTCCGTTGCGAAACAACAGTTCATAACCGAAGACGGTCTCATCGGCAGCTAGAACCACTTGTCGGGCGACAAAGCGCGCTCCGGGCGGAGGAAGATTCGCAGGGGACACCCTCGTGGTAGCCACACATTTCTTATCGGCAGAATTCCGCCAGAGATTAGAGGGACTACGGGGCGCCAGCCACACCAGCAGGAGCCGAAAATCCGTAGGTTTTCAACAGCTCGATCATGGCCGGAGTCTTTACATAGTCGAGAAACTGCCGCGCCACGGATCTTTGCGGAGAGGACTTCAGAATGGCGGCCGCCTGCCGTATCGGAGGGTAGTCTTCACTGGGAATCTGCACATACCTTCCCTGCTCCTTCATGGACGGGGCCAAAGCCAGCGAAAATGCCACGATCCCAGCATCCGCGCTGCCCGAAGTAACGAAGGAGGCAGCCTGAGAGATATTCTCGCCCAGAATCAGTTTGTCACGCACTTTCTCGTAGATTTGTTCATGCTGCAGGGCCGCCAAGGCGGCCCGGCCGTAGGGGGCATGATCAGGGTTGGCGATGGCAATTTTATGGACGCGTGGGTCCAGCAGGGTCGCCAATCCGGGCTTCAAGTCAAGGGTTGAATCCTTGGGAATCCATAGCACGATCTTGCCGACGGCGTACTCGTAGATCGTCCCCGGTTCCACGAAACCGGCAGCCTCAAGTTTCCGGGGATAATCGCTGTCGGCGGAGAAGTACACATCGAACGGCGCGCCATTTTGAATTTGGGTGAAGAAGTTGCCTGACGACCCGAAGATCAGCTTCACGTTCTTTCCCGTGTCATGCTCAAAGTGCGCCGCCACTTCCTGAAACGCAAATTGCAAATCGGCGGCGGCGGCCACGGTGATCTCCTGCGCCCGGCTCAGCGCGGAACAGAACAGCACAGCGGCAGCGGCCGTCGCGAGAAGAGGGCGCTTGTCGACCATGACAACTCCCCTGAGAAAATAGACAGATAGAAGCAATAATCTTACATGTTTTTATGCGATTTTGTCCCAGCGGACGGGTCCATTAAGCTTTTGACCGCCAAGGATGCCAGGGCGCTCACAAAGGGCGCAAAGGACTTCAAAAGAAACGATGCAGAGTTCTTTACTGCACGCTGAGAGTGATCTGCACGGAGTGGGAAAGAGTTGCGCCGGCTGTCGCGCTGACGGTGACAGAGCTTTGGCCGGTGGGCGTACCGGGGTTTCCGGTCCCGCCACCGCCGCTGCCGCCACCACACGCAGGAAGCCAAAGCGTGAGAGCACAAAAAATCGCGAATCCCAGCATCCGCCTGTGAGATCGCTTCCACTTGCTCTTGCTGCCGGTTGCGATCACGATGCCCAACAGGCCGGGGAGCAGCAGGGCATAGAACGGTCCCGCACTCCGGCCCATGGGGCTTTGACGCAAGCCCGCGGAGGCAGCCGTGGTGGCGATGGTCAGGGTGGTCGTCACCGCCTTGCCGCTGGGGGTCACGCTGGTGGGATTAAAGCTGCAGGTGGATTCCGCCGGCAGGCCCGCGCAACTGAAGCTCACTGCCTGACTGAATCCTGCGATCGGGGTGATGGTGACGGTCGTCGTCCCGCTCAGGCCCGGTGAACTCACGGTGACCGTCGTCGGATTCGCCGCAGGGGTTGCGAAGTCCTGCACGGAGAGAGAGCCAGCCGAAGAAGTTGAAGCATTGTAGTTGCCGTCGCCACTATAAGAGGCGATGACCGAATACGTCCCTGCCGCCAAAGAAGTGGTCTGAAAGGTCGCCTTGGCAGTGCTATCCAGAGTTGCGGAACCGAGCTTAGTACTGCCGTTGTTGAAAGTCACGGTGCCGCTGGGAACCGCGCTGCCGGCGGTGTGAGTTATGTTGGCGGTGAAGGTGATCGACGCCCCCGCAGTAACAGCCGAATTCGACAGGGTCAGGCCGGTCGTGGTCGCGGACTTGTTGCTCGGCTGCACAGTTAAAGACTGTGCAGAGGAGGTGGAAGCTGCATAGTTGCCGTCGCCCGCGTAGGCGGCGGTGATGGAGTATGCGCCTGCGAGCAAAGAACTGGTCTGAAAGGTTGCCTTGGCAGTGCTGTCCAAGGTCGTGGAACCAAGCGTGGTTGTCCCATTGTTGAATTTCACAGTGCCGGTAGGAACTGCCGTGCCCGTGCTGTGAGTTACGTTGGCGGTGAAGGTTATTGATGTCCCGGCGGTGATGGTCGTGGCCGTGAGACTCAAACTGATGGACGTAGCTGGTTTGCTGGTCCAGGCGGCAACCAGTTTGTCTGCATCGACTGAGCCGAGTCCCGTGACCTGATCGTATCCAGCGGTAGCGATGTAGCCGAACTGAAAGGGACTCTTCGCCGGGCAACTGGTCGTGCCTGGCGTGCAGGGCACGTTGTTGTCTCCGCTGGTGACGTCATGAAAGGCACCATTCGATGTATTCTGCGCCAGCTGATAGAGTTTCAGGTTGATGTTGCCAAGGCCCGAGCCTCCCACGGCCTGGTTGAGCAGGGTGACGATCCCCGCGAATACCGGGGTGGAGGCCGACGTGCCGCCAACGATCGATGGACTGGTGCCCACGCCGCCCGCACAACTGCCAGCGTTGCAGATGATGTAACCATCGTGATCCGGCGATGCTGACAAGGCTACGTCGGGAACGTCGCGTACCCCATCCGCCGGAACCCCTTTGCCGGTTTGCCACACCGGTTTGGGAAAACCGAAGCCGCCGGTGCACGTGCTCAAAACGGCCGTGGCACAGCTGCTGGCACCGCCGCCGCTGGCGGAAAGAGACCCGCGACTGATGGTGTCGTTCCAAGCGGTTTCGGGGATGTAGGAAGTTGCAGTTCCGCCATTGGGCCCGCTTGCAGTCCAGAATGTGCCGCTGCCCTCATTAAATTCGTTGCCACCGACGCCCGTCACCTCCGGGCTGCTGGCCGGATAATTCACCGACAAACCGTGGGTTGCCACCGAAACCGGCTTGCCATTGTCATCGCATGCCGCCGCACCGTCATCTCCGGAGGAAGCGAGGAACGTGATTCCCTCGCTGCTTGCCTTCTTCATCACAACTTCGTTGACGGAAATGAAGCCGGCGTTGTCGGCCTCGCAGCCGCCGTAGCTCATGCTGATAACCGGCGCCAGATTCTGGTCGATGGCATACCGCGCCGCGTTGAACACACCGTCTGTGCTGGTGGCGGCGGTGATGAACAGGATCTTGGCGCTGCGCGCGGCTGCTCCCGCCCATTCCAGATCCAACTTGCTCTCGACCATGTCGGCACTGCTGGTGCCTGGGTTGGGCGAGCCGGGCACGATGGTTTGTGCCGGGTCGTTTTTGGCGAGGCCGAAGGCGGTGCGAAAGTTATCGATATCAGTCAAGCTGCCGGAGACATCGACCTGCCCCACGATGACCATCTTCATCCCCGTGCCGTCGATTCCGGAGGTGTAGAGCGGAGCGATGTTGTAGATGGTCGCAATGTCGCCCGGAGCCAGAAAATTGAATCCGCCCAGGTTGTACGAGGGCTGAACCAGAGCTGGGAACACAGCGCGGGGCGCGGTCTTTATTCCCATGGGCCTCAAGCTGAAGTCGTTCAGCCCGCGAATGCCGCTGACAATTCCGGCCAACGATGCCGGCAGCGACACCTCCGTGGCATTGGCGAAATGCAGTTCGTCATCCACGTAGTAATAATGGATGGGGCTGTGAAAGGCGCTTTCGACCAGGGCGGCCGATCCACTGAAAGCGATCCAGTCGTGGCCGCGGGCCACGGTGACGATAGTGAAACCCTCCGAGCGCAGCCACACCGCCAGCTTTTCGATGTCGTTGCGGCTCAGGCCAAATCGTCCGGCATACTGCTCGGGTGTGAGCCACTTGTGGTAGCGGCGCGAAGTTGGATCCTGCTGCTCCGCCAGCAGCCGGTCGAGATCTGCCTGCTGTTGCGGCGAAGGTTTGGTGAGCAGCGTGATGTAGGGCAGAGGCATAGAAGCCTCGACCGCACCCAGATCATGTTGCAATTGGGCCCGGGGATGAACACTGCCAGGAACGATTACGGACTGCTGGCGATCGATGGAAGCAGCAATGCGGTCGGACTGCGCAGTCGCCGAAGGATGGAGCCCGGCAAACAGGAAAAGCGAAATCACCACCAATGCCGTTCTCATGCTCTTGCCCTGCGCGGAATGACCTACAACCGAGACACCACGATACGAGTACCACGGAGCATAGCAAAAGATTACCGGGGTAATGCGAAAATTCGCGGTAAGTTGGGATTAGGGCACGAAGCGGGAATTCGCTGGCGCCATCACAGTGCAAGAAGGCGATTGGCTTGATCGGTGCTTCGAACCACCACAACTTTCGGTTTGGTTTTCTCCGCCAATACCTGGCCCATGCGGAAAATTCCAAAAATGTGATCCTGGGGAGCGACGATGACATGCATGGATGTGGGGCTCAAGATGCTCTCCCGTCGCGACAATTCCTGCATGGCTGAAGTTGAGATACTGCCACCCGTGACCCCGCTGAAATCCCAGGTGATGGAAAAGCTCTCGTCGAATTCCGGGTGAGAACGGACCAGGGCAGCCAGACCCAGAATCTCTTCATCGTGGATCTCGCCGGTGTAGGTGGCGACAAAAAGTTTTCGTTTGGCGTCGACGGTTAACTGCACAGCCATTTTGTCAGTATGTCACAAAGTTTTTGGCGTGGAAAGATAAGTGGCTGTGCAGTGACGAAGATAGGAACGGTGGGCGCTATAGGATTCGAACTTGAGCCGTTTGCGGGCGTGAGCGCAGCGCGAGCCCGCAGGCGAAATCCCGAGCGAGCTGCGCGAGCCGAGGGACCTGCAGAGGAATGGTGGGCGCTATAGGATTCGAACCTATGACTTCCACCGTGTGAAGATGGCACTCTACCGCTGAGTTAAGCGCCCTGCCTCGGACCCGGTAGGTGGACTTGAGCCTACTTCCACGGTCCTTTCGTTTCAACGCGTGCCGTGGTGGATGGTGTCCACCACGTGGGTACTCTATCGTTTTTCCACCATGGTGTCCACCCGTTTTGGACACCGCTCGGTGTCCGGGTGGGATCGTGTGCCGTGCCGAAGTGCCGAGCAGGGTGCCGGAGTGTCGTCGTTTGCACAGGATTTCCACGAGGGAGCTAGACCAGTTTTTGCGCGATCGACTCGTCGAGGATTTCGCGGACGGTGAGCGGGACGATGACGCGGTGCTCGCGTTTGAAGAAGGCCCCGATCTCGTGCAGGGCGTCGCTGGTGAAGTCGAAGCTCACGAAGAATCCCTTGGTGCGGTTCTCTCGTATCAGGACGGCCTCGAACATGTCGATATCGGGCCTGCCTGCTTTGTCTTTCTGCTTCACCTGCAGCGGGAACCAGACGTCCATGAAGTCGAGCTCGCCGGCGGCGTGGCCGCTTTTTTCCGGCATCGAGGACAGCGGGTAGATTTTGCCGTCGATGCCCATGTCGCCGACCTGGGCTTTGTTGGGGATCCCGCCGAGCGCGATCACGGCCCAGTTCTCGAATTCGAACGGCGGGATCTTGCGGAGCTTCTCTTCGGTCCACGGCAGATCGCGAACGACGAAGCCGCGCCCGATCTTCCAGAGCTTTTCGTCTTCGTGGAGTTTGCAGACGTCGCGCAGGCGCTTCGCCATGACGCGGCAGGCAGTGGGCGACTGGTCGATGCCGATCCACTGGCGGCCTAGGTTCTGGGCCGCGACGATTGCGGTGCCGCAGCCGCAGAAGGCGTCGAGGACAATGTCGTTGGGGCGCGACGAGATTTCGATGATTCGTTCCAGCAGCTTGAGCGGTTTCTGTGTTGGGTAGCCGAGGGACTCGTCGCCCATGCCCTGCACCGGGCCGATATCGTCCCAGACTGAGCCGAGCGGCGTGCCTTTGCCTTCGTCCAGGTAGCGCTTCAGACGCGGAACGGAGCCGGGTTTGGTCTGCACGATGCGGCCCTGTTTCAAAAGCGCGTGCATGTTCTCTTCGCTATAGCGCCAGTACCTGGTGACGCCCATGAATTCGTAGTGCGGGTTCCCCTTTGATGGAGCACCGCCGCCGGGTGCACCGAGGTCGCCGAGTTGGTAGCGTCTTCCGGTCTCGGGCTCGACGTGGCGGTAGAAATCTTCGACGTATTTCTCATCGTACGGCCGGTACTGGTGCTCGAAAAAGTAGTCCTTGCCTCCGGCGTAAAGCAGGATGGTGTCGTGCACGCGGCCCAGGTGTTTCGAGCCTTGCTTCGCGTCGTTGTGCGAGGACTGGCGTTTCCAGATGATCTCGTTGACGAAGTTCTCCTCGCCGAAAAGCTGGTCTAGCATGACCTTCACGTAGTGGCTGGCGTGCCAGTCGCAGTGATAGTAGAAGCTGCCTGTGCCTTTCAGGACGCGGGCGAGCTGCTCGCAGCGTGGGCGCATGAATTCGATGTAGGCCTGGGTCGAGGCGTGGCGGTCATCGAAGGAGCGCTTTTCCTTGGTCTCTCCCCAGAACACTTCGTAGTTGCGGTTCGAATTGAAGGGCGGGTCGATGTAGATCAGGTCGATGGAATTTGGCGGCAGCTTCGCAAGCTAGTCGAGGTTGTCGCCGCAGTAGATGACGCGGGTGTCCAGGAGGGAGGACGGCTTGCGGGCTGCTGGACTCATCAGGTGGAATCGTACCGAACTTTGCGGGTGGAAAACATAGCTTCTTGGTGTCCACGCGCGGGGAATCGCGGACGCGGCCCGGTCGCCTTTCGGGAGCGCACTGTTGGTGCGCCGGAGCAATGCGGGCTGCGCCCGTGTGGTGTCCACTCTCGCACTGCTTTGGGGTTGGTGTCCAGTGGTTTGCTTTCTGGATCCTGCGCGCGATTTGCCTTCGGGCTATAGCGTCGCGTGGTGTCCTTAGCTTCTAGTGAATTTGGTTTTGCCGGGTGCGGCCGCGTTTTTTGCGGGCGCTGGTCGGGTCGGCGGGTGCCCGTTGCGGCGGGATCCGGCGCGTCCTGCGGGAGCTGGCGGCGCGGGGTGGTTTTGCGGACCGGCGCGGCGGGCTGGGAGTGGCTGCGAGTTGTCGGTGGGCTGGGGTGTCCGTGGCGGCCGTGCATGCCCGCCGCGCTGGGCCGCTGCCCTGCGCTGGCAGTGGACGCGGGACGTGTCCGGGCCTGCTGCAACGGGCTGCCGGCCACGTGCTTTTGGGGGATGGGGGAGGGTGACGCGAATTCTGGGCTAAGTACTTGGCGGATCTGATGATGGCTGTTCCGGGGTGGTAGTAGCCGCCCCGGATTTACGGCTCAGAAGGCGGGTCACGGCGTTCTTTAGTTCGGCGTGCTCTTTGAGTGCCTGCGAGATTCTGTCCGCTAGCTCAGTGAGCACTACCCTGATTTCCTTCGCGATTTCCAAGCACTCCTCGTCCGTCTTGGCGTGCATTCCTTCGCTCAAAGCGCTGTGGAGCAGCGTGAGAGGGTTGTGGCCGTCTATGAGGAGAACTGGTGGGATGCCGTCTTTGATCTCGTCGATTGCTTTGCTGAATTGTGTTTCCTTCGCGGCTTCTTCGAAGCTCTTCAGTACCTCCGGCTTAGCGCCTAGCTTCTTGGACACCTTCGCGATCTCTTCGATGATCCTCCCTTTTTGGTTTTCGACGACGCGGCGGTAGTAGGAGAATGCGCCGATGCCCAGGCCGTGGTTTTCGGATCGACGGCCTCGCAGATATAGCTCTTTGTCTGGACCGATGAGCGAGATCACGCGGGCTGGGGTGTGTGGCCCGAAGGTCGGGATCTCACCGATCTTGAATGCCTCTCCCACCTTTGCAGACTTCCAGCGCGCCGCAATCGCATAAATCTTGGTCGTTCTGCGGCAGTTCCGGCATCGGTAGGTGAGGAATTCGTACTTCCAGGTTTGTTCGATGGTGCGGATGTATCCGCCAATTCGTTCGAACTTGCGTGGTCCCTGGCACTCGTCGGAGTCGCAGTACAGAATGACATCGGGGTCCGCCAGGACGAAAGACGGCCCATCGGGCTTAAAGAGATCCCAGATCTCCGACCCGGTATCAGGCGGGCTTGAGGCCAAGAATTCCGCAAACGTGGGTGGTGGCTGTGCCGCCATAGTGTTCAGAATTGTAGCGGTGTCCATGCGGGTTTGAAAGAGTCAACCCTTTCCCATCCTTTCGCTCCTCCCCGGTTTTGACTGCGACGCGGAGCACACCGCCCTGAGCCTCCGGGGTGCGTAGCGTCGCTCATCCGCGCCTGGCGTTGGCCTTTGACTTTGATTTCGGCCCAGGGCGGCGTGGGCGGGTCGCATGGCGCGTGCCAGCGTCCTTTGCTGGCGCGCGACGTGCCCCCTGGCTGCCGGTGGGTGTGGCACCCTGCGCGTGCGCGCATGGGGTCCCCTTGCGCGCACTGCTGGGGCGGGCTGGGCCGACGAAAAAATCCGGCGCGCCTGGGATGGGCGTCACCTTGTCCTTTTGCATGCAGCGGGACGACTGCTGGCGCGGATCTGGCACGGTCAGGCTGCACGGCGCGTGACGGCGCTTTTTGCCGGCGCGCGACGTGCTCCGGGAGCGGCGCGCGCTCACGAGTCTAGCTGGGAGGGATTTTTACTTTGCCCGCTTGCCGCAGCCAGAGCCAGGCGAGCAGGAGGCCGATGGGCAGGCCGAAAAGAGTCTGTATCGGTTCTTGTCCTGTGGCGACTTCCACGATGGCGAACACTGCTGCGCCGACGTAGATGAGACCGAGCAAGCGCATGTTTCGGCGGAGGTATTTCGGGTCGCGCTCAGCT
>Ga0335078_10000537_pt1 | contig 58577 bp, 60 predicted proteins | sample Lox_Sample_32_FD_206711 | JGI IMG/M metagenome (GOLD analysis project Ga0335078, IMG submission 206711) | Soil microbial communities from Loxahatchee National Wildlife Refuge, Florida, United States - Lox_Sample_3.2 | ecosystem: Environmental > Terrestrial > Soil > Wetlands | place: USA... | reverse complement strand
CACCCAGGCAGCGCTCCACCGCGCGCTTTACGTCATCCACACTCATGTTGTCCAGCAGAATCGCCTCACCGCCGTGCGCCAGAGCCTCTTCCAGTTCTTCCAGCGAGCGCACTTCAACCTCGATGATCTGTGCGCCCCGCCGATTCTTGTGCGCGCGCTCCAGCGCCGGCACGATTCCGCCCGCGAGCGCAATGTGATTGTTCTTGATGAGAACCCCGTCCGACAGGTCCAGGCGATGATTCTGCCCGCCGCCGCAGCGCACCGCGTACTTGTCGAGCATCCGCAAGCCCGGCGCGGTTTTGCGCGTGTCCAGAATTCTCGCCTTGGTGCCGGAAATCGCCTCGACGAATTTTCGTGTCAGCGTCGCGATCCCGCTCAGCCGCTGCATAAAATTCAGAATCACCCGCTCGCAGGAAAGAATCACCCGTGCGTTGTGCCGGATCACCGCCACCGACTGTCCCTTGTGCAACCTCACGCCATCAAAAATTTCCGGATGCGTCGTGACTTCGTAGTGCGAAACCACCGCGCCATCGAGCGCCGCATACACGTCGAGAATACGTGCAATGCCGCCCACTCCAGCCAGAATGCAATCCTGCTTGGCGAGAATGGTCGCCGCCGCGCGCTGATTGGGATCAATACAGGCATAGCTGGTGGCATCGCGCGTGGCGCGATCTTCCAGCAGCGCATTCTCAATCAATGCCGTGATGCGTCGGCTATTCCAGTCCATAAATCGGTCGTTGGTCGTGCTTCGTTGGTCCTTCGCAAAACCACGTGGGGACAGCCGCCCTCGGCCGTCCGGTCGAGCGCAGATCGACTATCCTAGTTCCTCCAGCTTACTCTTCGTCTTCGCGTGCAGAACTTCGAGTTCCTTGGCCCGCGTGCGGAGCCCCTCCACCACCTTCGCCGGAGCCTTCGCCAAAAATTGCTGGTTGTTCAATTGCCGCTGGCCATTGGCAATTTCTTTTTCAATTTTCTCCAGTTCTTTCCTGAGGCGCTCGCGCTCCGCGGCGACATCGATCTTCCTCTCATAGATTACATGCACGTCGAATCGTGCCGTATGCCTTGCGCCCGCCAGCTTGGCCAGCGAATCCCCTGCAAATTCGATCTTCGCCACACCCGCCAGCCGTTCGATCGCACTCCGGTTCTGCTCAATCAAACCACGAATCTCCGCCTCGTGAGCAAAAACCTGGATCGGCAACTTCTCTTTCGGCTCGACTTTCAACTCTGCCCGCAGATTGCGCACGCTGACGATCAAATCCTGCAAGATCGCCATCTCCGTCTCCGCGGCCACATCCATCTGGTCTTGATCCGCCTGCGGAAACGCCGCCAGCGCGATGGATTTCAGCGGCGGTTTCCCATCGTACACCGCATGCCAGATTTCTTCCGTGATGAACGGCATCACCGGATGCAACAGCCGCAGGCTTGCCTCGAACAGGGTGACCAGGTTTCTGCACGCCAGGAGCGCCGATTCCCGCTCTGCTCCTTCAACCAACCGCGGCTTGATCAGTTCCAGATACCAATCGCAAAACTCGCCCCAGAAAAAGTCATAGATCTGATTCGCGGCCTCGTGAAAACGATAGCTCGCCAATGCCGCGTTCACTTCCTGGGTCACGCGATTGAAGCGCGAGAGAATCCAGCGATCTTCAATCGAAACGGCTTTGATCTCCGTGATGCTCTGTTGTGGCCGCAGGCCCGGCGACACCCGCTCCACATTCATGAACATGAAGCGCGCCGCATTCCAGATCTTGTTGGCGAAATTCCGGTAGCCTTCCGTCCGGCTCTCGTTGAACGCAATATCCGTTCCCGGCGCAGCCATCGCGGCCAGCGTAAATCGTGTGGCATCGGTGCCAAAGCGCTGAATCACGTCCAGCGGGTCCACCACATTCCCTTTCGTCTTCGACATTTTCTGCCGCTCGGCGTCGCGCACCAGCGCATGAATGTACACTTCGCGAAACGGCACGCTGTCATCTTTCTTATTGCCCCAGCCGCTCGCTTCCTTCAATGCCGCATCCTGCCGATGCCCGTGCATGAAGTGGCAGCCGAACATGATCATGCGCGCCACCCAGAAGAACAGAATTTCGTACGCCGTAATCAGCAGCGTCGTCGGATAAAACACCTCCTGATCGCGCGTCTTCTCCGGCCAGCCCAGCGTTGTGAACGGCAGCAAGCCCGACGAAAACCACGTATCCAGCACGTCCGTATCCTGCGTCATCGCGCCGCCGCACTTCGGACACGCTGCCGGCTCCTCGCGCGCCACAATAATTTCGCCACAGCTGCAATGCCATGCCGGAATGCGATGCCCCCACCACAACTGCCGCGAGATGCACCAGTCATGGATGTTGCGCATCCAGTTCAAGTAGATCGTCTTGTAATTTTCCGGAACAATCGTGATCTCGCCGTTCTCTACCGCGGCAATCGCCGGCTCGGCCAGCGGCGCAATTTTCACGAACCATTGCGTGGAAAGCCGCGGCTCCACTACCGACCCGCAGCGGTCGCACTTGCCCAGCGCGATCGTGTAGTCTTTCTCGCCGACGAGCAATCCCTGCTCGCGCAAGTCTTCCAGCACGCGCTTGCGCGCCTCAAAGCGGTCCAGTCCGGCATATGGCCCGGCATTCGCGTTCATGTGCGCGTGCTCATCCATCACGTCAATTTCCGGGAGGTTGTGGCGCTTGCCCGCCTCAAAATCGTTGGGATCGTGCGCCGGCGTCACCTTCACCGCTCCGGTTCCAAACTCGGGCTGTGCCAACTCATCCGTGATGATGGGAATCTCGCGATTCATCAGCGGCAGCAGAACTTTTTTTCCGTGCAGATGGGTGTAGCGCTCATCTTTCTCGTTGACCGCGACTGCGGTATCGCCCAGCATCGTCTCCGGCCGCGTGGTCGCGACCGTGATGAACTCATCTGTCCCAATCACCGGATAGCGTATCTCATACAGCTTCCCTTGCACCTCCTCGTGCTTCACTTCCAGATCGGAAATCGCTGTGCCGCAGCGCGGACACCAGTTCACAATGTACTTGCCGCGATAAATCAGCCCTTCTTCGTGCAAGCGGACAAAAACTTCGCGCACCGCGCGCGACAGATTTTCGTCCATGGTGAAATATTCACGATCCCAATCCACCGACGCGCCCAGCCGTTTCATCTGGTCGAGAATCGCGCCGCCGTAATGCCGCTTCCACTCCCACACGCGCTCAATGAAAGCTTCGCGGCCCAGGTCGCGCCGCTTCTTGCCTTCGGCCGCCAGTTGGCGCTCGACCATCATTTGCGTCGCGATCCCGGCGTGATCGGTGCCCGGCAGCCATAGCGTGAGAAATCCGCGCATGCGATGCCAACGCACAATGATGTCCATCTGCGTCTGGTTGAGCATGTGGCCCATATGCAGGCGCCCCGTGACGTTCGGGGGAGGCAGCAGCAGCGTGAAGACCTTGTGGGGTGGACACTCCTGTCCGCCAGCCGTTGACTCTGGAGATAGACTCTGGACCCGGGGAGGAGCCTTCACAGAGAACAGTTTTTCCCTGATCCAGTACTCCGCCCAGCGCTTTTCGATCTCGCCGGGCTCGTAGGTTTTGGGCAGCTCGGGCATGGAGGCTTTCAGCTGTCAGCGATCGGCGCCCAAGCCTTTTCCGCGGTGCGTTCGGGCTTCGCTGAAAGCTGAGAGCTGACAGCTGATAGCTGGAGGCTGATCTTCGATCTTACCGTCGCGCCGAAAACGCGGTCAAACGAGAGGAGGGGGAGTATACGGCAGTTTCGAATGTGGAAAGGGTGTGCCAGCCCCCTCTTCTGCCGCCGTTGGCGCAGACATCGCGTGTTTTTGCCATCAGGCCGGGAGCGAAAATCCGCTGTGGATAACAACAGGCGTACAAATATACAATGGTCCGCGATTTCTGAAGTCGAGACTGAAACTCCGAAAACCTGAGGAAGATATTAGATGACGCCCAAATCGCTCGTCGGCTGCTTGCTTTTGTCCCTGGTCGTTTGCCTTGCAGGTTGTGGCGGTGGTGATCCGTCCCCATTGACCGTCACCAGCGTTTCCACCACAGCCAATCCGCAAGTTGCACTGTACTCGCTTGCATCAAGCAAAGCGGGAAATGTGTACGTGCAGTTCGGCACGGACCGGAATTATGCGCTGAAAACCTGGACGCAGCCCCTGGTCGTTGGCGGTCCCACTAAGCTGTACGTTGCCGGCATGAAGGCCAAGACTCTATATCACATGCGCGCGATTGTGAACTTTGTGGATGGATCACAATTCACGGACGACGATCACACTTTTACGACCGGTGGAGTAGATGCACAGCAACAGAACGGCATTGCGGCGGTCACTTCGCCGGGCATGACTCCACAGAGCGGCGTGGAGCTCCTGGAGCCTGTGGGCGCCAGTTCACCGCCTACCGTGACCGATCTGAACGGAAACATTCTCTGGACATATTCCCTCCTCCCGAACGGGACCGTACCCAACCCCGTGAAACTGCTTTCCAACGGACATTTCCTCATAAACTTCAGCGTCGGGCAGGTAGATGGCGCCAACTCCCTGATACAGGAAGTGGACTTGGGCAACAATGTTATCTGGCAGATGAACGCTGCGGATCTCAACAAGGCTCTGGCGAGCGCAACCTGTGCGGGATGCAATATTACCGTTGTCGGAACCCACCATGACTTTGCTCCGCTGCCCAACGGCCATTTGGTGGTGCTGGCCGCGGTCCAGAAGGAAATTTCCGGGACGCTTGTGACGGGCGATGTCGTTATTGATCTCGATGAAAACCATAAACCGGTCTGGCTGTGGAATGAATTCGACCATCTGGACATCAATCGCCGCCCCTATCTCTATCCCGACTGGACACATACCAACGCGATCCTCTATTCGCCGGATGACGGCAACCTGATCATTTCCATACGTCACCAGAACTGGGTGGTCAAAATTGACTATGCCAACGGAACGGGTGCCGGCGATATTATCTGGAAGCTCGGATATCAGGGCGATTTCAAACTGCAAGGGGGCACTGATCCCACCGACTGGTTCTATGCGCAGCACGGGCCGTCGTTTGCCAGCTCTAACACCAGCGGAGTGTTTTCCCTGGCTCTGTTCGATAATGGCGACGACCGCGTGTTCACCAGTGGCTGCGACGGCCCTGGGGAACCGCCATGCCACTACAGCACGGTCCAAATGCTGCAGATTGACGAAACGTCGAAGACCGCGACGTTTCAGTTTCATCCCACTGCGCCGATATATTCCTTCTTCGGCGGGAATGCCGAACACTTAGCCAATGGCGACGTGGAGTTCTGCGAAGCTGCCGGAGGAGTGGGAAGCCTCGGCATAATCTATGAATTTACCAACGACAGCACGCCGCAAACCGTGTGGAAGATGACTGTCACCGGGCAGTACGTTTATCGCGGCCTGCGGCTTCCCAGCCTCTACCCTGGAATTCAGTGGTAGATACGGGATTAACTTCGCCCAACTGACGAACGCGGGTTCGGCTTATGTGAGCTGAGCGCAGCCCGTGCGCTATACAAAATCCTCGGGAATAAATCCTCCCTTTTTCAGTTATGAACATTGCGCGCGGACGCGCGATCAATGTCTCAGACAAAGGGGAAGTCCATGAACAAGTTGCTTTTGTGGTTGATGAAGCCTCCCACCGAGGGTCCTAAGTCCATTTTGTTCTTAAGATTAATGGCCGGAGGCGTGTTTCTGTGGGAAGGAATTTTGAAATTCGTGTACGCCAATCAGGGTGTGGGCCGCTTCACGAAGCTAGGCATGCCCATGCCTGCCCTCACGGCCGACTTCGTTGCCTGCCTTGAGATCGTCGGCGGCCTGCTACTGCTTTCGGGCCTGCTGACCCGGCTGATTTCGGTACCCTTCATCATCGAGATGATGGTGGCCGTGCTTTCGACGAAGATCTCGCTCTATCTCGGCACCTCGCCCCTGCCGTTGCCGCCGGCGCCGCCGAAAGTCGGCATGTGGGCCGTGCTGCACGAAATCCGGTCGGACTATGCGCAGATCATGACGGTAATTTTTCTGCTGATCAACGGGCCGGGGAGGTGGTCACTGGACGCATTATTGCTCAGGCGTCATGCCGATCGTCGCGAGCATATGCGGGCCGGAACTCCGGCGCTTTCGACATAAGACTGAAATGCACAAAAGGGACGGCGGGGCTGGCGGTTCCCGTGCGCATGTGGCCCGATTTCGAGCTTACGCCACCGGTGGTTTAAGCTCATTGCCTGGTGGCGACGCCAAAACAAAGCAGCGAAGGGTTCGAAGAGTTGGCAATGCCGCTCTTCGACTCGCTTTACAATTTCGCCGGTTGGCTGACTGGCAACAGTCAGGAAGCGGAAGATCTGGTGCAGGAAACCTACTTGAAGGCCTTGAAGGGGTTCCCGTCGTTTCAACCGGGAACGAATTTCCGCGCCTGGATCTTCCGCATTCTGCGCAATACATTCCTGACTTCGCGCACCGGCCTGCAAGCGACGCGCACGGTCGCGCTGGAAGACGATGAACCGGAGGCAGCGTCTGTGGCCATAACCCTGGACACGCCGGAATCCATCCTGCTCGGCCAGGACAGCCAACAAGTCATCCAGGCTGCGATGGAGAAACTGCCGGTCCAGTTTCGCGAGGTGCTCTTGCTGTGCGACGTGGAAGAGATGAGCTACGAGGAGATCTCCGAAACCATTTCGATTCCCATGGGCACGGTGATGTCGCGCTTGTACCGCGCCCGCAGGGCGTTGCGGCAGGCATTACAGGGGGAGAACAATGGCTGACGATCAGTGGCGGCCAAAGATCCCCCGCTATGTGGACGCGGAGCTTTCGGACCAGGAAATGCGCGCTCTGGATGCGCATCTCAACCAGTGCTCGTCATGCGCCGTCGAGGCCTTGCGGCAAACGCGGCTGAAGCAGGCAACTAAGCTGGCCGGCCGGCGATATACGCCTTCGCCGCAGTTTCGGCAGAGAATCGCGGCTCAAGTTGGGGCGCGGAAACCGCGTGCCTGGTTTTGGAACTGGGCGCCTGCACTTACCGCCGCGCTGGTGCTGGTGGTCGCTGGGATGCTGTTGCATCGTTCGTCGGAGCAAACGCGATCGCGGCAGCTGCTTTCAGAACTTGCCGATATTCATGTAGCCAACCTTGCCGCCTCCAGTCCGGTGGATGTGGTTTCGTCGGACCGGCACACCGTAAAGCCTTGGTTTCAGGGCAAGCTGCCGTTCAGCTTCGACTTGCCCGAACTCGCAGGTTCGCCATTCCGACTTGTCGGCGGACGTGTGACGTATTTCGAACATGAACCGGGAGCGCACCTGATTTTCGACATCGGCGCCCACCACATTTCTCTGTTCATCTTTCGCGAGCAGCCGGAGCTCGCGCGCAGCTTCCCGGCGCAGGACTTGGAGCGAAGCGTCCTCCAGCTTCACATTGAAACCTGGAGTGCGCAGGGGTTGCGATATTTCGTCGTCGGCGACGCGAGCGAAGATGTGATTCGTGAACTCGGTGATTTGCTGAAGAAAGCTGGGAACCGCTGAACTGGCGAGGGTTTTCTACTTCTTCTTATCCTTGCCCATCTTCTTGGCAATCTCTTCCATCAGCTTGGGCTTGAGGTCGGCGAGAACGCTGTCCACGATGCTGGCGATGGCGGTGACCTCGTCGTCTGTGGAATCGGAGGCCTGGGGTGTGGCGATAGCGGCGGTTTCGGCCGGGCGGATCTCGTGGAACCCCGCAGCTGGAGGTTGAGAGGGAAGTTCTGCCCCCAAGACCGATTCCCGGATTTGCTTCCAATTCGCCCAGGCGGCCGCCAGTTCGGATTCCTGATGATATTCCGCTGGTTTTGCAGGCATCGCCGTTTCCTCGCCTGTAATAGAAGGCCCAATGGTGGCCGGCGATCCGGTCTCGCTCGCGCCAGCCGAAGCCGCGGCCGCGAAGGCCGATGCCTCTCCCTTTACGGGCTCGTCTACCGGTTCGGCGGCGCAGGCAATCGCCGGTTCCTGAACTTCATCAGGCTCTGCGGACTGCGCGGGCTCCGGCGCTTCATTGGCGACGAAAGCGGGTTCCGCGGTGGCTTGCTCGATTGGCGGTGCTGCTGGAGTATCCGAAATCGCCGCGGATTCTGCAGGAACAGGTTCCTCGCGCTGTTCGGAGGAATTTTCCACAGAGGCCGTGTTCTCGGCGGGCCAGGGATCGGCAGTTTGCCACGGGTTGTCGGCAGTGAATGCAGCGTATGCTTTCGCCATTTCCTGCTCTAGGATGAGCGCGGACTCATCCTCGGAAACCGCGACCGGCTCGGCGATCCATCGCGGGCCGCTGTATTGCGGAGCAGCGCCTGCGGTTGCGGCCATTGTGGCCAAGACCTGCTCGCTGGTCCAGGATTCGCTTTCCTGTTTGAAGCTGGCCGCGGCCGAGTCCCTGTCCTGGTATGCCGGCGCAAGCGAGGCGAGTGCAGCGGTCACTTCGTCGTCTGCCAGTTTCCCGTTGTCAGCGTCGGAGCTTGGTAAAACCGCCGCCGGTTCGGTACTCATAACATTGGGGACCAGCAGCGGATCGGCCGCAACTGGCGGAACCATTTCCAGATCGGGGCGCATCTCCTCCGCGGTCACAGCGAATTCCGCTTCATGAGAAACAGGAACTTCGGGCGGCTTTGCAGGGCTTACCTTTGGCTGCTCTTCCGCTGCCGGTGCAAATTTCTCTTCTGTGCTTTCGACCTTCGACTCGTCCACCCTGGCTGCGATTTCGGGTACAGGTGAAGCGCTTTCGCGGAGCGAAGTATCGTCCTCGCGGTGGGCCGCCGGCACGGCCGGCTTTTGCTCCTCTCGCGATGCTTGCACCGCCCCCACTTCCGGTTCTGCCTGCTTGGGAGCGTGGGGAGGAATCGCCAGCCGGCTCTTCCATCCGGTTTCCGGATTGCCAAACTCCTTGCCTGTGTAAGACTCTTCGACGGCAGCGATGGCTTTGGCAAAGCGCCCCGGCTTATAGGGTTGGGCCTGGGGAACAATCTTGTCTTCCAGCTTGGTCAAGGCGGTGAGAAGTTCGCTGGCTTCAAATGGCTTCACGATGTAGGCGTCGGCGCGAACGCGGCGCACGTCATCCACCTTGAACGGTTCCAGTTTCCCCACGGTGAGCAGCACCGGAATGCGGGCCGTTTCCGGCGTCTCCCGCACCCGCTGGCACACTTCGAGCCCGCCATAGCCGGGCATATAAACGTCCAGTACGATGAGATCGGGTTTCGATTCCGCAATGCGTTTGAGCGCCGCCGAACCATTGTTGACGGTGATGACCTCGTAGCCGGCTTCCATGAGAATGCGGCGGCCCATGTTCTGAGCCGTCACGCTGTCATCGGCGAGCAGTATTTTCCGCGCCAAGCGATGTCCTTCAATTCTGAAGGGGGAGATAACGCGAAGGTAACGTGTCGCGGATGTCCAAGTCAATGATGATGCGGCTCCCGACAGGTTACGACGGGTCAGTAACTACCGCGTAGCGCTCAGGTAAACATCGCCGCTGGCAGCGGAGCCTGCCGTTGAGTTCGCTTACTGCAAGCGCCTCAAGTCAGTTCTAGCGGCCTCTAAGGTGGGGTCGAGATCAAGGGCCCGCTGCAGCTCCTGCTTCGCCTGATCCTTGCGGCCCTCTTTTTCCAGAATGAGGCCGAGCCGCCAGTGCGCCGCCGCCGGGCTGGGCTCGGCGCCCTCGGCGGGCTGAGCGAGGTAGGCTCGCATGTATTTTTCCGCCCGCGGCAGTTCTTGTGTCTGATTATTCGTATAGATCACGCGCGCCGCCTGATATTGCGGGCCAGCATCGTCCGGCACATTCTTCTGCGCGTCGGCGATGACCGCGTCCAAATCCTTCCACCGCGCTTGCTGCGAGTAAGCGATGGCCAGCGTGGCGTAGGCGCGAACCCGCCCGGGATCGAGTTGCATGGCCTGTTTTGCCTGTTCTTCAGCCTGGGCAAGACTTCCCGCACCCTTATCCAGATAATAACTCGCGGCCTGCATGCGAGCTTCATAGCTCTTAGGATCAGCCGCAATGGCCTGCCGCAACAGCGGCTCGATCTCCGCCGTTTGCTTCTCGTGCGTGGCGAAGCTGACCTTCATCAGATAGCCGTGCACGGGATTCACACGAACCATATGGTCGGCAAGTTCGGCGGCCTTCTTCTTGTCGCCGCCGACGAAGCCGGGCGCGTCGAGGTAAAACTCCATTAGGTCTTCGTTGGCATCCACGTTATTAGGATCGGCCTGCAACGCCAATTCGGCTTCGGCCTTGAAGCGGCGAGCCAGCGCGGCGCGAGCGAATATCCCGAGCTGCTGTCCCGAAAGCTTCGCCCCGATAGCATCGGCGAGCGCCGCCTGATACTCGGAATTCTTGTGATCCAGCGACACGGCTTTCTCGGCCTGCTCAATCGCGTCATTCCAGCGCTGGAAGCCCTCCGACACTTTGGACATATCGCAATAGCTGCGCGCGTCGGCGGGATTCGCCTTCAAACGTTCCGTAAGGATTGCCTGTGCCCGCAAATAATGGCCTTGCTCGATCAGCGCGGAGGTGGACGGTTCGACGGCGTGTACCGGTGAGCAGGAGAAAATAATCAAAGCGGAAAGCAGCAATCGCTCGATCATCGTGGCCGCGCTACGGCTGAAATTCCAATGTGACGATCTTTGCCGGCTGCTTGCTCATGTTGGTCACGGTATGGGTATAGCCGCCAGGCAGCCACTTCACCTCGCCGGCCTTCAAATGTTCCGGCATCGGCCCGCGCCCCTCGACGTTGCTTACGAGGTCGAGATCGGTGACGGCAACTGCCAAATGCGGTCCACTGTGATGATGTTTCGGAACAACGCCACCGGGCTGTAGTTCGACTTCGGCGACGCGCACGCCGTCCTTCACGAAGAGAATATCCTGCGTCCCGCCTTGAAAGACGTGCAATCCGCGCTCTTCATCCCACTTCGGCGGCGGCGATTGATGCGCCTTCTCGTCCTGCAGCAGTTCCACCGCAATGTTGCGGAACGGCGTGTCCGCCAGATTGCGCGCAATATGGGCGAAGCCCCCCGGTGTGAAACGCGCCTCGCCATCCTGCAGCTTCAGCGTGACCGGCGCCTTGCCTTCGACCTCATTGGAGACATTCGCCGGGCCGAGACTCACAAAAACGTAGTCGTGGCGATGACGGTGCAGCAGCGTCGCCTCGTGCGGAGCAACTTCGACGCTGAAGACGCGCACCGATTCATTCTCGAAGACCTGGTGATGATGCGGCTCAGCCGTAATTTCGACTTCACCTGTCGTCTGCGCGGACAAAGCAATCGCCAAGAATAAGAGAGCAGAGATTCTGCGGATTCTCATGGGCCGAATTGTAGCATTCCGTTGTGAAGGCGAGATCACAGGCCCATGCGGGTATTCTTGTGCCACCAGCTGTTTTCGTCGCCTATCACAATCTGCGGCAGTTCTTTCGTAAACCGAATCGCGGAGACCGTGCCTGCCGTAAACTGAGATTTATGGCCGACATGGGCAAATTGCTGGTGGCGCTCGGTGTCGTAATCATCGTTGCCGGCCTGGGGCTGATGTTCTTGGGGAGAACAAACCTGCCTTTGGGCCGGCTTCCCGGCGACATCCTTTACCGCGGCAAACACACGACCCTCTATTTTCCGCTGGCGACTTCCATCGTGCTCAGCGTGGTGCTGACACTTATGCTGTACGTAATCGGACGGTTCCGGCGGTAGGTCCACTGATGTCATGACGCTCTGCACGCGTGAAGCCGGGTGTCCTCATCCGTTGGGTCGAGCGAAGTTCGGCAGCTTGAGTTCGTGGTTGGAATGCCTTGCCCAGTTGTTCCGCACAATGGGGATCCTTCGACTCTGCAGCGCGATTCACCAAGCGAACCGCGCGGCCGCGCTCAGAACAGTTTCGAAGGGAGCTTCATTGGCTTTGGTGAGCTGCAATCCACCGACACTCGAGACCGTTAGCCGAAAGCCATCCTGCGGTACACTGCCCACAATGGCTTCCGCCGACCAGATGGGATTCGGTTTCCGGCCTGCAGAACGGCGAACCTGGCGGGTGCGGGAACTCGTTGCTGCCGTCCGCACCCATATCGAGCGCGAATACGCCGACACCTGGGTCGAAGGCGAGATTTCTAATCTCCGCGCCCATGAATCCGGCCACCTTTACTTCACCCTTAAAGACGAGAGCGCGCAAATCAAAGTCGTGATGTTCCGTTCCTCCGCGCGGCTGTTGCGCTTCCGCCCGGAGAACGGAATGCAGATCGTCGCGCGCGGACGAGTCACCATTTACGAAGAGCGCGGGGATCTGCAGATTTCCGCGGAATACCTGGAGCCCAAAGGCGCAGGCGCGCTGCAGATTGCATTCGAACAACTCAAGGCCAAGCTGGAGGCCGAAGGCCTGTTCGACGCGGCCCGCAAGAAACCGCTACCCACTCTGCCGCGCAGAATCGGCATTGTTACCTCGCCACAAGCCGCGGCGCTGCGCGATATTTTGAACATTCTGCGGCGCCGGCATCATACCGCCAACATCGTGATTTTTCCCGCGCTGGTTCAAGGTGACGCGGCTGCGACGGAAGTCAGCGCCGGGCTACGCTACTTCAACCAAGCGCGCGACGTGGATGTGATCGTCGTGGCCCGCGGTGGAGGCTCGATCGAGGACCTGGCCGCATTCAACGACGAAGGCCTGGCGCGCACGATCGCCACTTCGGCCATTCCGGTAATCTCCGCCGTCGGCCACGAGACGGATTTCACCATTGCAGATTTCGTCGCCGACCTGCGCGCCCCCACGCCATCCGCGGCCGCCGAACTCGTCATCCGCTCGCGGCAGGAGGTTGAAGATGAGCTTGCCGGCGTTCATCAACGGCTGGCCAAAGCGATGCAATACCGCCTGCTCATCGCCCGGCAGAACTTGACCGAACTCGCACAGCACCGCGCCTTCGCCCGCATGATGGACGGAATTCACCGCCGCCAGCAACGCTTGGACGAATTGGCCTACCGGATCGCCCAGGCCCAGCGCAGCCTGATCGAACGGCAACGCTGGCGCTTTGAGACTCTTTCCGCCGCGGTTCGCCACTACGATGTGCGCCGTATGCTGGCGGGCGTAAGCAAAGATCTGGATGCCGGCATGAACGCGCTGATTTCCGCCATGCGCAGCCTGCTGCTCGACCGCAAGATCCGCATCGAGAGAATGGACACAGCGCTGCATGCGCTCTCGCCACTGGCAATTTTGGAACGCGGCTACGCCTTGGTGTTCGATGCTTCGGGGAAGCTGCTGAAAGACGCCGCCAGCGTGAAGACCGGAGATGAGATTTCAGCGAGGTTATCGAAGGGAACGATAGACGCGACAGTGAAGGAAGGGAGGAGGGGGTGACTTGATTTTCAGTACCGGAGGGCGGCGTCCTCTGATCACGCCCCGATTCCGCCAGGATCTGTTCGCCTACCTCGGCGGGATCATCCGCGAATTGCAAGGTGCGGCATTGAGGGGAAGGCAGCTATAGCCAGACGGACAACAATGTCCGCCCACGCGTTAATTCGCCGACCCGCCAGGCAGCTTGAACTCGATCCCGCGATCGTCGTTTTGCTTGGCCGTCTCAGTCAAGTCGAGATCGGAAATCGGGATCTTGTGAGCGCGCCCGGCGCTCAGATCGTAAACCGCGCCTCCCACGATGGCGTAATTCTCCACTTCAAGCTGATGCCCGTCCTTGAAGACCAGCACGGTCTGCGGCTGGTCGCCAATTTCGCTCTCGGTTTGCGGTTCCGGCTCGGATGAAGCATCCTGCTGGGAAGCGCGCGTACGATCTTCGTGGTACATCGCTGGCGGCGGTGCCGGCGCTCCCGATCCGCGACGATCGAATATTGTCGGCCCGCCGTTGTACTGATCGCCGGAGGCATCGGTCGCTTCATTGTTGTTGTCGTAATAACCATACGACGGCACGGCATAAACGCTCCACGGATACGCGTAGCGGCGGGAATGGTGGTCATTAAACAACGGCCGATTGTTTTGAAACGTTGGCCTGGACTGCTGCCCGAAACCATGCGGGCCGACCGAGGTCACGCTTGGCGGAGTTCCGTTAATTTTGCGACCGCCAAACCCCATGGAAGTGACCGAAGGCGGCGCGGCTTTGACCTGCGCCAGAGCGCTGGGAGCTTGAAGGACAACCAGAGCAAAAGCGACCGCTCCCGCAAAAGCCGCTCCTGTGGCTCGATTCGAACGACGCATGGAAACATGATACTCCCGCTTACCGAGCATTGCAGCCTCCCGACACCAAGCCTTAAGAGGTAAAACCCATCATACCGGCAGGAGTTTCGGACATGACAAAACTCCCGCAAATTGGTAACTCTCGGCGGTCACTTCGGATAGCGCTGCTGGAAAGGTCAACCCTATCAACGCGCACTCGACATGAAACTTTGACCCTGGTTACTTTCGGAACCTGCCTTCTGAACCTACCTTTCCGAACCATGGCCGCGGGCTGGAAATCTCATCCCCGAACTCGAGCCAGTTGCAGCAAATTCCACACCGCATTCATGATGAGAACCGTCCAGATACACACCACCGCCGGCCGCCGGTAATCTGTTTCGAGCACATCCGCCGCCACTCCCGAAACAAAAACAAACAGGAAGGGCATGGCTATGAGCTGGAATCCCAGCCCGGGATAGTGTGGCGTGAATACGCCCATCAGCAGAAGGCACGCCCCAATCAGCAGGGGCGCAGTATTGCCAAAGTATCGGGCACGCCGCCAAGCCAGATAAATAATGAGAGATGCCGGCAGCGCAACCGCAAATGCTGGACCACATTGACCAAGTAGGGTCAGAACTCGCCAGTAAGCCTCGGGCATCAGCAATGGCCGCCAGGTGATGCCGAAAAAAGCGGCGTGGCGAAGGCCCTCCCACAACGGGCGAACCCGAAAAGCATACGACGCGAACAACAACACGAGCCCCACAGCGCATGCTGCAAGCCAGATCGTTAAGGCCGCCGGACGCCGCGTCGGAGCAAGGTAAAGCATCAATCCCAAAGCGACAGGGACAAGAACGACCAGGGAAAATTGCGTCCCGACCGCAAGCACAAGCGAAAGTCCCAAGAGCAGAATTCGCCGCCAGTTCCATAACACCACTTCCCGGGGCGCATAGAGCGTATGAGCGACCGCGATAGCGGTAAATATGGCGCCAAACGCCCCCCAGGCTGCTCCCATCTCCGGTTGCGTACCCCAAAGCGTGCTGGACCGAATGATCGCTGGGGAGAAACAATAGAGCGTCAGCGCAATATAGCCGCCGGCATTGCCGTATAGGCGGCGTGCCACGTACCACAAAGATGACCCGAGCAGCGCTCCTAATAAAACAGAGGGCGCTCGCTCCATAACACTCCATAAACGAAGATTGGCCAAACTAAGATCGGGTGCATGATTGTCGTCCGCCGTCACCAGTGGAGCTGCCGCTATCAGGTACCAAAGCGGCGAGTGATTGGGATCATAGCCGCTATTCTGTTCGATTTCGGACGGCACGGGCAGAGTCGTCAGGCGATCCGCGGAAGGGATTCCGGCGATCGCGCGACCGCGCCACTGTGACAACCCCTCCTGCACCCGAAACACTTCCGTGGAACTGACGTCGAGCGGCGCGGTATCACGGCTCAGCAGCCACGCGCATTGGCCAAGGAACATTAACAGCAACAATCCCGCCAGGAATTGCGGCTGGCCGAAGCGCTCGCGGCTAAGAAATTTGCCCATCTAAGGGGAAGCCCGTTTTACCATGTTCCGGGACAGTTGGTAAACGCTATGGAAGAAAAAATCTCTGACCTCGAGGCGAAAGCTCCGTCAGCCGAGTCTCCCGATTCCAACGCCGCCTCCACTGTGCCGGCGCCTCCACCCGCGCGCATGCATACCGTATTCATCGGCAGGACTGGCCTTCGTACAGGCTGGCGCCTGCTGTTGTTTGTGGCCTTGTGGGGAGGCTCGCTGTCCCTTCTTACCGTTGCGGTTCCTTACGTCCTGCCGCATGCACGCGGCATCTGGCATGACCTGGTTGACGAGGTCAACCGGTTGGTGGCCGCGCTGACGGCGGCGCTGGTAATGGCGCGGATCGAAAAGCGCCCTTTAGGCGCCTACGGATTGCCCGCGCGCGGCGCTTTCGGAAAATCGTTCTGGTGGGGAGCGGTCTGGGGAATGGCCGGCCTCAGCGTGCTGATGCTCGCCATCGGTGCCGCCGGTGACTTCACCATCACCGGGCTTGCTCTGCACGGCGTTCGCATCCTCAAGTTTGCACTGTTCTGGGGAGTATTTTTCCTGGTCGTCGGCTTCTTTGAAGAGCTCTTCTTCCGCGGCTATCCCCAGTTTACGCTGACGCAAGGCATGGGATTCTGGCCGGCCGCGCTGTTGCTGTCATTTATCTTCGGTTCCTCGCATCTCGGCAATGGCGGCGAATCGCTCATCGGATGCGCCTGCGCCGTTTTAATTGGGATATTCCTCTGTCTGACCCTGCGACGCACCGGCAACCTCTGGTTTGCCGTCGGTTTCCATGCGTCCTGGGATTGGGGGGAAAGTTATCTCTACTCTGTCCCCGACAGCGGCGACCTCTCTCCCGGCCATTTGCTGCAATCTTCATTTCACGGCTCGCGCTGGGTCACCGGCGGATCTGTCGGGCCGGAAGGCAGCCTGATGGTGCTGCTTGTGATCGCGCTTTTGTGGGTAGCGTTTGACCGCGTCTATCGCGAGGCGAAGTACCCGATGCGATCGCATCTCGACGGACAATTGAAACTTCAATGAAACCAACCTTCTTCACAAGCCCCGTTGAATTTCATGCCTGGCTTGAGGAGCATCATGCCCAGGCCCTGGAACTCTGGGTCGGATTTCACAAAAGAGATTCTGGCAAGCCCAGCATTACCTGGCCGGAGTCGGTGGATGCCGCGCTTTGCTTCGGATGGATTGATGGGGTGCGCAAGAGCGTTAATGCCACGAGTTACACCATCCGCTTCACGCCGCGAAAGCCGACAAGCACGTGGAGCGCGATCAACATTCGGCGGGTCGCTGACCTCAAAAAGCTCGGCCTGATGCGGTCGGCTGGCCTGAAGGCTTTCGGGCGGCGGCAGGCGGACAGGTCGGCTATTTACTCCTACGAACAGAGAAAGACGGCAACGCTCGGTCCGGCCTATGAGAAGCAGTTTCGCGCCAACAGAAAGGCGTGGGCATTCTTTCGAGCGCAGGCGCCGTGGTATCGGAGAACGGCGAGCTTCTGGGTGATCAGCGCGAAGAGAGAAGAGACACGACTGAAACGGCTGGCCATGCTAATGGAGGCCTCGGCGCATGGGGAGTCAATTGTGCCGTTGAAGCGGCCGGGAAAGTCCGGATAAATCAGATTCCATATTTATGGCACATCTGCGATAATGACAATATATGAGACAGGAATCTGTGCGAACCACGGTGGACATTCCAGCGCCTCTGTACCGTCGGCTCAAGGAACAGGCGGCAGCCAGGGGCAGCTCGGTTCGCGAGCTTGTCTTGGCCGGCGTGCGAGTCGTCCTGCTTGATAGCCGGAAGCCTCGCCCCAAGCGTGTCCAGTTCCCTCTCATTGTTTCTGAAGGCCCCAAGGTGAATGTGAGCAATGAGCAGATCTACGAACACGTTGAATTTCCTTGATTCTAACGTCTGGCTGGCACTGCTCTGGAAGCGGCATATTCATTCCGAACGAGCCCGGAAGTGGCTTGAACAAACGAGCGACGAGCAATTCTTCTTCTGCCGCTTTACCCAAATTACCCTTTTAAGGCTGCTCACCACGGAGGCGCTCATGGGTAAGGACACGCAAAGCATGTCCGACGCCTGTCGCCTCTGGGATCGGCTTTGCGCCGACCCGCGGATCGCTTTTCTAGCGGAGCCCGAGCAGTTGGAAAGGCAATTCCGGTCGCGCACTCAGTTGGCGACGCGCTCTCCGAAAGTGTGGGCCGATGCTTACCTCCTGGCGTTCGCTGCTTCGGCAGGTTTGAAATTCGTGACCTTCGACCAGGCTCTGAAATCGCAAAGCAGGAATGTGTCTGTTCTGTAGGACACTTGGGTGCGCGGGCGGCCCGCGAGCGGCTTCGAGCCTTCTGGGTGGTCCAGCGCGAAGAAGGAAGAAACGAGAATGAAGCGCCTGGCCACGCTGATGCAGGCATCGGAGCGCCAGGAAAGCATCGTGCCGCTGAAGCGGCCTAAGAGATCCTAGATATTGGCTGCATGGATATTGGCTGCATGCCGCTTGCAAAAGGCTACTTTACGTTATTACAATTGTAATAACACTATGGTCCAGCTTAAAGTCCGCAAATTCGGCAACTCACTCGGCATTGTGCTTCCCAAGGAAGTCATCCAGCGGCTTCGCACTGGCGATGGCGAGCAGCTTTTTCTTATTGAGTCGTCGGAGGGAGAATATCGGCTCACACCCTACGACCCCGGCTTCGAGAAGAAAATGAAAAAGGCTGACGAAATCATGACCCGCTACCGCAACACGCTTCGCGCCCTGGCAAAGTGAAACGGCACAGCCGGAGGAAACCCGCAGGCGGAACAGAGCCGGTTTGGATTGAGGAGGGCGACGCCCTCGCGATTCATGCCCGACTCATAGAACTGCACGGCGGTGCGGCGGGTCTACGCGGTCAAGCCTTGCTCGCATCCGCTCTGGCGCGGCCGCGCCAGCACCACGCTTACGGGTCTGCGGATCTGATCAAGCTGTCCGCTTTATATACCGTCGCCATCGTCCGCAACCATCCGTTTGCGGATGGAAATAAGAGAACGGGGTTCGTAGTCGGCGTGCTGTTCCTTGAACTGAATGGTTTCGAGTTCCACGCGTCGGAGGAGGAAGCAACACAAGCCGTCCTTAGGCTTGCCGCAGGGAACCTCACGGAAGAAGAATATGCGATCTGGGTGGGGAAGAACAGCAAGTCTCTCCGATGATGGGCGTGGAGGGCGTTGGATCTCAGTTGGCGACGCGCTCTCCAAAAATGCGGGCCGATGCTTACCTCCTGGCGTTCGCTGCTTCGGCAGGTTTGAAATTCGTGACCTTCGACCAGGCTCTGCAATCGCAAAGCCGGAATGTGTCGGTTCTGTAGGACAGTTGGGTGGGTGCGAGCGGCCCGGGAGCGGCTTCGAGCCTTCTGGCTGATCAGCGCGAAGAAAGAAAAAACACAGCTGAAACGGCTGGCCACGCTGATGGAGGCTTCAGAGCGTGGCGAGCCAATTGTGCCGCTGAAGCGGCCGGCAAGCCGAAGTGAGTTGCAGTCGCCAGCTTTAGCTCGGCAAGGATCTTCCGTCAATTGTTTCTGGCACAGATACACTCTCCTAGACCGGCGCAGTAGATTTCGCTACACTTTTCTCATGGCGCACCGTTCCACGACCGAGAAACAGCAAGCCCACGAACTGATCGAGCGGCTTCCGGCGACGCAACTCTCCGCCGTTGTTGGGTTGCTCGAAGCCATGCTCGACCCCTTCTCTCGCGCCCTCGCGAATGCTCCCATCGATGACGAGCCGGTCACTCCGGAAGAGGAAAAAGCGCTTGCGGAGGCGCGCGAGTGGTTGAAGCGTAACAAGGCCATTCCCCACGAGCAGGTCCTTGCCGAAGTTGGGATCACCCAGGAAGAAATCAACAACTTCAAATTCGAAGAACCGAAGTGAAGCGGATTGTTTGGACCGATCCGGCCCGGACCGATGTCCGCAGCCTGAGCAAGCCCACCGCCATGCAGATTCTCTCCGCCTTGCATCGTTTTGCGGAGTCGGGCGTGGGTGACGTGAAAGCTCTGCGAGGAAGAGAAGAACTTCGGTTGCGTATTGGTAACTACCGGCTCTTCTTCGTTTGCCCCGACCCTGACACCATGGAGGTTCTTCGCGTCCGTCATCGCCGCGAAGCATACCGCTGAACTGCGAATCTGGCTGTCGAGCCATTCGCCGACGAACACCCCCGCCCGAGCGAAGCTTGGAGGGGGCTAGCTTACAGCACCAGGTCGCAGGCCGGGCGACCGCCACATGATAAAATTCTCCCATGAAAAACGTTGAAGTAGTTGCTTGGGAGATGTTGCCCTCCTGAAAGGCGGGTCGCCTCCACACGGATTGTTCGTCATGTATGTGTCCGGCATGGAGGAAGTGTCGGACGTACAGACCGGCGATTGGGTGCGTTTGCATCGAGATCGCCAGACTTTCGATTGCGTGCGCCAACGGCTCGGGGTCCGTCCTTTTAGCACAGAAGCGGACGCTTGCGCCGTCCAGAACGCTCTCCGTGATAAAGCCGGCATAGAGACAAAGGTCGTTAGAATCTGAATCTAAGAGGGTGCGGACTTCCGAACAAGTCCAACAAGCACAAGAGCTTGCAGAGGTGACGGCCGCAGTGACGGCTCCGCAGCGCAGAGCCGGTCCTTCGGGTGCGGTTTTCTTCTTGCGGTGAAGGACTCCATAGCGTTCGCCACTGCCCACGTGTATCATCAGTACCGACACTGCCCAGAACAACCTGCACTTGGGCACCGACATGATTCTCCGCCACACGGCGATACTGGTCGCGGCCTCGCTACTGCTGGGCACTAGTGCCCCATCTGCCGCAAAAGCTCCCAAGGTCAATTCTGAGGACGTAATGGACGCCGCACTGGATATGAAACGGGCGGCTGAATTGGCCGACAAACTCGCTCCAGACGGGACAAAGTATTGCAAGTGGGGCATCAGTTACATTGATGCCTCGGATTTGGATGTTGCTATTTCGCGCTTCCTCTTGAATCATGGGACACGGGTCCCTGACTATGTGCCAGCATCCAAAATGTGGCATGTGAGTTTCGTTGTTAACGATATAGTCCATCAGTTGGCGGTGGGGGCGACGCAGTGTGATGTGGACGTGCGATTCAGTGACAATGCCCGCAGTGTATCTGTTTCGGCGTCTTCTATCTTGAGCAAACTGATGCTTGCAAGGGGTAAGTTCGACCAACTGGCCTATCAACAGACCCAATGGCAAGAGGAAAGCAACTCCCAGAATCAGAGCGAGGCTTACAACCGTAATTTACCGGATACGGGCCAAGTCGCACCCAGCAAGGTCTTGGGTGCGGCTCGCGATTTGGAGCAAGCTGCCGAAGGCGCCGCCAAAGTTACTAACGAGGCGGCTAAGGCAAAAGGCTGCAGGCACACTGATTTGAAAGCACCAGAGGTAAACTATTTGGCAAAATTACTGGATTATTTGGAACACACACCGCACTTGCCGAACTATGTTCCAGCTTTAAGCATGTGGGGCGCTAGATATGAAGTCCTTGATGCACAGCTTGTCATCTTCACAACGATGGAATCATGCACGTATTATGCGATTGAGAAGAAGCAGGCGCGGAATATGGCGACAGAGGCGCTTCAGGCATATCACCAGCTAACCGCTGCAATTGCCACGTTCGATTCCCTTGCCCTCCGACAGACAGAGTGGGAAGAGCAGAACGCCGAGAAGCAACCCGCCATTCAAGAACAGTAAGCTTTCACGGCATTTCCCCGCGCTCTCACTGCGTCGCGCCGTGCACTGGGGCGGGGCCGAGCTTTGCTCGGCTTGGGCGGACGAGGGCGCCCGCCCCAACACGTCCCTACGTGACCGATTAGATATCCAGGTTCTTCACATCGAGCGCGTTGTCTTCGATGAATTTGCGGCGAGCCTCGACGTCTTCGCCCATGAGCGTCGTGAAAATCGTTTCGCACTCGGCGATGTCTTCAAGCCTCACCGATAGCAGCGTGCGGCGCTCCGGGTCCATGGTCGTTTCCCAGAGCTGCGGAGCGGTCATTTCGCCCAGCCCTTTGTAGCGCTGCACGGTGTAATCCTTGCGGCCCTGCCCGAGCACGTAATCGAACAGCTCGCGCGCGGAATTCTTCTCTACAATCTGCGGCTCGGATTTTTTCCGGGCTGAAGCCTTCGGCAGCGCCTCTTTCGCGGCTTTGGTCTCGGTTGTCTCCAAATCCTCCGCCTCGGCTTCGAGCGCTCCTTCCGCCTCGCCGTTCTTGGGCGCCCTGACAATCGTCTCAATTACGAACGGCGGAGTGAGATAAGCCTCAATTTGCTTGAACTTTGAAAGTAACTGCCGGTATTCAGCGGTCGAAGCCAGTTCCCAGTTGATGACGTGCTCGGCGCCCTGCGAATTCACGAAGCGCACTTCCCACAAGTTGTGCTCTTCGTCGAAGCGGCTGAGCACCTCCTTGAAGCTGCGCTCTTTCTGCAGCTTCTTCAGTTCTTTTTCCAGTCTTTCGATTTTCTTGGGCGCGGCTTTCTTGTCGCCCTCAAAATCCACGCGCTTGGCGAGATCGAGCCGGGGCAGAAGCTCGGCCACGGTTTCGTCGCGCAGGCGCTTGTTCACTTTGTCGAAGAGCTTCAGATACTCATCGAGCGTGTTCATAAAGCGCGAGAGGCTCGCGCCCTCGATCTTCGCCGCGCCGTCGCCGTAACGGACAATCAGGCCTTCGGACGCGCGTTTCACCAGGACTTTCACATACTCGCGATCGTCTTTGATGTATTGCTGCGACCGCCCCTTTTTGATCGAGTAAAGCGGCGGCTGAGCGATGAACACGTTGCCGCGCTTGATCAGATCCTGCATGTGGCGGAAGAAGAACGTGAGCAGCAGGGTGCGGATGTGGCTTCCATCCACGTCGGCATCGGTCATCAAAATGATTTTCCCGTAGCGCAGCTTGCTGACATCGAAGTCTTCCTTCGAGATGCCGGTGCCCAGCGCGGTGATCATGGCGCGAATTTCTTCGTGGGCAAGCATCTTGTCGTAACGCGCTTTTTCCACGTTCAGAATCTTGCCCTTCAATGGGAGAATGGCCTGGAAACGGCGGTCGCGTCCCTGCTTGGCCGTGCCGCCGGCGGATTCGCCCTCCACCAGAAATAATTCGCAGCGTTCGGGCTGGCGCTCGGAGCAATCGGCCAGCTTTCCCGGCAGGCCGCCGCCGTCGAGCGCGCCTTTGCGCCGCGTCAGGTCGCGGGCCTTGCGGGCCGCTTCGCGGGCCCGCGCCGCTTCGATCGCTTTGTTGATGATCTTCCGCCCGACAGTCGGATTCTGCTCGAGAAACGCTCCCAGACGCTCGTTCACGAAGGCCTGCACGATGCCGCCGATGTCGGAATTCAGCTTGCCCTTCGTCTGACCTTCAAACTGCGGCTGCGACAGCTTTACGCTGATCACCGCCACCAGGCCTTCGCGCACATCGTCCCCGGTCAGATTTTCTTTCACATCCTTGAACAGGCCCATCTGCTGGCCTGCGTAATTGATGGTGCGCGTCAGTGAAGTGCGGAAGCCGGAAAGGTGCGTGCCGCCATCTACCGTATTGATGTTGTTGGCAAAGCTGAAAACGGTCTCGGAGTAGCCGTCGTTGTATTGCAGGCCGATTTCCATGGCTACGCCGTCGCGCTCGGCTTCCATGTAGATGGGTTTGTCGTGCAGCAACTGCTTGCCGCGATTCAAATGCCTGATAAACTCCGCGATGCCGCCGTTGTACTTGAATTGCGCCGTTTTAGGCTCGCCGGTCTTGGGATCGGTGGTGCGTTCGTCGGTAAGCGTGATCAGCAGGCCTTTGTTCAGGAAGGCCAGCTCGCGCAACCGCTGCGCCAGCGTGTCAAAGTTGTATTCGGTGACGGTGAAGATGGTTTTATCCGGCACGAAGTGAACTTTGGTTCCCGTCTTCACCTTCGCGGCGCCGGTTTTCTTGAGCTTGCTGGTAGGCTCGCCCTTGGAGTAAGTCTGCTCCCAGGTGAAACCATCGCGCCAGATTTCCAGTTCCAGCTCTTCGCTGAGCGCATTCACGCAGGAAACGCCTACGCCGTGCAAACCGCCGGAGACTTTGTAGGAAGACGAATCGAACTTGCCGCCGGCGTGCAGCCGGGTCATGACAACTTCGGCGGCGGGAAGGGTTTCGCCGTCCACGTCCATCGTGTCCACGGGAATGCCACGGCCGTTATCTACCACCGTGATCGAGTTGTCAAGGTGTATGGTGACTTCGATCTTGTCGGCGTGGCCGGCGAGCGCTTCATCCACCGAGTTGTCCACGACTTCATACACGAGATGATGCAGCCCCATCTCGCCCGTGGAGCCAATGTACATCGCCGGACGCTTGCGGACAGCTTCCATGCCGCCCAAGACCTTGATCGAGTCGGCAGTGTAATCGCCGTTGCCACCGGTGGCGGCAACGGGTGGTTCGCTCTTGGCCTTGGTGTCAGCGATCGCTGCGGTTCCGATTCCTTTTGTCGCCATTCCGCTCCCTAGAGAAGGCCGGGATTGAGCTTCGGGTAGAGGCCCGACGGCGCTTCCTCAAAATCGCCTCAAATTACTGAAATTACAAATACTTATTGCCCCGATCGAATGTAGGAATTGTATCATATTGAGAGACATTTTTCGATCCGGAATCGCAGCCGTAAACCATGAGTTTCCCAAGACTTAGGACGGCCGAAATCAGGGTTTTCGAGGGCTGGTGGTGGACTTGTCGGAACCGTCAAAACTCAGGCCTTGCACAAGCTCGCCCACCTCATCTTCGCTGCCTCCGATGAAGGTAAACGACACCACGTAGCTCTTCTGCATCATCACCAGCGAGCTCTGATACATCGTGAGCTTGCCCACCGCTTTGCTGAAATCGCCGCGCATCAGCAGCCTGGTTCCTATGTGAAATTCATAGGGCGGCTTCACAATATCGAGGCTTCGAGATCTTGCGAGTTCAGTCAGCGGACCGAAGTAATTTTCCGCATCCATCAGCCCAGGATAGGCGGAAACCGGCTCCGCGGCAATCACTACGGCAGAATTGATGGTCTCGCCGGTGGCTTCCGGCGGACGCTCGAAAGTGGATAGCAGCACTAGCGATTTCGCGGAGGGTTTGGCTTGTCGCGGCTTGTCTGCGTCGTCGGGGGCTGGCTCGGCATCGGCGCGCATGTCATCGGTGCGATCCACCCAACCAATGGGAAGTTTGTAGGTGAATCCGAAGAAGGAGTTACGATAAACATTGTCTTGCAGCCGCCCGGAAATATCCCCAGGAGCCTGGGCATGTGAGGCATGCTTGGCGCTTTCCTGGGCAGCAAGAACGGGCAGGCACGCAAGGAACAACCCAAGCACCAGTTTCCGCATACTTCAATCGTACTTGATTGCGAGCCGTTCCCGCCTCGATCTCGATACTTCTAGCGATGCAACTGGTAGTTAATGGTTATCTGAGATTCAATCTCGACTGGTTGTCCATTGAAGAGGTATGGCCTGTATTTCCACTGTTTGGCCGCCTCAACCGCCGACGGCACCAGTAACTCGTTTCCCGAGATGACGCGAAGCTCCGAAACATCGCCGGTTTTGCCGATCACGATTCCCATAATCACTGCGCCCTCGATATGCTGGTTGCGTGCCTCCTTCGGATATTTCGGATCGACCTTTTTGAGAATCAGCGATTTCATGACTCCTTGCGAAACGCGCACGCGCGTGGGTGCAGGGCGGTTCGCCAGCGGCGGCGAAGGCGGATTGGGCGTGCCCGATTCTTGCGCTGCGACCACAGCGCAGAGCAGCAGGCAACTGGCGACGGCGACCCTCATGCCGCCATGCTGACGGCCACCGGCTGCGCGCAATGGGCGCAGCGCTTGGCATCAATGGGAATCTCGCTCAAGCATTCCGGGCATTTCTTCGTCGTCGGATCGGCCGGCGCCGGCGCCTTGCGCATGCGCGCCACCAGCGCGTTGATTGGCGTCACCACAAAGAAGTAAACGGCGGCCGCCACCAGCAGGAATGACACGCCGGCATTGATGAAATCGCCCACAGCGAACATGCTGCCGTTGACGGTGAACTTGATGGCCGAAAAATCCGGTTTGCCCACCACGGCCGCGATCAGCGGCGTGAGCAAATCCTTGGTGAAGGCAGAGACCACAGCGGCGAAGGCCGCGCCGATGACCACGCCCACCGCCATGTCAATGACGTTGCCACGCAGAATGAACTGCTTGAACCCGCTAAGCATAGTTTGCCCTCCGAGACCCGCGGCCAAAGGCTAGTCCATGCCAATGCCCGCGTCAACCCCATCCTCGCCCTTGTGTCAATGCCGCTGAATTACTTTTGCGATTCGCTCGAAGGCCCAGTCAATCTCCTGACGGCTGATGATGAGCGGGGGCGCGATGCGAATCACCCGGTCATGCGTCTCCTTGCACAGGATGCCTTCTCCCTTGAGCGCCTCGCAGTAGGGACGCGCCGGGCTGTGCAGTTCGATGCCGATCCACAAGCCTTTGCCGCGCACCTCTTTCAAGTCGGGGCTGCGCAGCGTCTGCAGCAGGGTCAGGAAATAGGCGCCTAGTTCGGCAGAACGTTCCACCATTTTTTCTTCGATCAGGACACGCAGCGCCGTCCGCGCAATGGCGCAGCCCATGGGGTTTCCGCCGAACGTGCTGCCATGGTCGCCGGGGTGGTACACCCCGAGAATCTCGCGTGACGCCAACACCGCCGAAACCGGATAGAACCCGCCGGCCAGCGCCTTGCCCACGATCAGCACATCGGGCGTGATGCCTTCGTGCATGTAGGCGAAGAGTTTCCCGGTTCGTCCCAGGCCGGACTGAATTTCGTCCGCCATCAGCAGCACCCGATTCTGGCGGCAGATTTCCGCCGCTTCCCGCAGAAATCCCTCGGGCGGAAAGATGATTCCCGCCTCGCCCTGAATGGGTTCGACCAGAAAGGCGCAAGTGTTGGGCGTGATGGCTTCACGCAGAGCGCGAGCATCGCCGAAAGGAATGATTTTGAACCCCGGAGTGAACGGGCCGAAGCCATCGCGATATTGTTCATCGCTGGAGAAGCTCACGATGGTGACGGTGCGGCCATGAAAATTATTGGCGCACACAATAATCTCGGCTTTGTCTTCCTCCTGCGGAATGCCCTTGATCTTGTAGCCCCACTTGCGAGCCGTCTTGACCGCGGTTTCGACCGCCTCCGCGCCTGAGTTCATAGGCAGCACCATATCGAAACCGGTCAGGTCGTGGAGGTCTTTGCAGAGCAGCGGCAGTTGCTCGTTGCGGAACGCGCGCGAGGTCAGCGTGACTTTCCGCGCCTGCTGATTCAGGGTTTCGATAATCTTGGGATGGCAGTGTCCTTGATTCACCGCGGAATAGGCCGCCAGGCAATCGAGGTAACGTTTGCCCTCGACGTCATACACCCAGACGCCTTCCGCCCGCTCGATCACCACGTCCAGCGGACGATACGTATGAGCTCCATACTGATTTTCGAGTTCGACGAAGTCCTGGGTGCGCATGGGTTTCTCTATGAGTTCAGTTGTCATAAGTTCCTTTCAAAAGAAGTTAGCGTGTTGAAGTGACGCGCTTCCCTAGTGTCTCAACGATCTTGTTGTAAGCCGCTACCTTGGCCTGGCGTTGCTTTAACCACTCATCCCCGCCGATGCTGTCGCGGAGTGGAAGTTTATACTCGGGCTTCGACTGGATTTCGAGTAGTGCCAGCGTCTCAGCCATATTGCGGGTGGCGGGCCGTAGAGGATTGTCAATCGCTGAGATCAATTCCTCGATGGCAACTACACGATGAGGCGATGCGATCAGCCCAGCCTTAAAGTCCCAATAGCTCCGACCAAGCTGAGATTGATAGAACTCAGACACCGGATAGCCAACGCCTGGAATGTGGGGCGAACCGGCCGGCCGGTCGTGGGACCAGAAACGTCGCGCAAGCTCACGCGTCGCAGCCTCCGAGCCAAGGAACCGCAAAACTCGCGCTGCATGCTCAAGTTGCTCGAACTCAGACTGCGTGAGCCTAGGGTGCTGTTCATCCAACATCGATATCGCGTGCGAGAGTTGCTCGGCCTGCCATTCTGGGGTCGCCGCAATGACCTGGAACGTAACGGTATTGGACAACACTAGGACAGGGCCTTCGCCGAGTCCTGTCGCACCGCGGGCAATCTGTGCGACCCGATCGCTCGCCACTTGCAACCTGTAACTGCCAGGCGGCAGCGACCTCCATTCGTTTAGTTCCTCATTTATCAAATACGGGATCTGGCCAAGCACTTGCTCCTGCCCGATCCCTCCGGCGACAAAGCCATCGAAGAGCCCAGAATCGTAGTAGTCCTCCAGTGGATCGCGACCCTTATCGGGATCCACGCAGAAGGATTCGAGATTTAGCCGACCGCTACGGTCGTAACTGCGAGTGTCAACGGCGTACTTCCCTTTCGCGCTAGCTGTAAACGATAGCTCCAGTGGAATGATCTCGCCCTCGTGGTAGGCAGACTTGCCATCTCTTAACGTTAGTCGCAAAGCGACATCGATCGGCGCGGACGCGTACCAGCCATCCCTGTTCTTAACTACGATTGATGTTCCATTGGTAGGCCCTTTAGTACACGGATGGTCTGCAACTTCTGCCCGTACGGGCTGACCGGCAAGGCAGCAGCCGCAGAGCACGATACCGCAAAAGAACCACCTCAGCTTGATCCCCACACCTTCACCCGCTAAAGGACTGCTCATCGCCAGTGTGAATCTAGACATAGGCGAACTCAATGGCACTATGGCGCTATCAAACATTTGTTGCAAAATCGCCATCCAGCAAGCGCTGAACCAGGTTCATCTTCTTGTTAAGGTATCAAGCTCTCCCCACTCACTGCTCCTTGTCCAACAACATGGTCAACAGCGCCATCCGCACGTAAAGCCCGTTCATGGCCTGGCGGAAATACATGGCTCTGGGATCGGCGTCGACGGACTTGTCCAACTCGACCGTGCGGGGCAACGGATGCAGGATGAGCGCGTCCGCCTTCATGCGCTGCACGACCGTCGAATCGATGGCATAACGCTTCAGCCCGTCGTTTCCTCGGCCATCCATCTCTCGCACTCGCTCGGGGCGGATTCGCGTCTGGTACACAACATCCACTTCGCCAATCACCCGGTCGATATCCGACTCCAGTTCGTAGCGGACGCCATGCTCATCGAGATACTCCAAGATGTCCGCTTTCATCTGCAGTTGCGGCGGGCTGACAAAGAACATCTTGACCCGCTCAAATTTGGCCAGCAGATAGGCCAGCGACCGCGCCGTGCGCCCCTTATCCAACTCGCCAATAATGGCCACGCTCAGGCCATTCAGCGGGCGTTGCCGGTAAATAGTGTACAAGTCGAGCAAAGCCTGGGTCGGATGCTGCCCGCCGTTGCCATCGCCGGCATTGATCACCGGTACCGCCGAGACTTCCGCCGCCCGGCGCGCGCCGTCCTCGGCGGAGTGCCGGATCACAATCACATCCGAATAGCCGCTGATGATGCGGATGGAATCCTCCACCTGCTCGCCTTCGACCTCGGAAGAAAACGTACCCGCGTGCTCGGTGGACAAAACCCTGCCGCCCAGGCGATGCATGGCGGCTTCGAACGAAAGTCGAGTGCGAGTCGAAGGCGCATAAAAAAGCGTGGTCATGATGCGGTTCTGGTAATCGAGCGAACCTCCACGGGCGACCACGCGCTCCATGCCTCGCGACCGCTCGAATAGTTCCATGAGCAGAGGAACGGTGAATTGCTGCGATTCAACCACGTGTTTCAGAGTCATCCCACCCCGCAGCAGCGAGTCCAGATCAGGAGACTGGTTTGGCTTGCACGGGGCGATTGTCGGCAGGGGCATCAGCGTCCTCCCACTGGAAGTTCAAACTCTGTGCTCAGGGTAATGGCCGCACGGTCGTGGTCGGGGAACATGTGGGTTCCGGCCGATCCGACGACCGACTGGCAAAGATTCTCGCCAGACGTAATGATCGCTTCTTTCCCCCCCTGGCCTAAGAAGCGCAACACGGACTCGATTTTGGGGCCCATGTTCCCGGCAGGAAAGTGACCCGCCTTCTCGTACGCCGCCAACTCCGCCACGCCCACGCGGAGCAGCGGGGTCTGCGTGGGCTTCTTGTAATCCAGATACACATAGTCAGTGTCGGTCGAAATCACGAACAGATCCGCTCCCAGGCGCGAAGCGAGCAAAGCGGAGGCGCGATCCTTATCAATCACGGCTTCGACCCCTTGCAATCTCTCGTTCTTCCAGACCACAGGAATGCCTCCGCCGCCGCATGCGATGACCAGCACGCCGTGCCCGACCAGATCTCGAATGACCTCCAGTTCAACAATCTCAATCGGTTCGGGAGACGGTACGACCCGCCGGTAACCGCGGGCCGCGTCCTCGACGATCTCCCATCCGAACAGGCGTTGGCGCTCCTCGGCATCGGCGCGCGAATAGAAAGGGCCGATCGGTTTGCTGGGATGCTTCATCGAGGGATCGTCCAGCGAGACCAGGCTTTGCGTGAGAATCGTTGTCACCGGAACGTGCAGACCTGCCTGCAGCAGTTCGGTCTGCAGAGATTGCTGGAGAAGATACCCGATCTCCCCTTGGGTAGAGGCGCCGCAAACGTCCAGCGGATGCCCAGGAACCTGGCTCGCTCCCCGCTCCGACCGCAACAGCGCTGCTCCAACTTGCGGGCCGTTGCCATGCGTGAGCACGATCCTGTAACCCGCGCGGATCAGGCCGACGATCTGGGCCGCAGTCCGCTGGGCGTTCGCACGTTGCTCGGCAATCGTTCCCTTTTCGCCCGCCCGAATCAGGGAGTTTCCGCCAACGGCAAGAAGCATGGTCTTCATAAGTAGAGGCAAGCTCGTTCTTTGACCTTTGCTTTGTCATCCCGGGCGTAGCGAGGGATCTGTAGTCGGCTGAAGCAAGATGCAGATCCCTCGCTTCGCTCGAACGACAATCCGTCAAAAGACGCTTACGCGTGCACCATTTCCCGCAACTCGCCAAGCCCCGGCAGCTTCAGGAATTCGCCTTTCATCAGTTCCAGCATGATCGCTTTTTGCGAGTGCAGCCGGTTCTCCGCCTGCTGGAATACCAGCGAGCGTGGCGAGTCGATCACGTCATTGGTGACTTCTTCCCCGCGATGTGCCGGCAGGCAATGCAAAAAGATCGCATCCCGCTTCGCTCGCCGGAACAAAGTCGCATCCACCTGATAAGGATGGAAGATGTGATGCCGCTTGTCCGCTTCCGCCTCTTCGCCCATGCTGGCCCAGACGTCGGTGTAGATCACGTCTGCGCCGCAGGCTGCCTCTTCGGGATCATTGGTCACCGTGCAAGTGCCACCGGTTTCGCAACCGCGCTCTCGAGCCCACCGCACCGATTCCGCGTCGAGTTCGTACCCTGGAGGCGTGGCCAGCCAGACATGCGTACCCAGTTGTGCTCCGGCGAACGCCAGGGAGCGAGCAACGTTGTTACCGTCGCCGATAAAGGCGACCTTCAGACCCTCGATATGGCCTTTCGCCTCCCAAATGGTGAAATAGTCCGCCATCGCCTGGCAGGGATGAGAGTAGTTGGTCAGCCCGTTGATGACAGGAATACTGGCGAACCGCGCCATCTGCACAACGACTTCGTGGTCAAAGGTGCGGATCATGATGCCCTGCACCATGCGTTCCAGATTCTTGGCCACGTCGAACACTGACTCCCGTTTGCCGAGATTGATCTCGGCCGGAGAGAGGTAGAGTGAAAATCCGCCCAGCTGCTGAATGCCGACATCAAAAGTCACACGCGTGCGCAAAGAAGGTTTCTCGAAGATCATGGCCAGAGTCTGACGCCGGAGTGCCATGCTGTAGGCAGTAGAGTCAGCCTTCACCTGGCGGCCGAGAATGAGCAGATACTGGATCTCCGAGGGCGAGAAATCTTGAATCGAGAGAAAATCCTTAGTACTCATTTTCCAACTCCTGCCAGTGCTGGCTCGTGCTCGATGGCGAACTGGGCGAGCAATTCGGCCAGGCCGGGCTTGGTGAGTTCTTCGACTTCGTAGGTCACGCGGAGATTCGGCTTGTCGAGTTTGATCACCCCCGCAAGATCAATCGGAGTGGCAATCAACACCAGATCGCACGGAGTGCGGCGGATGGTTTCCTCGAGTTCGTGCTTCTGCATGGCGCTGTAACCCATGGCCGGCAGAAGCTGCGTTAGATGCGGGTAACGTTCAAAGGTGCCGCGGATTGATCCGACCGCAAAAGGCCGCGGGTCCACCAGTTCTGCGGCTCCGCCCTGCCGCGCCGCAACCACGCCTGCCCCATAGGGCATCTCTCCGTGGGTGAGGGTCGGACCATCCTCCACTACGAGCACTCGCTGTCCCTTCACAAGAGATGAATCGGCAACCGAGACTCTACATGCCATCTCAAAAACGGCGGCTCCGGGGTTGTGGAGTTTGATGTTCTCGCGAACCGTCTCAAGATCCTGCGGATTGGCGGTGTCCACCTTGTTGATCACGATCGCATCCGCGCGCCGCAGGTTGACTTCCCCAGGAAAATACGAGAGTTCATGTCCCGCGCGGTGCGGGTCCACGACCACAATTTCCAGATCGGAGGCGTAGAAAGGAGTGTCGTTGTTGCCTCCGTCCCACAAAATGACGTCTGCTTCCTGTTCCGCCCGCCGGAGAATCTTTTCGTAATCCACTCCTGCGTAGACCACGGTCCCCTGGTTAATGTGCGGCTCGTACTCTTCGCGTTCCTCGATGGTGCATTGTTGAAGGTCGAGATCCCGCATCACAGCAAAGCGTTGTACGGCTTGCGCCGCCAGGTCTCCGTAAGGCATGGGGTGTCGAATGACCACCGGCTTTCGTCCTTGCCGGCGTAGTTCGGCGGCGACCAGGCGCGAGACCGGACTCTTGCCGCATCCCGTTCGGACGGCACAAACGGAAATGACGGGCACCGACGACTTGAGCTGCGTGCCCTCAGTTCCCAAAAGCCAAAAATCGGCATCCGACGCCACCGCACGAGAGGCGAGGTGCATCAGGTTCTGGTGGGATATGTCGCTGTAGGAAAAGACGACCGCTTCAACTTTGTGGTCGGCGACCAGCTTTTCCATATCTTTCTCTTCAAAAATAGGAATGCCTTCCGGATACAGGCTGCCGGCGAGCTCCGCCGGATAGCGGCGTCCGGCAATATCGGGAATCTGCGTGGCCGTGAATGCAACTACGTGGTAGGCAGGATTGTCGCGAAAAATGACATTAAAATTGTGGAAGTCCCGGCCTGCGGCGCCAAGAATCAAGACTCGCTTCATGGTTACTCTCCAAGAGAGGTTGGTTTCGTACTCCATATCGTCTCGCGGGTTTACCATGGCGGCTGTGCCGCCCATCACAGCTGCGAGTGACATTGTGGCCAGACCCTGCCGTTACTTAGGGTTGGGTTCGCCTTCCACCGCGCTGATTGCGCTGAACTTGCCGAATGGGAGCCGAACCAGGTGAGTTGTTGTTGGGGTTGCGTTAGCCGCGCTCTAAACGATGGGCAGCCACCATTATCTGTCCCAGGCTCAGGCCTCCATCACCGGAAGGCACTGCGCTATGGGTGAACACCTTGAAATCCGTCGCTTCCAGCCGAGAGCGAAGATGGGTAAGCAGATAAGCGTTGTTGAACGTTCCTCCACTCAGGCAGATTCGATTCAGAGTGCTACGTCGGCGAAGGCGATCGGCGACGCTGCAGAACGCTTCAATCAGACCATCATGAAATCGCCGGCTAATGGTTGATATCGAGGTGCTCTGCTCAAGGTCGGCGATAAGAGCTTCAAACAGGGGCTTGGTTCCAATCGTCCAGCACTCTCCATCGGTCAGAAGTTCCAGGGGATAGGAGCCGTCGGGAGCCGCATGCCCAATTGCCATTTCGAGTTCGATTGCCGCTTGCGCTTCGTAGTTGACCTCTTGCCGGATTCCCGCCAATGCTGCCACGGCATCGAATAGGCGGCCGCAACTTGAGGTCAGGGGCGCATTCACTCCGCGATCGCTCATGCGCTGCAGCAGGTCAACCTTCGGCCGATGGAGGCGCTGCACGAAAGGCACGGGAAACTTCCTGAAACCTTCCCCAAAGTGGTGGGTTAGATAACTGACTGCCATCCGCCACGGTTCCCGGATGGCGGCGTTCCCACCCGGCATGGGTACATACTCGAAGTGCGCGGCCCGCTGGAAATTATCGTAATCCGCAATCAGCACTTCTCCGCCCCAGATGTTTCCGTCAGTGCCGTAACCTGTGCCGTCCAGGGCGAAGCCAATGACGGGGCCATCGAGCAAGTTCTCAGCCATGCAACTCGCAATGTGCGCATGGTGATGCTGCACTCCGATGCTGCGCTCGGCGCTTTGCTGGAGTGCCCACCTGGTTGAGAAATAATCTGGGTGCAGATCGTAGGCGACGACCTTTGGCCTGATCTCCAGAATTTTCTGGAGGTGTTCGATCGCCGCCGTGAAGAACTTGTAGCTTTCCAGATTCTCCAGATCGCCGATGTGCTGGCTCAGGAAAACGCGATTGCCGTCGCTCACGGCGACGGTGTTCTTCAGTTCGCCGCCCACCGCCAGGATCTGAGGGATCTGTTCCTTAAGAAATACCGGGACCGGAACGTAGCCGCGAGATCTTCTCATCTGTCGGGGTTTGCCCGATACGATCCGCACGACGGAGTCATCACAGCGCAAAAGGATGTCGCGGTTGTGCACGAGAAAGTAGTCGGCCAATCCGGCAAGCCGCGCCACAGCTTCATGATTGTCGATCGCGATCGGTTCTTCACTGAGATTGCCGCTGGTCATCACCAGGGCGGTGAAGTTGCCCTGGCTAAGCAGCAGGTGGTGCAGAGGCGTATACGGCAGGAAGACGCCGAGATCGCGATTCAACGGCGCGACCTGCTGGACAACCGGGCTGGTATCTCTGCGCGGCAGCAGCACGATTGGCCGCTCTACGGATTGCAAGGCCCGGCAACCAGCTTCATCGATTTCACACAGTCGGTGGGCTATCTCCAGGTTGGGCACCATGATGGCAAAGGGTTTTTCCACGCGCCGCTTGCGCTCGCGCAGGAGCGCGACCGCAGCTGCATTGGTGGCGTCAACCGCGAGGTGAAAGCCTCCCAATCCCTTCACCGCCACGATGTGCCCCGATTTTAATGCGGCCACGGTCGCCCGAATAGGATCATCGCCCTCGATGGGAACTCCATCATTCCCCCACAGTTCCACTCGCGGGCCACAATCGCGGCAAGCGTTCGGTTGCGCGTGAAAGCGGCGGTTCAGCGGATTGTCATATTCCGCCTGGCATGCGGCGCACATGGGGAACACTGCCATCGAGGTCTGCGGCCGGTCGTACGGGATGTCCCGCACGATGGTGAACCTGGGCCCGCAATTGGTGCAGTTGATAAACGGATAACCATGCCGCCGGTCGCCCGGATCGAATAACTCGCGCAGACACTGGTCACAGACGGCAATATCGGGGGCGATAAGCGTGTGAACAGCTTCGCCCCGCCGGCTGGTAAGAATGCGGAAATCGTGGTCGCCGTTGCAGGGAACGTCAAGCCAGGCCACATCCGTGATGCGCGCTAATGGCGGCGCATGTTTGGGCAGGCAGGCGACAAAATCTTCCACGGCCGCAGCCTGACCCTGGATTTCAATGGTGACTCCGGAACTTGTATTGGTGACGTTCCCGCTGAGATCACGTTCCGCGGCAAGACGATAAACATAGGGCCGGAAGCCAACCCCCTGCACGATCCCGCAAACCTCAATTTGACGTCGGATTTGCATGACCAACCTAACGACTCAACCGCAGCGGAAACCGCTGCGCCGCCCAAAATCAGACTTCCATGAACTGCTGTCTCACCGGTGCGGTTTTGACTGTGTGAACTCGGCGCTGTTCCAACCAGGTCATCCACTCGCTGAGGCCGTTTCCAGTGGTGCAAGATGTCCTTACGATGGGCATGCGAGGATGGATGCGCCGGGCGTTATCCTCGGCAGCCTTAATATCGAACGGCACATACGGCAACAGGTCGATCTTGGTCAGCACCAGCAATTCAGACTTGAAAAAGATCGCCGGGTATTTGAGCGGCTTGTCTTCGCCCTCGGTGACACTCAGCAGCACGATCTTGGCGTCTTCTCCCAGGTCGTAGCTGGAGGGGCAGACCAGGTTTCCCACGTTCTCGATCAAGAGCAGTTCGATATCGTCGAGTTGCCAGCCGGAAAGGTGGCGCTCGATCATGCGTGCGTCCAGATGGCAGGTGCCTCCGGTCGTAATTTGTTTAGTGGGAAATCCAAAGCGTCGCAACCGCGCCGCGTCGTTTTCTGTCTGGATATCTCCGGTGAGCACGGCTACCCGCGCATTCCGCGCAAGATTCTCCAGAGTCTTCTCCAGCAGACTGGTCTTTCCGGAGCCTGGCGAACCAATCAGGTTGAGGCAGAGGATGCCATGTTCCCGGAAACGCTCCCGAAGCTCGGCGGCAACGCGGTCATTCTCGCTCAGGACCTTCTTCTCAAGCGGGACTCGGTTCATGCTCTTCCACCTCCAGATAGACTATTTCGAGTTCATCTCCACCAATGCACTCGCTGTCCAGTCCTCTGCATTGGGGACATGCGAGGTCATAATTCTTCACGTCGAACTCGACGCCGCAATCTCGACAACGCTGGCGGCGCGGACGAATTTCGATTTCCAGTTCCAGCGGCTCCAGTTCCGTCCCTCGGGTTAGAGCTTCGAAACAGAAGCGCAGGGCTTCAGGGTCAACCGCGGCCAGTTCGCCAATCCGCAGCCCCACCTTGCGCGGTGGCTGGCCATGGCAACGCCGGGTTTCCGCGCGAACTGTGCTGATTACCGAGTAAGCCATTCCCATCTCATGCATCGCAATTCCTCAACAAATGCGCGGCAGTTGATCGCCGGCCAGCATGTCCACAATGCGGGTAGTGCCCAGGGGCGTTCGCATCACGACCAGCCCTGGATTCGTATCCGTCACCGTACCGATGATTGCAGCCTGATTCCCCAGGCGATGGCGGCGCATGGTCGCCACAAGGTTTTCCGCGGCGCTCGCTGCGACAATCGCAATCAGTTTCCCTTCGTTGGCAACATACAGCGGGTCCAGCCCCAGCAACTCGCAGGCGCCTTTGACCTCTTCTCGTATCGGAATTGCCCGCTCGATCAGTTCGATGGTCACCCTTGACTGGGCAGCGATCTCATTCAATGCGCTGGAGAGACCGCCCCGGGTGGGATCGCGCATGCAGCGGATCTCGCGCGTCACCTGCAGCATCTCGCCGACCAGGGTGTGGAGCGCTGCGCTGTCGCTGCGAATCGCGCTCTCGAATTCCAGGCCTTCGCGCTGCGCCAGAATCGCGATTCCGTGGTCGCCGATGGATCCGCTCAGCAGGACCTTGTCACCGGGCCGCGCGCGATTCGCCGACATCTCCAGGCCGTCAGGTACCAGGCCGATTCCGGTGGTCGTGATGAAGAGGCCGTCGCCACTGCCGTTCTCCACCACCTTGGTGTCTCCGGTGACCACCTGCACACCGGCAGAATCCGCGGCCTTCCGCAGCGACTCGACGACTCGCCGCAGCACATCCCGTGATAAGCCTTCTTCAATGATGAAGGCGGCGCTGAGAAACAGTGGCTGGGCGCCGCCCACAGCAAGATCGTTGACAGTCCCGTGAACCGCTAATGACCCAATATCGCCGCCCGGGAAAAACAGTGGCTTTACCACGAACGAATCCGTGGTGATTGCGATCCGCAAACCGTTTACATTGACGACCGCCTGATCGTCGAGCCTCGACAGGGCAGGATTCCAGAATGCAGGCAGGAAGAGAGCGCGTACCAGATCGGCGCTGAGTTTTCCTCCGCTGCCGTGGCCCAGGAGTATTGTGTCCGTTGCGCGCAGCGGCGTGGGGCAGGTCATGTCGGCGATCGATTTCGGTCCTTCTGCCATCTTTAACTCCTTAACTCCTTAGCCGGCTGCAGCGTGCCTCCGGTAGCGGTAATACGCCGCACAGGCACCCTCGGGGGAGACCATGAGGGCGCCCAGCGGATTCTCCGGAGTGCAACGCATCGCAAACGCCGGACAATCCGAGGGCTTTTTCAAGCCCTGGAGGACCGGCGCGCTCATACACTCCGCCGGTTCGTCCGCGCTCACCGACTCCAGATCGAAGCTCCGGTTTGCATCGTAGGCGGCATACTCCTGGCGGAGGCGCAGTCCGCTCCGCGGAATCGGACCGATGCCCCGCCACTTCTGATCCGCAACTTCGAATACGTCTTTCATGACCTGCTGTGCTGGAAGATTGCCCAGGCAACTGACCGAGCGCGCGTATTGGTTTTCGACTCGCGCCTCTCCTTTTTCGAGCTGCTTCACCAGCATCAGGACAGCTTCCAGCAGGTCAATCGGTTCAAAACCAGCGACCACAATTGGTACGGAGAAATCGCGGACCAGGGCTTCATATTCCAGATATCCCATTACCGCGCAGACATGGCCCGGCCCGATGAAGCCCTGCACGCGATTTTGCCGTGACGTCATCAGCGCGCGGATTGCCGGTGGCACCAGCACTTGCGAGACCAGCATGAAGAAGTTGTTCAACCCTTCGCGTTTTGCCTGCCAGACTGCCAACGCATTGGCCGGCGCCGTGGTTTCGAAGCCGATGGCGAGGAAGACAACTTTTCGTTCGGGATTCGCCCGGGCAATCTTCAAGGCCTGCAGCGGCGAATAGGCGATTCTGACGTCCGCACCCTGAGCCTTGGCACGGAGCAGATCGGAGTTTGACCCCGGAACCCGCAACATGTCGCCGTAGGAGACGAGCGTGACCTCGGAGCGCAAAGCCAGCATGATCGCCCTGTCTATCGTTTCGAGCGGCGTGACACAGACTGGGCATCCAGGCCCATGCACCAGTTCGATTGGCGAAGGCAGAAGTTCATCCAGGCCGTAGCGCATGATGGTGTGGGTCTGGCCTCCGCAGATTTCCATCAGCACCCAGGGTCGAGTCACCAGGGAATGAATCTCCGCCACCAGGGCGCGGGCAATGCGTTCGTCGCGGTATTCATCTATGTATTTCACCGATGGCCCTCATCTGCCGCAACCGCGTCATCCGGCGGCAGTTCACTCTCCAGCGCGCCCATCTCTTCGAGCAGTTGGTAGGTTCGCCTGGCTTCCGCTGCGTCCACGCGGCTGATCGCGAAGCCTACGTGCACCATGACGTAGTCGCCAGGCAAGGCGTCCGGCACGAAATTCAGATTGACCTGGCGTGTAATGCCGCCGAACTGAACCCGGCCGCTGCGCAGACCGTTGCCTTCTTCGATGTTGATGTTAAGGACCATTCCGGGCACAGCCAGACACATGGCACCCTCCCAATCGTCATTGCCCGCGGCTTCCCAATCTGATTCTTTCGTCTTTCCCGGCGGCCAGCCGTGACCGTGGACACAGGGCATGGTGATGGTTGCCCATCGTGACTGCAGGCGTCATAACCCAGATGGGGACGGGAAATATCGGGTGGGGCGAGGCAAAGATTCGATTCCGCCCGCTTTCAGCACCCGTGAGGCGGGTCTTCCATCACACGGGTCAGTGAGCCCTGTACTAGAGGTCTTGTGAAGCCGGTGGGATAGTAGAGGAGGCAACAAATGGCTCACAACCTTACCACCTGTACCTTTTGCGGTGTGGGCTGCGGTCTCTATCTCGACACCGAAGACAACCGCGTGGTGGGGGTGTATCCCAGCATCTCGCATCCCACGAACCAGGGAAGGATCTGCGTTCGGGGCTGGCACGTTCACGAGATTGCGAGTTCGCCCGACCGTTTGACGAGTCCGCTGCTGAGAAAAAACGGCGAATTTCAGGAGGTTTCCTGGGATGAGGCGCTCGGCTTCATTGCCACGCGGCTCAGCCAGATCCGGGACCGGCACGGGCCCGACGCGCTGGCCTTCTTGAACTCGCCGCGCTGCTCCAACGAGGAATCTTATCTGCTGCAGAAGTTCGCCCGCGCCGTGATCGGCACCAACAACGTACACCACGGAACGGGTGCTTATTCCAATAATTCCATCAATGTCCTCATGGACATGCTCGGCGTCGCGGCCAGCACCAACTCCACGGCGGAGTTGGCGGAGAGTGAAGTGATCCTGGTGGATGGCGTGGACCTGGCTCGCCGTCTGCCCACCATCGGCGGGGCCGTGATTCGCGCCAAACTCAAAGGAGCGAAGCTCATCGTGGCAGGCACGCGCCGTCACCGCGTCGCCGAAAGTGCGGACCTTTTTCTGCAGATCAAGCCGGGGACGGAAACGCTTCTCTACGGGGCCATGGCCAAGGTGATTGTGGATCGCGGCCTGATGAACCTGCCCTTTATCAAGGCTCGTTGCCGTGATTATGACGAGTTCCTGGCCGCAGTGTACAACTACGACCTGCTGCGGGCGGCGGAAGCCTGCGGCGTCCCGGCAGAGCTGATTGAGGCTGCAGCACTGGCATACGGCCGGGCGTCCAAGGCCATGCTGCTGTTTTCCACCAGCATGGAAGACCGCAGCCGGGACAGCATCCGCGCGATTGTGAATCTGGTCCTGCTCACAGGCAATCTGGGCAAGCGCGCCGCAGGAATCTTCGCTCTCACCGAACAGAATAATCTGCAGGGAGTATGTGACCTCGGCATGCTGCCCGACCGCCTGCCCGGATACCTTCCGGTTGCCGATGCCGATGCACGGGCGGCGCTGGAAGCAGTCTGGAAGAGCAAAATTCCCCCAGTTCCGGGGCTGGGATCGCGAGCGCTGCTGAGCCATCGCGGTGAGGGCAAAATAAAAGCGCTGTGGCTCTCGCGCTACGATCCCGTGAACACCGCCTCCCTCGGCGATGTAGCCAGCCAGTTACGGCAATTGGAACTGGTAGTGGTGCAGCACCTTTTCATGAACGAGACGGCGCAGTCCGCCCACGTGGTGCTGCCGACCACCGCTTTTGGCGAGGAAGAGGTGTCTTTCACCAGCACCGACCGCCGTATTCAGTTGGCAGAGCGTGTTCTTGATCCTCCACCCGGACTGACGCCGGCCTGGGAGCAAATCATGAGAGTAGCGCAACTCATGGGCGCGGCCTGGAACTACCCCTCGGCCGCGGCCGTGATGGACGAGATTGGCGAAGCGGCTCCGTTTTACAGTGGCGCGAACTACCGGAACCTGGCCCACGAGTATGGGCGGCAGTGGCCATGCACCAAGGATCGCCCTCTGGGCACGCAATTTCTATTCGCTCACTCGAACGGGGAGCGCCGGTTCAAGTTTGTCCCGGTCCAGCCGCCCGCTCAAACTGTGGCGCCGCCCAAGAACTTTCCCCTCACCCTGGTCTTTGGAAATTCGCTGTATTACTGGAACCAGAATGTCTTGATCCGTCACAGTGAAACTCTCAAGCGCGAGTATCGCATCCTGATGCTCGATTACCCGGAGGGCTTCGTCGAAGTGAATCCTCAGGATGCTGTGCAACTGGGCATCCGTGATGGAGAGCAGATCCGGTTACGCACAGCGGACGCCTCCTCGTTGGCGGTGGCCCGGATCACGGCCGAGGTACGGTGCGGCACGATTTTTGTCCCCCATTTCATGCGCGAAGTTGAAGCCCAGATCCTGGGGCCGGGCGGCGACAGCCGCCAGTTGGTTCCAGTTCGCATGGAAAAGGAGGCGGCATGAAGGCCCGGGTCGTGGCGCGCTCCGATGTGCTGCGAATCGTAGATCTTCTGCGCCGGCAAGGCTACGAAGTCATCGCGCCGTTTCGCGGCCGCGGCCGCGACACTTACTTCGACACGGTGACCGACCGGAACCGCGACCAGATCCAGATTCATTTGCCCAACCCTTACTATCCGCCCAAGCGGTTTGTGTTTCCCCACATCGAGCGGCTGTTGAAGGTGGAACGCGGGAATGGTCACCTTGGCATCACGCCCACGTATCAGCAGCCGAAACGGGCCATCTTCGGCATCCGCTCCTGCGACGTCGCCGGGATCTACCACCTCGACCGTTTCTATCTGGGCAAAGAGTTCCGCGATATCTATTACGAAAACCGCCGCGCGAGCCTGTTGCTGATTAATGTGGCGTGCACCGATCCGGCGTTGGACATCGGCGAAGAATGTTTCTGCGTGTGTGCGGACACCGGGCCGGCGGCGCGCGATCATTTCGACCTGCAACTCATGGATCTGGGAGCGGAATTCCTGGCCGTTGCCGGCACGCCGGCGGGCGAGGCGCTGTTTGCCGACCCTCTTTTCAAGAAGGGCAGTGAGGCGCACATTGGCAAGCGCCGCGCCATTCTGGAGGATATCCGCAAGCGCTTCAAACCGGTGATGACGGCCTGGTTTTCAGCTGCCGTCCAAGCCGTCACCCGCGGCGAAATCCTGGAAAAGACCTGGGAGGAGATCGGCAACCGATGCCTGGAGTGCGGCGGCTGCACCTATGTCTGTCCGGCCTGCACTTGCTTTACCGTGACCGACCGGCAGATCGGGCCAAACGAAATCGAGCGGGTGCGGATCTGGGACTCCTGCGCATTGAGTGGTTTCACACGCATGGCGGGCGGCTTCAACCCGCGGCGCGCCGTTCACGACCGGCGAAACCGCCGCTTCTTCCGCAAACTGGCCCACTACTTCGTCCAGCGAGAGCTGTCCATGGCCTGTGTGGGCTGCGGGCGTTGCGCGGCAGTGTGCCATGGAGACATCGGAATGCCCAGTGTGGTGGAGATCGTCCGCCGCGCCGCGGCCCAGGCTGAAAAAGCGGAGGTGGAGAAACATGAGCTCCTCAGCCACTGAGAGCATCGCGCTCACGGCCATTCCCCAGCCGACTGAAAACGTGTATCTGCCGAAAGTCGCGGTGCTCGATCGAGTGGTTAATGAGATTCATGAGGTTGCTACTTTCTATTGGCATTTTGAAGATTCCGCCGAGCAGTGCGCCTTCCAGCGCTTCCGCCCAGGGCAATTTGCCCAAGTCTCATTGTTCGGTACCGGGGAATTCCCCACCTCCTTGCCCCCCAGTCCTACCGAGCCGCAGACCTTCTTCACGGTCCGCCGGGTCGGTAGTTGTACCTCGGCGCTTCATGGGCTGAAGCCGGGCGACAGGTTTGCCGTGCGTGGGCCTTACGGGAACGGCTTTCCCATGGAAGAGTATTGCGGAAAGAATCTTGTGTTTGTGGCCGGCGGCATCGGCTTGATCCCGTTGCGTTCCGCCATCGTTTACGCGCTTGCCCATCGCGACCAATACGCGCGCATCCAGATTTTTCACGGCGCCAAGACGCCCAAAGAGTTGATGTATGTGCCTAAGCTCCAGGAGTGGGAACGGACGCCCGGCGTGGAATGCCATCTCACGGTTGACCGCACAGCCGAAGGCTGGACGGGGAATGTCGGAGTGGTAGGCAGCCTGTTCAAGAGACCGGGGGTGCAAGTGCCAGTGGAGAACACAATCGCATTCGTCTGCGGCCCGCCGATCATGTTCCGTTTTGTCATCAAGGACCTGTTGGCCATGGGCTTTGAGGAGAGCAACATCGTCTCAACGCTGGAACGCTACATGAAATGCGGGGTTGGCAAATGCGGGCATTGCTGCATCGGTGTGGCGTATGTGTGTGTGGACGGTCCAGTCTTCACCTACCAGCAAATCAAGAAACTTGGAGAGGATATCTGACGCAATGAGTAAGGAGACCAACCTTGGCGCAGAACTCGAAAAGACCCTGCAGGGCCGGGTGTGCCTGATGGGGCTGGGCAACCCGGATTACGGCGACGACGGCTTCGGCGTGCGGCTTGCCGAGGAACTGCTCAAGGCTGGCGCCTTGGATGTGGTATTGGCCGGAACCGCGCCCGACCGTTACATCGGAGCGGCGGCAGATCAGGAATTTGATCACCTGGTTTTTCTTGACGCGGTCGAATTCGGCGCTGCTCCCGGGTCGGCTGTTCTTCTGGACGCGCGGGAAATGGCTGCGCGCTTTCCGCAAATTTCGACGCATAAGATCTCGCTGAGCACGCTGGCGAAATTCATTGAGGCCAATGGCGTCACCAAAGCTTGGCTGCTGGGCGTGCAGCCCGACTCTATCCGGGGAAGGTCTACCCTCAGCCCGCGCGTTCGTGCGACCCTCGATGTCCTGCTTGGATTGCTGTTTCGCCTGCAAACGAGAGACGTGCCCGTATGCTGACTCCGGAACAAGCCGTTATTGCCGCTATCCTCGCCTGCGTTGTTGGCGCGGTGCTCACGCTGCTGGTTTCGCGCCATAGGGCAGCCGCCGGGTGGCTGGGATTCCTGGTAACGACGGCTACGGCTGTTCTAATCTTTTCCGCGGCGGCCAGAGTGCTGATCGCCGGCCCTTCGCTCCATCCCAGCGCTTTCTGGGCCATGCCGAAGTTCGGTTTTGCCCTGCGCATTTACGTGGACGGGCTGACAGCGGTTTTTCTGCTGCTTGCCGGGTTGGTTGCGGTTCCCGCTTCGCTTTATTCCATCGTTTATATGGAGCGCTATCCCGGCTATTCCGTGGCGCGCTACTACCCGTATTTCCTGTTGTTTCTGGGCGCCATGTATGGCCTGCTCTCGACCACCGACATGATGTGGTTCTTTTTCATCTTCTGGCAACTGATGACGCTCTCCGGATATGCGTTGATCCGCTTTGAACACCGCAAGGCAGAGAATGTCAGGGCGGCCAACAAGTACCTGATCATGATGCAGATCGCCTGCGCGGCAACCATGATTGGCGCCGAACTGCTGGCGGTGACGGGAAGATCCGTGAGCGGAAGTTTGAATCTGAAATACGACTTTGACACGGTGAGCGCGAATCTGCCGTTGCTGCTGAGCATTCACCCTGGGATCACGGCATTGGCTTTCGGACTTTTCCTGGTCGGCTTTGGAATCAAGATGGGGATGTGGCCTTTCGGCCAGGTCTGGCTGCCGGATGCGCATCCGGCTGCTCCTTCCCCTGTCAGCGCCATGCTTTCCGGCGTCATGATCAAAACCGGAGTTTATGGACTGATGCGGTATTTCCTGTGGCTGGTGCCGGCGAGCGCGCAGGCCGACTATCCACTCGCCCGCTGGGGAATGCTGGTGGCCGTGCTGGGCACGATCACGCTGTTCACCGGCACCATGCAAGCGCTTAAACAGGAAGAATCGAAACGCCTGCTGGCTTTCCACAGCATTGGGCAGATTGGATACATCCTGTTGGGAACCGGCACATGCATGGCGTTACTGGGGGCGCGGACTCCGGCAATGACGGCGCTGGCGACGATCGGATTTCTCGGCGCTCTTTTCCATGTGCTCAATCATGGTCTGTTTAAGGGCTTGCTCTTTCTGAACGCGGGATCCATCCTGCACGCCACCGGTACGCAGGATCTGAACCAGTTGGGGGGCTTGATGAAATATATGCCTCTGACCGCGATCACCGCTCTGGTGGCTTCGTTTTCGATTTCCGGAGTTCCCCTCTTCAACGGCTTCGTAAGCAAATGGAGCATCTGTGTGGCCGCCATCCAGGGCAGCAGTGCGGCTCGCTATCTTGTGGTGTGCGCCGTCGTCGCCATTGTTACCAGCGCGCTCACCCTGGCCTCGTTCATCAAGTTTTTCGGAGTGAGTTTTCTCTCACGCAGCAGCACGCTGGTGAAAATGCAAGCGGCGGAGCACGGGATGGAAGTTCCGTGGACGATGCAACTGCCGCAAATCCTGCTGGCGGTCCTTTGTGTGCTTCTGGGAGTGGTGCCTGCAATCGGATTCCGCTTGATACAGCGGGCAATGGAGTCCAGCCGTGGCGGCATGGGTACGATGCTGGCGAATGCGTCGCCGATGCTGAGTAGCCCGTTCCACGGACTGGCGGAGACGGGTTCGGCTGCACTCTTCGTTCCAGCGGCGCTGGCGGGCGTTCTGGGATCGATGTTTTTGCTGGCATATGGAGTCTCGAAGTTGGGGAGCGCGCCGCGCCGTGCCGCCGCTCCCTGGTTGTGCGGCTACGTTCTCGAAGCGGACTGCCATCGCTACCTGGCGCACAACTTCTATGGCGAGATCAAACGCTATTTCCGATGGCTGGGTGGCGCACCGCATGCCCGCCCGCACCGGCCTCCCATCTTGAAGGAGCTGCCATGATCGCTCGCGAGATGTTCGAGGAATTCAAAGCCCGGTTCGGTCCGCTCATGCAGCGGGCCAACGTGCCCAGTGACCACCGGCTCTACGTCTTCGTGGACCGCACCCTCATGAAGATCGTGTGTCAGCACATCTTCCGGGAACTCGATGCCCGTTATGTGGCCAGCATTGGTTGCGATGACCGGCCTTACTCCGGCAGTTTCCTGGTGGCTCACAATTTCGCATTCGACAAGGACCATGTCCTCTGCAGCATCATCACGCATTTGCCGGAGAACGACCTCACCCTCGACAGCATTACCAGTGTGGTGCCGGCGGCCAGTTGGGCGGAACGCGAAATGCGCGACCTGCTTGGGATCGAGCCAGTCGGTCACCAATACTTGAAACGGCTGGTGCTGCCCGATGGCTGGCCCGAAGGTCATCATCCGCTGCGCAAGGACGTTCGCTGGGATGAAGTGCCCGCCGGCTTCGATGAAAACCGCGACTTCCAATTTGAGCAGCCGCCGGAAGGCTGCATGGTCGTTCCGTTCGGCCCCTTCCATCCCACTCTGGATGAACCGGCGCATTTCCGCCTTTACGTCGAAGGGGAAATGGTGCGCGGCTGCGAGTACCGCGGTTTCATGGTGCATCGCGGCATTGAGAAGCTGGCCGAGTCAGTGATGAGCTACAACGACATCCCGGTGCTGGCCGAGCGCATCTGCGGGATTTGTGGATGCGTACACAGCGTGGCCTACGTGCAGTCGGTCGAAGATGCAGCCGTGCTCAAAGCGCCCCCGCGCGCCGAATACATTCGCACTATCATGCTGGAACTTGAGCGTCTCCACAGTCACCTGCTGTGGGTTGGGCTGGCTTGCCACATTGTGGGTTTCGACACGCTGTTCATGCAGAGCTTCCGCATCCGCGAGCCGATCATGTGGATCGCGGAAAAGATCAGCGGCAACCGCAAGACCTACGCCATCTGCGTCGTGGGTGGTGTGCGGCGCGACATCTCCCATGAACTCAAGATCGAGCTGCGCGCCGTGCTCGACAAGCTCGAATCCGAATGGCGCTCGGTGGTCGGCGCCGTCAGCCAGGACAAGAACATTCAGAAACGAACCTGCGGCGTGGGGGTCGCCGATCACGTCCTGGTGAAGAGTATGGGGTTAGTCGGTCCGGTAGCCCGGGCGGCTGGCCTAGACATTGACTGCCGGCGTGACCATCCTTACGCCGCCTACGCTCATGTGGATTTCGAGGTCATCACGGCGCGAAGCGCCGACGTATGGGGCCGCCTGGTGGTGCGCATGAAGGAAGTATTCGAGTCCATCAAGATCATCCGCCAGTGTCTCGACAAGATGGAGGATGGCCCTCTGCAGTTGGAAATCAACGACGAGTTGCCGGTGGGCCGGATGGGCCTGTCTTCGGTTGAGGCTCCGCGCGGCGAGAGCCATCATTTTGTAATTACCGGGGAGAACAACCGGCCGCGCCGCTGGCGGGTACGCGCGCCAACTTACCAGAATCTGCAGGGAATACCGGCGATGATCAAAGATCAGCAGATTGCCGACATGACCATCTCTCTGGGCAGCATTGACCCCTGTTTCTCGTGCACCGACCGCCTGGAAACCATTGATGTGCGATCCGGCGTCAACCGGGTGTGGTCGCAAAAAGAGTTGCTGCAGTTGTCACGGACAGGAAAGCGCTGAAGGAAGAGCTATGAACCACGGCTGGATCTGGATGATCGTTGCGGGCGCGCTGAACGTAGGTCTGGTGCTGCTTTTCGCTCCGCTGGGCCAGGGAGTGCTGCGCAAGATCACCGCCCGCGTACAGTCCCGCCAGGGACCGCCTCTGCTACAGCCGTATTTCGACCTGCTTAAGTTGCTGGGCAAAGAGGACATCGAATCCGGCCAGAGTCCTGCCATGCAACGCTTCGCCGCATATCTGTCGCTGGGCGCCATCCTTACGGTGGCATGCCTTATACCCATGGGTTTCGGGGCGCCCATGAATGCTGCCGGAGACGTGATCCTGCTGGTTTATCTGCTCACGCTCTGTGGAGTATGCACGCTGCTGGCGGGGCTGGCGGCGGGTTCCACCTACTCGCTGATTGGGGTCAGCCGCGAGATGATGAGCATGATCACGCTCGAGCCCTTGTTGGCGATCGCCCTGATCGTAGGCGCACTCCATGCGGGATCGTTCCGTTTGAACGCGGTGCTGCATGGTTCGGTGTACTCCGGAGGCGGCATTCCATGGTCGGGCTTGCTCATGTTCGGGGTCATCCTTCTGTCGTTCCAGGCGTTCGTGCAACGTGTCCCTTTCGACATCGCGGAAGCGGAAACCGAGCTCATGGAAGGTCCGCTCATGGAATACTCCGGGCCCAAGCTGGCGCTGTTTAAGTATGCGCAGATGGCGAAGCTGATCGTTTACAGTGCTCTTTTTGTGGCGCTCTTCGTGCCGTGGGGTTGGGGGCCAGCCTTCCCGCTGGGCTGGTTGCTGTTCTGGGCAAAGGTTGCGGTGGTGGTGCTCCTGGTGACCCTGGTGGCGGCGACCCACGCGCGCTATCGCATCGACCAGGCGATTCGGTTCTTTGCCAGTCTGTTTGCGGTTGCCCTGCTGGCTTTAGTTTTGACGACTTATGGATACTGACCGAGCTTCGCAGTTGAGGCTTCATAAGAGGCGTGGATGTCAGTGTTGAGCAAACTCGAAGAGACGCTGCTTTGCCTGAAGGCGGGGCGGGTAACGCTGCCATACCCGGCGCAGGCGCAGCCGGTGCCTGAGAAGTTTCGCGGCCGGCCAATCTTCGATGCCGCCAAGTGCATTGGCTGCGCCGGATGCGCCAACAATTGCCCGGCACGGGAGATCCTGGTGTTCGATCCCTGCCAGGAAGTCCGCATCCTGCAATACCTGGGCCGCCGCTGCACCTATTGTGGACGGTGCGCCGACGTTTGTCCGGAAAAGGCCATTACCATGAGCCTGGAGTTCGAGAACGCCACCGACCAGATCGCCGACCTGGGGCAGAAACTGGATCTGTTTATGAGCACCTGCCAGCGTTGCGGGCGTTGCTTTAAAGGCGCCAACGTCATCGAGGAACTCAAAATGAAAGGCTACCGCTGCGACGACCCGCAGAGCGAACGCTGGATTTTCCGCTCCCGCTCATTCCTGGAGGCAAAGCCGGGCGTGGACGATATCGAGATCGAACTGGACTAGATATGCTGACAAACCTCTGCCAGAAAATGTTCGGCCGGTCGTTGTGGGTCTACCACGCGAACAGCGGCGGCTGCAACGGCTGCGACATCGAAGTGCTGAATGTGCTCACGCCGTATTATGACGTGGAACGTTTCGGTATCAAGCTGGTTGGATCTCCACGACACGCCGACGTGATGCTCTGCCAGGGGCCGGCGATGCGCTCCACCGCGCTTGCACTTAAACGCGCCTACGAGGCCATGCCGGCGCCCAAGCTGGTTTTCGCCATCGGCTCCTGTGCCTGCGGCGGAGGTGTGTGGTTCGACAGTTACCCGGTGCTCGGCCCTATCGAAAAGATCCTTCCGGTGAATTACTACATTCCGGGTTGCCCGCCGCGCCCGGAGGCGATCATTTACGGTGTGGCCGTCGCGCTCGGAGTTGTTGACAAGAAAACCGCTCCCGTCGAGTTCAAGCAGATGGAATTCCCCATTCCGCGCTATCATCCCCGTGACCTGCGGCGCGAGGGCGAAATGGTGATCTACGAGAAGCTGGAGAAGGTCTGAAAACATCAGAATCAGACCTAAGGGACACTCTGATTAATCCCAAGGCCCATGTAAGTGAGCAGCGTGAGTATAACGACCGGCCGCATCCAGAGCCTCGGAGGACTGTCGCCGTTTCTAGGGAATGTTCGTTATAAGATATGTCGCGGAGAGGTTTCGTGACTGAGTCGCGGGTCGGCCCTAGCTTCGAGCCCGGGAATTGAACCGAGCGACGGTTCACGACTCCGGAGTCCCTAGTTCCGAAGAGTTCACCAATCGCTGAGAGGCTTCAAGACACGGTTTCCCAGGCCCACTGGAATGACGCGGTGACTCTGCTGCAGAGTTGCGACGCGGTCCAGGCGGCTGCAGCACTGGGGAACTTCCCTTTTGAACAGCAACAATCTCTCTTTCGCCGCTTGCCTTGGGATCTTGCCGCCGCCGTAGTCGCTCAGTTTCCGGGTGGTCAATGACAAGCGCAGGCTTTGCATTTGCCGTTGGAACACCTTCGTGAGATTTTGCAAGAAATGAACATCGACCCGGATCATCCTGATGCCAGCCGATTGGACGAGTTCCCAGCGCAGTTGCAAGAAGCCATAAAAGGTCTGCCCGAACTAGTTCGCAAAGTCACTGCGTTGCCAGATCACTACGGCTTACGGGCTCATCAGGCGGAGTGGCACGTCCGTGGCGTTGCGTACCACTGCCGGAACGTTGTCGAGAAGTACAAGCTTTTCGTTAATGAGACGGGAAAGCGAGCAGGAATCGACGGCGGTCCGCCAGTCACGATAATCATGTATGCTCCCGTTGCACAGGTTCTAATGTTCGAGTTCTATGCCTTAGTCAACCTTTCTCGGATTGCACTCGACAACCTTAGAAATCTTCTTGCACCGACATTCAAAACGCCATTGAATCAGCTTCCAAAGTCGATCAGTGACTACTCAAGTGGCACAACTGACTGCCCCGTGTACCGATCGCTCGCCAATCAACCAGTCCTCTCATACCTCTCTGACCTAAGAAACTGCGTTGTGCATTACCGGTCCTTTGCGACAAGCGACAATGCGGTTGTTGCCACGGAAGGCTTTGAAGGCGCAGCGCAGATGTATTCGGACCTGCCATCACTATTTAAGGCTGAATTTCGGCTCACGGGGCGCAATGCAATTGCTGTGAATGTGTTCTTGCCGGATACAATTTTTGAATGGGTAGGCACCACCAAGAAGCTCGCGACGTTCACCTACAACGAACGGATCAATCTGCTCTCGCAGAGCAGAGAGTTTCTTCGACTGATTGCATACTCAACAAAGGACGCCCTCTCCTTGCTTCTGACTACACCCGAACCAAAATACACGTTCAAGAAACCGACGAAATGACGATCTTTGAATCTGAGAATTGTTTTCATTCCAGCAAGTTCCTCACAATGCTGAGCCATTCCGCAGCGAGTTGATTCATGAGGCCGCTTAAGTCTTTTATTTGCAAGCGCCATGTCATCGGGGCAAGCGAGTCTCACAAAACGCCCCGTTCGGGTCCTACTGACGTTCTCTCATCGACTTCTTGGTAGAAGTCGGGCCGAATTCAAGATAAATGTAAGCTCTGAGGCCACATGAATGAAGGCCGCGAGTAGGGGATTGAGCATACCAAACGCGGCCAACCCTACGCCCACACTGTCCACGGCCAAGGTCCCCGCAAAGTTCTGCATGATAGTGCGATGGCAACGACGGGAAATCTTGATCGTATCCACCAATCGCAGGAGGTTGTTGCCAATCAGCATGATCTTTGCGCTCTCGCGGGCAACCTCAGTACCCGACCCCATTGCAATACCCACCGTTGCTTGCATCAGTGCCGGCGCATCGTTGATTCCATCGCCGACCATCGCGACCTTTTGGCCACTCTTCACCAGCTGTCTAATGACCTCGCTCTTCTGATCCGGTAGGACTTCTGCGTGGATGACGTCAATGCCGACCTCTTTGGCAATCGATTCTGCTACAGGCTTGGCGTCGCCAGTCAACAGGACAGTTCGAATTCCCAGAGCATGAAGCGCGGCCACTGATTGCTTAGCTTCACGTCTGAGCGTGTCCGCGATTCCGATGGCACCGAGGTACACTCCATTACAGGCGACCAATATCTCTGACGATGGATCTGGATGAGACCCTGCCCCGTTAAGGACAATATTGTTGTCTCGAAGAAACGCTCTATTTCCTACCAGAATTCTCCGGTGATCCACACGGCAATCGATGCCTTTGCCTGGAGCGTATTTGAACTCTTCAGGTGCAAATACTTCCAGTTGGGTTTCCGCTGCCTTGTTTACGATGGCCTTGCCTAAGGGATGCTCCGATCTCTGCTCGGCAATAGAGGCGATTTGAAGAACTTCCTGCTCCCTGTGTCCATTGGCGGCTAGGATCGAGGTGACTTCAGGATTTCCGAACGTCAGGGTGCCGGTCTTGTCGAAAACCACGGTGTCCACCGAACTCAGGAGTTCGAGATACAAACCGCCTTTGATGATTGCACCTTCACGTGCTGAGCGCCCGATTCCTCCGAGAATAGCCAGAGGAGTTCCGGCTGCGATTCCGCACGCTCCGGCAACAATGATGACGGATATCGTCGAGGTCAGATTGTGAGTAATGATGAACGTGAGGACGGCACAACCGAGCGCAAACCAAACGAGATAACCTGCAAGCCGGTCTGCGGTTTTTTGGATCGGTGCACGTGAGCGTTCCGCTTCTTCAACCGCGTTGAGAATGCGGCCAAACGCTGTGTCGCGCCCAACCCTGCTGACCCGGATCTCCAGTGCGCCAGACTGATTGACCGTGCCTGCGAAAACCGATGTGCCGGGAAGTTTCTCGACCGGAAGAGACTCTCCCGTTATCGTCGCTTGGTCAACGAACGAATTGCCTCCGACCACCTCTCCGTCAACGGGTATACGTGCTCCAGGATAGACCTCAATTATTTCGCCCGGACGGATGCTCTCAGTGCTGCGTTGTTCCGCCCTTCCATTTCTCCGAACCGTAACTTCGTTGGGAAGTAGATTCAAGAGCTCTCGAATGGCAGTGCGACCGCGCTGAACCGTCAGGCCTTCGAGCACCTCTGCGATCAGCACAAACAGCACAATGATGAGCGCCGTGAAGAACTGGCCAATTGCCAGCGCCGCAAGGATTGCGATGGTCATGGAAAGCTCCATCGTCATCCTGCGTTCCATCACATTTTCAGCCGCTTCCTTGAGAATCGGATAGATTCCGATCAAGGTGCCAACCATTCCTATAATGCTGACGTGAGCAAACGGCTCCCATACCCGAAACCAGACGAGGGCTGCCGCAACCGCCACCAAAGCGATTCGTATTCCTTCCTGCAGTTCGAATCCATGGTCGTGACCCTCATGGTCGTGAGCGTCATCGTCAGCCTTCATGGCAACCGATTCGGCAATTGCAGGAACAGCAGCGTCAGTTGGCAAACTTTCCCTTACGTGTGGCATATTGTCCCTTCACTTCAAATAGGACTTGGCAATGCTGATTACCTCGTCAATCGCATTGCTCTTGCGTGACTTCTGCTTGTGGCGACGCTCAACCAAGTGGAAGCGAATGTGTCCTTCCAAAACCTCTGACATCAGGCCATTGATCGAGCCACGACAAGCGGCAATCTGCTGAAGAATCTCCTCGCATTCGCTTTCGTTTTCTAAGAGGCGCTCCACGGCCTCGATTTGGCCGCGAACCCTGCGAACGCGGTTCAACAACTTTTCTTTGTTTCGAATTGTATGTGCCATACTGGCTAGGAGTATATACTGGGGAGCAGTATCAATGGAATAGACAAATTCGGACAGGCAAATGAAGGAAATAGGTTGCGCGTGCTAACCACGAAGCGGCGAGTAATCGCTCAGGTGTTTGTATGTCAGGGCTGCTGTTGCGGTCAGGTCGAACGCGGACGCCCCGAAGTCCCGGTAGAGTGGTTAAAGCAGGAATGGAGAAAACGCGGTCTGCTCAAGCGCGTTCAGCTTTCGGTAAGCGGATGCCTCGGCCCCTGTGACGTACCGAACGTCGTAGCGATTGTTACCCAAACGAAAACGGTGTGGCTGGGAAATATTTCCCGGCGAGATCAATATGAGTCGCTGCTAGATTGGGCCACACGCAGCAAGACCCTGGGTTGCGCGGTTGACATTCCAAGAGAGTTGCTGGTTCACCTGCTGGAGGACCCTGTGTCGCTTTGACTTGACCTCATCACGACCTTATGGGGCCTCGCGCGTGTCAATTCGGATCGCAGCTTTCCCGGCGAGTGTCCCGGCTACGATGCCGATCAGGTCCTTCCAGGCTATTCCAAGCGATTGTGAAGTATTCCAGGCAGCTTTCCTCGGTGAGCGGCAGCCTCCCGAAAAATGGTCAAGTCGTTCATGGGTGCAACGCTAGGGAATGGAAATCAGCAGGCCGCCGCTTGCGCCAAACGAATGCTCATGTCCAGGTCCGAATTTATACTCGTAACCAGGTTCGAGATACCATCCGAATCTGTGCTTTTTTGAGGGCCAGAACATGAAATCTGGCGCGACTTCGATACCAGCCGAGTTCGTCTTCTTGCCGTATGCGTTGGTGTGAATCCACTCGGGGCCAACGCCAAGCATGAACTCCATTTTGGAGGAAAGAGTCCAAGGTTTTTTGAAGAGAAGGTCAGTGCTCCATTCCGTCGAGTGGCGTCTAAACAGCGGCGTGACACCGGCCTCAAGTTCCAACCAATTCTCAATCGGCGTAAACTCGACCGCAACTGTTGGACCGAAACTGGAGTTTCCCTCTGTGAGACTCCGCTCAGCAGCTCCTCCAAGCTCAACGACGGCGACTTCTTTCGGCTCCTTCTCAGGTGACTGAGCGAAAGCGCTGCTACAGCACAGTAGCAATCCCGCCAAGAGCGTGCATTTCGTGGCAGACGTGCGTTCGACAATTATCACAGTGTTTTTCCAGACACGCGTGCAGTATCGCTGACAGCGATCCGTTTCTCGGCAGGAGCCGCTCATGGTAGCCTCGCGGTACAAGCATGAGGTCTATAGTTCCTATAGGGTCAAGCGCATGAACTCAAGTGAGCGGTTCAGCATCGGAGAATTGTCAAAGGCGACGGGCGTCAAGGTCGTGACAATTCGCTATTACGAGCAAGCGAAACTTATGCCCGAGCCGACACGAACTGAAGCTAATTACCGCATCTACAGCCGGGAGCATCTGCATCGCCTGCAATTTGTCAGACGATGCCGCGACCTTGGCTTTACGCTCCACCAACTCCGAGATCTTCTGCGACTCTCCGTTCAATCGCGGCGGAGATGTTCGGGCATCGATCGCATCACAGAGAATCACTTAAAGGAAATCGAATCCAAAATCGCCGACCTGAGACGGCTTGCGGCGCAGCTGCGGCGCATCAAGAACGGCTGTCCAGGAAAAGGTCGTATCGCCGATTGCCGCATTCTCGCCGCGCTATCGCCGTCTAACGGTAAAGGTAAGATCAGCTGAGAAAGCTTCATTTTTGTCAATTCGGATGGTTGCGGGGTTCGTGCAAGTTGCTGAGAACGAAGACTTTCAGTGGTTGCGGGGGGTGGATTTGAACCACCGACCTTTGGGTTATGAGGGAAAAACAATCCGGCACCCCATGCAAACGCAGCAGACTAAGTCCAAGAAAATCCTCGACCGAGAGTCGCTGCCACTGCCTGGTTTGCACCGTTTCACACCCTATTCACGGACAAGAAACGGACAATTTGCTCCATACCTAGATCTTCTGTTTTTGGCTTGCAGTTTGGCTCTTTGCCAATCGGATGCGCTTCAAGTGTGGAACCAGCGACCTACCACAAAGAACAATCACGCATTCAAAGATTTCTTGCCGAGCAAAACGAATTTCAAGAACTCGTGCCTAAGAAACATCCCGGCGGGCAATTAGCCCTTGCGCCTATTGATCAAAAGGCTGGCGACGCTAATTCCGTGCCAGCCTTTTTTACTTGCGTCAGTCGTCGGACTCTTCATCATCGGTGTTACCAGTCACGACCTCGACGGCAGTCTCAATCGCTTGCTCGGCCGCTTCCGTGGCAACATCGATGTGTGCATTGAGAAAATCATCAAGCATACGCATGTGAGTTTCCCCCTTTCTGTCAATTTCCCACCTTTTTGAGGTGAACTCTGATCTTCTCGCAGGCATGTACGTGCGTGCCTCAAATTCCACCTCAAGTAACGACGCGTTGTAAAATGACGAGATCAATTACATCTCAATTTATTCTCAAGATGTGTCACTCATGATCTCAGCCTCAAACCTGACGAACCCGGAAAACAAGTGACGACCCCAGCTTGATCCCTTGAATTCGATCCCGTCTGTTGGCCTGACGGTCCTTACGTCGTTACTGAGACGACCCGGTGCATAGGCTCATAGGCTCGGCGTCCAGCCATCCCTAGGAAATGGATTCTTGTTTTTCCTAGACAGTCAAGCCTAACTAACATCCCTGTCCAGTTCTAGAGAGGGGTGCACTTACACAAGGCCAACTATTCAACTCGGTAATCCAACAACTCAAATGTTGCCTTTCCGGAAAGCATGTTTACGCCGTGACCCCAATAGTAGGTGCCACCGAAGCTAATCCCCACCCAACCAATCTTGTTTAGAGCAGCGTTAAACTCGGCATCGTTCCGGCGCCCCAAAACGTCAATCCATTGGTCGGAAGTGAGCGGTGCCTCAATCGTAACGACGGTATTATCATGCGAGCCTAGAATGTAACCTCCTCCTAGCGCCCACCAGCGATAGTATTCATCCTTCGCAGACAAGTCATCTCCCAACCTTTCGAAGAACAAATGAAACGTGGCCGGATTTATGTTGGCAGGATCGACCCGGCCATTGTAAACAGCATTCCTGGATGACGCGACGCAAAACGTGATGCTGATCTTTCTGTGACGAACCGAGGTCCGGAATGGGGTTTGGACATAGCCGACAAATCCCGGAGTAGGCGGAATCTCCATGAACCAAGCGGCGTTCGTCAATGGCGATGGATGATTGGGAGTTCCCTTACTGTATAGAATATACCAGTCGCGAGGCTTCAAGGATACGACATCCGGCTCTGCGGGTGCGACATTAGGTACGCGTAGGCGGCTAATCCCCGCACACGAAGTCAACAATAAGAGTAGAAGCGCGTGGAGCAGAGTGCGGAGGCCGCCAAGAGTAAAGAATGAACATGTCCGCGTTGTACTGGTACGACATTCCAGAGCTGAAGGTGTTGTAAGTCGCATCGCCAGCGCCATCTGCTTGTTCGAGAGCCTGCACGCCGGTAGCCGTAAGCGGTTAGACTTTCCTAAGAACCTCACGACATCCAGCCTTTGAACAGACCCATGATAGGAGAGTTGCTTCGTTTCCGTTGGTGACAGGCGTCACATGTGCTTCGCGAGGGTTGCCGTTTCGGGAAATCGGCGACGCTGGAGGATCATTACAAAGTAACGCGACAATATCACTTTATTGCTACATGAGTGCCGCGCCATACCTGGTAGGACAAGTGCCGGTATCAAACGTCTTTTCTTACCGTCAGCGAGTCGCAGCGTGCCAAAAGACAATTCGAGGTCGAGGGTTTGCTCTGCAGCTCATGCATCCCTCAGCAGTCGGGGGAGGGCTGCGTAGAGGGGGACGAACCTAGCTAGATGTATGTTATGCCAGAACTGATCGCTTTTGTGTGTTCAGCCTTGTTTAGTTAGGAAAGGCGACAACATGCGGTTCCGAATTGGGAACAATTGCGACGTTAAGATATTGAGACTCCCGAGTTTTGGGCGAGTACCTGTATCTCGCGAGCTTGATTGCAGAACTGAATGTACACAATATCAGTCAACGCTGAGGACGAGCGATGTACTGTGTTTCAAAGAGCCCGTGGTCGCGCTGACTGTGATTGTATATTTGCCAGTTGGAGTTCCCGGTTCTCCCGAACCGGCGAGCTTGCTCCTGTCGGTAGTCAGACTGCCACAGCCAGCGAGTGAGCCCACAAGAACAGCTGCAGTCGCTAGTCCAGGCCAATGTCTGCGGCCCGCACGATGTTGCCTCACAGAAACGACCAGGACGAATAAACTAGGAAGGGTCAGAAAGAGGCCGTATGGCCAAGGCCCTAGTGGACTACTCAGAGATGCCAATATCGGTGCCGTCGTAGAGATCGCTACTGCCACATCCGTAACCTTGCTGCCAGGAGAGATTTGTAATGGAGTGAATGAACATGCGCTCAGCGCGGGCAAATTAGGGCATGAAAAAGAAACCTCATCGGGAAATGGAGAGCCGAGGGGAGAAACTCGAAGATGGTAGGTTGCAGTTTGACCAGCTCGGATGGCGTCAGAGCCCGACAGGTTGTCAAGCGAAAAATCAAAGACAGTCTTAAAGGTCAACGGCACCGTATGAGTTGTGTGTGCGAGGTCGGTGCCGTGAGCGATCACAATGAAATCGTATCTCTGAACTACGTTGCTCTGCACTGTTACGGAGAAGGGAGTGCCGCTTATTGTGGGTGTTAGAGTTGAGGGATTGATCGTGCAACTTGGGGGAGCATCCGTGGCTCCTTCCGCACACCTTAGGTCCACTGGGCTAGCATAACCATTCGTTGTAGTGATCGTGCCGAGGAAGGTAGCCGGCTGATCTACAGAGCCAGTCAGCGTCGGGTCGCTAACGGTAAGAGTGTAATCGCCGACGCCGGCCAGCACGGTAAGTGACAGACTCTGCTGCTGGTTGGGCCCGCCGGGGGTGGAACCGTTGATCGTGATGGGATAGGTGCCAGTCTGGGTGTCTGCACCAGCGCTGACCGTCAGCGTGACATTGACCGGATTTCCCGCCGTCGGATTCACGGAGCCTGAAGGCTGAAAGTTGCAGCTCGTGCCGCTGGGAAGGTTCAGACAGGACAGATTCACAGCTGCACTGAACGATCCGGCAGCAGTCACCTGGAAGCTCACTGGCCCAGAAACGTTGCCTTGGTTGACGCTGACGCTGGACGGCGAAGGCGGTGTTAAAGCGAAATCGACCACATGAAGTGCGAGAGCCACATCGTGGGTCGTCGCGTTCTGATCGGTTCCCACGCCATGCAGGTTGAAGTAGTAGTCGCCGTCGGGCCCGCTGGCCGAGAGCGTGAAGGGTGCTCCCGAAGTGGTCGGAGTAACGCTGGCCGGATTCGCGGAGCAAGTCGGCGGGGGCGCCGTCGTGCCCTTGGTGCAGCTCAGGTTGACCTGGTTGTTGTAACCGTTGAGGGCTGTCGCCGTTCCACCGAAAACCGCAGGCTGGTTTGCGGCGCCGAA